>Ga0210057_1006271_pt1 | contig 14839 bp, 14 predicted proteins | sample CryGeyCG2114_010_2_FD_183968 | JGI IMG/M metagenome (GOLD analysis project Ga0210057, IMG submission 183968) | Groundwater microbial communities from aquifer - Crystal Geyser CG10_big_fil_rev_8/21/14_0.10 (SPAdes) (version 2) | ecosystem: Environmental > Aquatic > Deep subsurface > Groundwater ... | reverse complement strand
TTGAAAGAAAACGAGCCCTCAGCAGATAGGGGCCAACATGCTTGAGAATCAGCTTGTCCACTGAGGGCTCGGAGGTATTATATCACGTCTCCCATAGGGATTCAAGCCCTTCGTCTAGAATTCCTTCCTCCAGGGAAGGGATGGACGACTCTCGGAGAGAAATAGTTTCTACCCTTGGAGGAATTGCAATGACCAGAGTTGACACCCATATTAAGAATATCCTTTCTGCCGCAAGTTACTGCGAGAAGAACGATATGCCATATCTAGCTTTTTGCTTTGATGGAGTGGCAATGGATTCTCTGCCATTATCTTCAAAACGATCTGTAGCCTCCTCCCATCATTATGATGTTACTGTCAAAACCGCCAGTAGCTCTCACATTATCAAGGGGGCAAAAATTGGTCAGAAACCTTCTCGCCCCGACTCGGAATTAATGAGAGCAATGGCCAAGGCTGCCGAAGGGGGCGTCACAAGCATGACCCGGTTGGCAGACATGGAAGGTTTGGGTAAGGGCGTATCGAATTGGTCTGACCTTGCTGGTTTGGTTCCTGGCGTTGGCAAGTATCTTCGCGGTGGCGGTGAATTCATTGGTCAATTGATGCAAGGCAACGGCCTCGGCCGCGCTCTGGGGGGTGGAGCCATGGATTTTGGGCTTGGCGCACTTCCTCCTGCTGTCCAAATCGGCCTGAAAGGAATTCAAGGTTTGATCTCTTACTTACAAGGGATGGACATGAGTAAAGTCCCTTGGCTTCAAGGAATTCTCACTAACCTCCAAAAATGGGCTCCTATGATCGCAAGTGGCATCGGATATGCTACAATGCTGGGTATTATTGGTCCAAAGAAAGAGGAACAGCCACAAGAACAGCCACAGGCTGAAACTCCTAGATCTGGTTTCATCGGCAGGTCAATGGATTCCGTCAATGATATGGTGGGTTCCCAAGGCTATACTGGCCCCGCTCCGGGCGGCGGAACGATGTCAATGATACCTCAAGGAGCGCTTGCGTCTGTGTTCTCGCTTGACAAGATGACCAAGACTTCTAGTGCCAAAGATAATGATCTCCTTTTGATTGAGATTATCAATGGAAACAAAGAATTTCAAGGCTATGGAGTTCTTCCTAAATCTCTATATCAAGCACTGAGGGCCTAGCTTCAAGTTCTTCCAGACATTTTGGAGCTTGTCCACCAAAACAGGACATGCAAAGACTGTTTTTAGGTCGGCCGATAGAGTAAGCCAATTCCTCTCTTGACAAATACGTGACTGAATCAAGCCCCAATTCGTCAGCTATCTGTTCTGGCGTTTTATCTTTGGCGATGAACGTGTCTGTGGCTTTCATGTCAACACCCAGGCGACAACCTTGCACAATCATCGGTGAAGCGACCGCGACATGGATAGCCTTTGGATTGTAGCTTCTCAACATTTTAACCAGACCCTTCATCGTGTTCCCGAGAACAATACTGTCATCTACCAATAGGATGCTGTAGCCAGTGACGTACTCTGGAATAACCTTGAATTTTATCGCGATCTTGTGTTTTCTCACCTCTTGGTCTGGTTCGATGAAGGTTCTGATTGAATACCTGTTCTTGATTAGAATGGTTCGGAAATCGATGCAACTGGCGTCAGCTAAACCCTGAGCAGCGATGACTCCCGTCTCAGGAACGCCCGTCACGATGTCTATGTCGTAGTCTCCTATTTTTGAGGCGAGTGCGACGCCCATCTTATACCGCGCAGAAGAAACATAGATCTCGTCAACAATTCCGGTGGAATCCTGGAGGTAGATGTACTCAAAGGCACATGTGGATGTTCCCGTAGACCCCAAATAGGCGCTGCTTATGCCATCTTCATTTATGGTAATCATCTCGCCAGGAGCGATGTCCCTAATGAGTTCTCCTTCAAGTATCTTGAAGGAATAGACTTCACTAGACAGCAAAAAAGATCCGTTCAGCCTACCCAAAAGCAAGGGCCTATTTGCCCATTTGTCCCGGTAGCCAACAATACGGTCTTTGAGCAAAAAGATAAGAGAGTAGCTTCCAATGAATGTGCTCTGAATCTTTTTAATGAGACTTTTCATGTCTCCGTCATAGTATGCTTTGACAAACTTAATCAGGACATCTGTATCGCTGTTAGCTGTGCCAAATTCGATGCCGATGCTTTCGAGGTGATTTCTGACAGGAGCGGCATTAACAATGTTTCCGTTGTGGACGACGTGGATATCTCCATAGTCAGTCTTACAGTACATTGGTTGGGCATTGTCAAAATTACTGTCTCCAGTTGTAGAGTATCTGACTTGTCCAATGCCAGCATGTCCATTTATGCTATTTACAACATCGTCAGTCAAAACGTCGAAGACCAAGCCTTCGTTCTTGTAGATTTTGATGCCAGTGCCATTTTGGACAGAGATGCCGCAGGCTTCTTGCCCACGACCGTTGATTGCGAATAAGGCCAACCTCAATTTATAGACGATATTGTCATTGGGATCGAACATACCGAGAATGCCGCACATAGTTATCCTTTGGTAATAGCCAACCGTTAACCTTATTTGGGGGGCCAACGACTCTCTTATCTATTAAGCAGAAATCCTCCTCTCTCCTTCGCGATCTATTCTATTTCTTTAGATTAGACTGTAACTGGAACCCAACTACCGCTATCAACCGACAAAGTTACCGAGTCATAATCTACTGAGAAGACATTAGCAAGATATCCCTTGCTATCTCCAGCGATTATTTTGAAAACAAGGAAGTCTTCTACCTTCCCCCATTCAACCGTTATTTCGGAACAATCTTGAGGTAAGAACCTTCGATTTAGACTGATTTTCTTGTTTCTCATGGTAATCTCTAAGTCATCGTCTGTTAATCTTCCATAACCGACCATACCTCCAGCGTCCATGATGTAGAAAAGGTTATCTTTCAGGGTAAAATCAGCGCTTCCAATAAGCTCGTAGCCGTCTAGATCCAAATAGACCCCCCTGATTTCATCGTTATAGTGATCAAAGTATGAGAACATATGGCCAAGGCGCTGTTCTGCTGACTTATAGAATTCGGCATAGAGCAAAATTGATTTATAATGGGACTCATGTCTAGCCGCCATAAGCTCATCACTATGAACCTCTTCAAAGCTGACCTGCGCAAAATGTATGCCAGAAGATTCATTCGCTATTTGTAGTCTATTAGCATAAATCTTGAAATACTTCTCTATGTTCGTCATAGAAGGGAATTCAAAATCGTGACAGAAGTAGAAATCATTAGTCATTTCACTGACAGTCTTCAAATACGGCTTTGAAAAATGAAGGCCAACCATATGAACCTTTACTGAGCCGTCAGATAACTCGACATGATAATCATCAAGAAAATCAGGATCGACCGCGAGATTATCAACCAAATATTGCCTTCTGCAATGGAAGAAATACGGGTTAATGCGGGGGAGCTTGTATGCCCCGCAGCGGATTTGAGGGCTTAACAGGGGAACGCTATATTGTCCGACTCCAATCATTGATGGCAGCTTATTATAGACATCATATGTTTCGGTCCATGCATCAGTGGTTAGAACAAAATCAGAATCTAATGTCGTGAAGAACTCAGAAGAGCATTCGTCGAGGGCCAGAACTGTCCCAGAAATACGGCTCTTGACTTTTGTCTTATCTGGGTTTTCGATATAGACAGCCTCAAAGATTCCACTCATTCTCTCAGAGAACTGGTCGAACATAGATTTTGTTCTATCTCTGTGTTCTTGGGTGCCATTGTTGTCAACAACAATAAACTTATTGATTTTGAAAAGATCGGTCTCCTCATATAGATTAACGAACGAATCAAGACACATTTGTAAAGACCAAAAAGCTTGATATGCTGGTAGAACAATATCTGTTTCGATTTGAGTATATGGTTGGAACTGTACTAAGCCTTCTTCAGAAAGTTCGAAGTTATACTTGGTTGGATCTACATCAGATAGTTGCAATATATGATATTGAGCCTCGAACTCATCGATGTGAGTTCCTTCTACGCTCTCTTCAAAACGCTGCATTGTCCTAACTTCATCGAATTCGATTGGGGTTCTAAGATTGAAACTGCTGTAAGTATTATTGTATGACCATACAACCTGATTGGGGGAGATGATTAGATCCCCAACCAACTTCTCGTCTTCCCTCAGGCAATCGCCAAAATAGATTGGGAAATAGTGGTATAGCCAAGGTACCTTCAAGTCTCCTGTTTGATAGCGAAACCAAAAGCTATTTCTCCAAGTAATGGCGAAAGAAGCAACGGGCTGGCCATCTTTCAAAAACTCAAGGATCTGACCATATGACTTATTTTGATCTAAAAGCGTTGGAAATGAAAGTGTGATTGTTTTTGCGTAGGTATTCATTAAAACTCTCCCATGGGTGTGTACTTTTTACCTCTCACTCCAATAGGCCCTTCATTGCCTGCGTAAATTCGTATTATAGCGTCAGTCGCTCGATATTCTTTGATTGGAGAAGCTGTATCCAAAATGAAAGGTTTACAATAGTTCATGAATTCCTTCCAGGTCTGAGAAAAATGATTCTCTTCATTGAAGACAATTTCCTCCACCTTGCCTTTCTCAGCAAATTGTCTGGCGGTTCCCGCAATAACTTCGTAAACCCACTTTCTTCGGAATTCCATGTGCCAAGACAGCAAATCATTCAGAAATTCGACCAATTCGGGGGAAATTGAGCAACCTCGATATGCAATCCTAAACAATGGTCGCCAGATGTTTTCAGAGTAATCGACATAGACCTCTTCGATCCCTATAGTGCCATGCCAAGCTGGAGGATAGAGAATCCCCGTTGTAATCGTCTTCAAAAAGCCTGGAGCGGCGTACATCTCCATCGTATTTAGGTTGACTGAGCATTCAGCTATAGAGGAATCTATCCCATAGATGATGTTTTCTCTAACCTGAGATAGAAGGTTATTTTTGGCATCCAGATTGAACATCCTGGACATGTTATCAATACCAGTGCTATTCTCAATAGCTGGATGTTCGCTATCTGTGTAAACGATGCAATCAATATCAATAGAGGGCCTGTCTTTAGATGCAATCGGCCCTTCTTTCAACCCCAATTGGTCAGCTATTAGGCAAGAGGCCACGCCGCCGACGATATAGACCTCTGCTTCCGGCCCGACATCCCATTTGACGATCTTTCGGATGATGTCGAATTTGTACTCCCACCCTTCATTCAATTCAGTGTCAAATCTTCCTAGACACTGAAATCCTAAGACATTCTTCATTTGATTACCTTTCCAATCTCGTCTATCACCATCTGTGGATGAATGAACTTCATGCATGCGTGATGCTTCTGTGAGCACCGCTTCGCGAAATAATGGTCATATGCCTCACAGGGAGCTATTGGACAAACATTATTGGCTTCTAAATAGACTATGTTCTTTGCTTCAGGATGTCGCCAACAATCCAGACTCGGGCCACACAAAGCGAGACAGGGCGTTCCCGCAAGAGCCGCCAGATGGACGAAAGAACCTTCAACATCTATGTGGAGCTTCGAGTTGGCTACAAGTTTACAAGTCTGCATGAAGCTGTGCTCTCCAAGCAAAGATTCAACCTTGCTTGAAAGCAGTTTTTCATCAGCAGCACCTACCTGATAGACCTTGATTCCTCTGTCCACAAGGTAATCTATGACAACTTCCCAGTATTCAGGATACCAAAACTTCGTGTTATATCCGTCATAAACAAATCCCCACTGATGGACCGTAACATAGTCATGAGGAGGCGGATTGAATTGAATAAAATCAGCATTTCTAGAGAACAGATCTTTAGCATCATAGAAATTACAGGGGATGTTGTGTAAATGGGTCCAGATTTCACCCAGAGGCATAAATCCATTATTCAAAACTGGCTTCTGGAACTTATATTTGTCAAAAATATCATTTCCGTAAAACTTTTTTTGCTTCTCGATTGAATCCAATATGACTGGATTTTGAGAATTGGAGATTGATATAGTGTTCTTGTAGAGATAGTAGACGATGAACTCTTCGTCGAAATCTGCCCCGGTGAGATAGCGCTTTCCTTTATCGCTCTTCATATTGAGGGCTGTAGGATCCCAATAAGGCGCATTCATCTTGTTGTAATCGTGATGAAGACGATACTCTACAAAATTCTCAGGGAAGGTCTGGCGATAACGGTCCAGCCACTCTTCTCGCGATGAGAAGAGCACGATATCATCGCCCAGAATCTTCTTCAGATTCTTGATGAGAGAATAGACATAGAGAATGTCGCCGAAACCAGCTTGGGAAACGATATAGATCTTCATGGGATATAGGGATTATATGTCCTCAGAGACTTCGTGACGCTCTCATCCAGGAATTTCTTTGCCTGCTCGAAGTCTTCAGCGGCCAATAGGGCTCTCAGGTCCGTCGAGCTTGGTTCTTCAGGATTACGAGGAAAACTGAGGATAGGGAAATTGCTACAAAGAAGCTCTGGATCTTTCCAGTCTTCAATGCCCAAAAGACTGTCCGAACCCATGACAAAAAGAAAATTCGAATTGGGTTCTTTCTCCTGAAACGCCTGGAGAGTGTCAATCGTGAAAGATCTTCCCTTCCTTGTACTTTCAATCCGATCAACCACAATTGGGGTCATCGGAAAAAAGGGGATCAGATGGCCCCGCATCGCAATGAGCATCTTGACCCTCTGGTCAAAAGAAGCAACATGTTGCTGTTTGAGCGGCTGGCTAAAAGCTGGCACTATGCGAAGCTCATTGACGCCAAGCTTGAGCAAATACCAACAGATGTCATAGTGATACTTTGTCGGAGGATCAAAGCTACCCCCGAAGACAGCTACAGTCCGGCCTGTCCACTTCATTTTATTTGTCTTTTCTCTGTTATAGTATCTAGCCATTCTGACGGAGACACCAAATGGGCAACATCAATATTGTAGATTTCGTGGCCCCTGACTTGATAATGAGAATGCACCCAATCCCCATCTTTGTAATAAGTTGCTTTTTCCAAGAAGACACCTTTCTCAATGCCTCCTAGTAAAACAAGCTTATCAGTTTGTATCTCGTAGCAACAAAAGAAAAAATGATCTACTGGCTCCTCTGCATGCCTCGCGGATATTTGCGCTGAATAACTCTGCAACATAGGAACTTTACGCTTAACGGTTTTAACTCCTATAGGAATTTCTCCAATCATGAAGTCAGCATTGCCTTTGACCTCATCTAAAATCCATTCATGATCTATGTCTTCTCTGTATAGCCATCTATTAAAGACTATCTCCCCGACTTCTCCCACCCATTTTCTATCCGTATCTGCTTCGGCATATACATTCCCATATTTAGAGTCTCGCTCAGAACGAATAGCCTTTGCTTTTCTGATTACCTTTTGAGGTATTTTCACATATATCCAATCTTTTTGTAAAGACATATCAATCCTTTTTGTTATCATACATTTGTAGCCATTCCAGCGACTGAACCGCCGGAATCTGCAAGGCTCTTTCACGATCAAGATCAACATCTAGAAGGTGAATACCCTGACACATCTGAATCCACTTGAAGACCGAATTGATGAACCGTCTGATGCAGTTCTTAACCCAACCTTCAATCTTATTCTTGTAATCGTCATCCAAAGTTTTGAGTTGATTCTTGCCCAGACGATCTTCGATCTGGTTGATGATTTCCTGGTAGCTCAATTTCTCACCGAAGAACATGCTGAAACACATATCGATGACGGGGAAGGGGGCCAGTTCGCTTTGATCGTCTTGGTCTTCTTCAAGCTCAGCCGAAGCGATGGTATCTTGCAGTATTCTTTTAATGACAGCCGCAAGACCATAATCTCCCCGCTTCATATCTAAATCATATTCCTGCCAAAGCAACAACTCTTCAACCGTCTTCGGGACATCGCTCAGGGGCGAGTAATCGCCCTCCATATCGCCACCAAGAGTTGTATATCCCGTCGCCTTTTCGCTCATGCTGCCAGTTTGCCACAGCAAAGCATCCTTGGAGTTGGCAATGGTCCTAACGCGAGCGGCACGCAGCCGGGCCTGCAAGTTTTGCCTCGCAAGACGGGTCAGAGGATGTCCCATTGTCTCTTCAAGGATTGCTGCCTCCTCTTCAAAAGTGGCCTGGATCGGAACCTCTTTGAAGGAAACGCCAAGAGCAGTCGAAACCTCAGCCGCGATACTCTTGGTCACGTCCGAGTTGAACTGAGTCGGCAGAGAATAGCAGAAGATGCGCTCGCTCAAATCAGCCTCTTTGTCCATCCGACGACGCGCATTTTCTGCTGCATAGATCAAAACTAGCGTCGAATCGCGACCTCCCGACAGAGAAATAACCTCTGCCTTGAATGGGGCGGCTTTAGCGAGGTAATCTTGCATTCCAAGCAAAATTGCTTCTCGCATGTCCTCGATTTCGTTGACCGCGTAAATATCTTCTTCAAACGAACCCAAGAATTGTTTGGCAGCGTTCATCTGTGCTGCCAAAATCACTTCTTGTGGAAGTGGGTCCTTGTGACGACGACGCGCCGGGCCGATCTTGATGACCTCAGAAGCCTGTTGGTGCTGCTGTTGGTTCAAGCGCCAAGTCGTGTTGCTGCTGCGCTCTCGTCGGATATTTCCGAGATTGATATCGAAAACGCTGACATTTTCCTGCCAACGCTTTGTGACCATGATTTCTGAGCCAGCCTCGTAGACATAAACACCGCCATCGAAAACAAGCGAGTCATTCCCGCCGATCTGGTTCGAGTAGACGAAACCGACAGCGTTGTCGGCCGAGCGGGTTCCGAGCATTCTTCTGCGGCGGTAATAGACCCCAGGTCGCCAGGGCGAGGCCGAAAGGTTGAAAATAACCTCAGCGCCCTGGTACGACCGTCTATTACCAGGACCATCGGGCGTCCAGCCGTCTTCGCAGATTTCGGTGCCGAAATGCCCCAAGCCTTCGATAAAGAAGGTCATATCTCCAAATGGAACACCCTCCGAAGCTTTGAACACTTCATGGACTGAATCCCAAGGCCCAATAATCCCAGGAAGGCCAGCCGTGATTGTGCGACCCTCATAGAAGACACTATACGTCGGCAGCTTTTCTTTAGGGACAATGCCGATGATCCTGTTGTTGTAAATAACCACAGCGGCGTTGTAGATATGGTCCTTATGATCGACGGCCGCACCGACAATATAAGCCGTGCCACCGGCCGGACAGCTTTGGGAAAACTGCTTTAAAGCCTCATATTGGGCTTCGATGAAAGATGGCCACTGGACAAGATCTTCGGGCGGATAGCCACAAACGCACATTTCGGAGAAGATCATGACATCAATGTCCTTGGCCATCTCCAACAGTTCATCGCGCTTTTTCTCCATGTTTTCAACATTGGAGAAAACTGCGCCTACCGTTGGGTTAGTGTTGACAGCACCGACTCTGAGGATGTCCATGTCGAACCTCAATTCTTTGTAACCTGTCCCTTAGTAGACACACACTTCGAGGTTGTCGTGAGTATGCCCGTAGCGAACCTTGCGAACAAAAACAGAGTTGTTTCTGTTTTGATCCTACATTTTTAGACATTGCTTGGTTATCTACATGCAAGCAAGTCGGAATCTAAAACCTTCTGATTTTTTCTCACTAGGCATATTGTATGTTCCTTCCATAAATATTGATATATCTTGGAACATTGTCTATTCCCATTATAGATCAAATAATAACATCTAGATTTACCAATTTTCTTAATTGTCCCTAAATCGGGCGTATTACAATATGTATTTATCTTCTTCTTAATGGTTTCTAAAAACCCCAACGAAGCAGAGGCTATGGAGAATCTCAATTTATTTGTAGGTCTATTCTTCCTTTTTAGAATAACCCAAGTTCCATCGCCATCAAATACTCCTCTAATAAAATGTGGATCCATTTCATTAGGAATATCAGGATATTCTATTGAGAATGTTTTTCTTTCAACTATACCGTGTCTCCTTAGTCCATTGCACAGATCTTTTCTGCCTATTACTATTTTAGATTGATTTTTATATGGCATATCTACTATCGGATGATTAGATTCTAAAGAAAACCTTAATTTCTCTATATGGGATTTATCTTGAGCCATAAGAGTCAATTCCAATGTCTGTTTATCCGTTACACATCCATCTGCGGCCAAAAATCCTAACCAATAAGCCTTATCCTCACTGTCAATTATGTCAAAATAGCTACTGTTGACATCGTATGTACATGGTCTATTCCTGCGGATAAGATTTCTACACTTAGCCCACCCTATTATGGTTGATCCATGTACTCCATATTCATCTCCTAATTCTTTTATCTTTTCTCCATTGTAGTATCTTGATGAGGCTTCGTCTCTTTGTGTCTTTGTGGTTTTCATAATGTCTCCCTGAAACACATTCTAGGAAGATGGGGTATATTCCTCTACTAATCACTTGGGCTTTTAGACGATGCAGTCCTCCCTGTCGTTGTGATTATGCTCGAACACAATTTTATAGTGATCTATTTCAGATTTTGGACCGATTGCCTTATTCATATTGTCTGATAGCTTGACTGTGGGAATCCAGACCCCACCTTTTTTAACTCCAGTCATTTTAACAACTATAGATATTGGTTTTAATCCCAAATCATTAGTACATGTTGTCCCCCATCCAAATAGTACATTGGTATCATTATCCCAGGCTTCAGCTATTTCCAGCATTTTCTGAGGATTTAGACCATCGCTATATATGGCGCGGAGTTCTTTCGGATCAACATCAGCTTTATAGCAGGCATCAATGAGCAGCCTCGTCCAATCATGAGGGCATCCCGAATCATGTCGATGGCCAACATATTTATCAGCGATATCTGGAAAGACTTGATCAAAATAGAATTTCGATCCATAAGTATCCGTAAGGCCGACAGCCAATTTGTCACCGTATAGATCCCACCAATCATTCAAGGCAAGTTGCTGTGAGTTGACAAGATCCTCTCTGTGGTAAGCTGCATAGAATTGAAATAATTCATGAGCCATTGTTCCGATGGGCTTGATGCCAAGATCCATCGCCAACTTGACATTCGAGGTGCCGATCAGGAAACCCGGAGCATCTTCAAGATAAGTCTGTAAAGCCACGCGCTGCCAATATTGAGAGAAGCGGCGGCGGGTGCCGAACTCGATGATCATGCTGAGCAAAATCGGGTTGGCCTTAAAGAAAGCAACTTTGTCAGCAATGTTGTTGAAACCCACAGCATGGAGCCTTGCAAGATCCAAACCACGGTCTACAACGATACTACGGTAATAAAGCTCATTGACGATGGAGAGGATGATGGTTTCCCACAAGATCGTCGGGAACCATGGGCCTTCGACAGAGATGCCCAACTTGCCCTCTTCATCGCCGTAGGAGCGAACAGGAGGAAGCTCTGGCTTTTCCAAAGCCTTGATGAAATCGGGGCGGCTTTCGAAGAAGGGGAGACCTTGGAGATAGCCCTTTTCTGCTTTAGAAAGAGAAAGGGTGCGGACGTGAGCCAGTTGTTCCTGAAGCTCGTCCAAATCAATGAAATTGGCGAGGTTCACTTTCGTTCGATTGACGAAATCATAGTGTACTTCAGCCTCAGGGAAGTAATGGCAAGCATGTAGTGCTTGCGTAAATTTGTAAAGATCTAAGTCTAGCAAGCTATTGATGATTGGGTCACGCATAAGTCGTCTCCTCACTGCTCAGTATACCACAACTCGGCCCGCCTGTCAAGCGCGGGCCGAGTTGAATTGATGAGAGTAGACCTGTAAGCCGGGTTCTGTCTAAGAACGATCATCTATCTCGGCCAATGCTATTAACATTGACATCATCGCACGCTACCTGGAACTCGCCGGGCCGGGTCAACATTCCTTCTTGCGCTTGCTTCACCTAAGGTTTGCCTCTGCCGGGATTTCTAATTCCCAGCGGCGGATTTTTAGCCCCGCTTTTCACCCATCACCTTTTAACAGGCTGGTATCTTCTCTGCTGCACTTGCTCGCGTCTCACGACGGGCGGCTGTTAACCGCTAGGCTGCCCTGCGAAGCCCGGACTTTCCTCAACCCGAAGGCCGTGATCGTTCGGTCTACTCTCTCGCCCTTGATTATATCGCTTTTGGCCCTGGATGTCAAGCTTCCCAGGGCCAAAAGCAATTCTTCAGTTGCCGCCGAAACCGCCAGCGTTGGTCTGGCTGAACGACAGGGCGCTCTGGCTGGCCCGTACCGCGCTGGACGAAATCGTACCGAAAGCTTGCCGGACCTCTTTCTCGGTGTTGCCAGGAGTCAGGACCCACTTTTCGAGGATGCCCATCTCCTTGAACACTTCAGTGAAGTCGGTTCCTCCGTCGTCAATGCCCATACCGGCAATGATGTGGTTTTCCATTGACACCATGTCATGGACCATCGTCGCGACCTTTGCGACGCCAGAGTCGGTCGATGCGCCATCAGTGATAATGACGGTAATCGTCCGAGCATCAACACCGTTGTTAGTGTAGTCCTGCCATTTGGCCAGAACGGTAGCCAAAGTTGTCAGACAGGTACCATACAGCGGAGTGCCGCCGTTCGGCATATAGTTGGTTGCGTCCAGCTTCGGTGCATCATCCAACTTGCAGAACGGATGCAAAACGCCAGCATTCAGCGAGACACAGTGAACAAGGATGTTGTCCCTGAGCTTGGCCGATTTGAGGGCGTCCAACACCATGTTGTATCCGTCGCGAACGACTTGGGCATTGCTGTAATAATCGATGGACGAAGAGTCGTCGAGGATAAGGGTCATAAAGACCGATTCTCCCGAACCCAGGTCATCGACGGATACACCAATCGCCGCATTGATGTCCACGCCCAAATCATGGGCATTCAGGACATTGAGGGTGCTCTGAGAGATGTCGCCCGCGTCGAACGCATCTGCAAAGAGGTCGGAAACATTCACTGCCTCGCTCATTGTTCTTCTCCTTTTTCTCTTTCTGCTTTCCAGTCTTTGAACCAGTCTGGGTCACTGAACCCCAATTCCCAAATGGGATTAAAACCAGTTGGAACGAGCCTGAACTTTTCTGCCTTCTCAATGAAATCCTGGTCATCCGTCAGTTCTTGGAAATCATCGGCTCCAAGATCTCCATAGATTTCACTGTGTTTGCCCAGGACTTCTCCGAAGTAGACATGCCGACCAATTGAGGCTTGAATCTCTTCTTCGTCAGCCACAAAAACTCCGGTCAAATCTCCATTTCGGCCACAGTCCCAATTGAATCTGTAGACTTTCCTCATGTCCTATGTCCCTTCTTTCACGCATTGACACGGCTGAATGCCCTGTCTCTCAAGATACTCCAATGTCAAAATCTTGCATTTGCCCTTCAGGTGTCTACAATGGGGAAGATGATACTTCCGGCCATTTTCCGTCTTGAAAAAACATGGTTCTCCCAAGTTCTTCAATAGATAGTTGGCTTCTCTCTCGCCATCTGGACAAACTGGTGATGAACACTCCTCACAAAGAACAACCCTCCACCGATGAGTCGTGGAATAGCTGACATACTTAGCGGGCCTTTTGTGGCCTCTGCCGCAAAAATGTGCTCCGATGCGCTCTCTCGGATCAATAAACTCTCGCTCTTCTGTCCATCCCAAGCCTTCTTCAGCAGTCTGGGCTATCTCTTCCGTAATGCGAGCTTGGACCTCTTCATATTCCATTTCAGTCACCTTTTGCTGGGGGCGGGACAACCCGCCCCCAGCTTTTGATCAGAAGACCAGATCAGGCCACTGATCCATCGGAACGGTGGATTGTACGACATGCATGCCTTCATCGGCAAACCGCTGGAAAGCGTCATCTGCGGCGTCGGTGAAGTCAATCACCGGAGTCACGACCGGCGAAGAACAGTCTTCCAACAAGTAAACCTTCTCCACCAACTTCGGATCCTTGGCCTTCATCCAGTCGAGCAAATCAGCAATGGTCCAAGCGACACAGTGCGATTTTGCCTGCCCAGCGATGATCACGACATCGAAGGAAGCCAAAGCCTCCAAGAAGCGGACATTGCGCTGCACATTCATCTGAGTGCCATTCGGGTTGTTGGGATCCCAAGTCGTCATGACTTCAGGAGCCATAACCGAATAGTTTTCCGTCAACGGATGGCCACCCTTGATTTCCGCCCGCCATTGCGAACCACGAGCATGGGTGTGGAAATGCAAAGCCTCTTCCAGAGTCGCGGCCAAAGCGTGACCAACACCTCCGAGCATTGCGTGATAGGGCCAAATGCAAAGCTGGTACTTGCCTGCCGCTTCCAGCATCTCGACATAATGCCGCAAATGCTGCTGCAAATAGTTGAGATTGCCACTGGCAACCGTCCAGGCAACCGCCGGGTTGACATCCCAAACACCATTCTTCACGTCCTCGGTAGAAATGAGGGTGAATGGTGCCGGGTTCTGACCCTGATCGTTGATCAAGAACTCGGCGTGGAAAATCTGGAAACTCTTGTGAGTGTCCATTGTGGCCGCGATGGTCGAGATGTTGCTCAGGTTTCGGTAAATGAACTCCGAAAGTCGAACATTGTCATCAACAGCGCCGTTGCCGCTGCGACCACCGACGAAAAGTTCGCCAGAAGGAACACAGAAGGTATTCTGACCATCGACGATGGTCAGGTTGACCTTCAACTGGTCAGATGCGGCAGGCTTCAAATTGTGCTGCTTTGCCCAATCATGTGCCTGCTGTGCGCGGGTCTCATAGTCAACCTGCCAGATCTTATCGGCCTTCGCCGCGTCGAACCATGCAGGGATTGGAAGTGCTGCTCCCATTTCTCTTCTCCTTCGGGGCCTCTCGGCCTCACTCTCTGGAACTTGCTTCGCCGTCGCTTCTTTCACGGGCAGCGAATTTCTTTTTGAAATCGCGGAATTCTTTCAATCTGCTCATGAATACCAAGTTGGCCCCAAAAACAATAG
>Ga0210057_1006270_pt1 | contig 14840 bp, 16 predicted proteins | sample CryGeyCG2114_010_2_FD_183968 | JGI IMG/M metagenome (GOLD analysis project Ga0210057, IMG submission 183968) | Groundwater microbial communities from aquifer - Crystal Geyser CG10_big_fil_rev_8/21/14_0.10 (SPAdes) (version 2) | ecosystem: Environmental > Aquatic > Deep subsurface > Groundwater ... | reverse complement strand
ACGTTTGGCAGACTCAAGGAGCAACACTTCTTGGTCACTTCGTTCCCAAGAAGTGTTAAAGGTTATTTTGTGCATTATGTACGAACACTACTGGGCTACCAGATGGGAGTTAATTCGTGATTCGGGTCTGATAAGATTGATAAAGATTAGACACGATGGTATAATATGCTTATTATGCAAGCTTATGAGGCAGATTATATATATCCTGGGAACGAAGTCGGTGGTATAACTCTTAATAAAGGGTGGTTTTCTGACAAAGCAGAGCAACGTCGGATACACCAACGGACATTGCTAGAAGCCGGAAGATTAAAGAAAATGCCAGAAAGTCTAAAAACTGGGCTAACGGGTATCCTATATCTTGGGGCTATGGTAAGCAGATATGTAGAAGTAGAGCCGGTTGAAGGTATAATTGTTGATAGCGCAGATTTGGAGGCTCGAAATATCCAACAGCGTGCTCAAGCCAGAAGATGGGTAATGAGACCAAGAATTAGTGAGTCTGGAGTTATTGGTATATGGATAGGCAGACCTGAAATATTGATTGAAGATCTTGAAAGTGAGTCAGTACCTTTATATTTCGGTAACTACCAAAACAAACTTTCTAAAGAACCCAGTAAGAACCTTGCCGCATTAATTAGGAATGAGATTGTCGTTCAGCAAGTTGGTGTAGCGGTTGAAACGTAAGCACTATTACGATATGCTTATGGTAGATCGTGCGCACGCGGCGCGTCAAAGAAATAAAAAGGAAAAACCCCGCCACGTTTTCACTCCTTCTCGCAATCTGATTGCTAGACTGCTCGAAAGAGGAAAAGGTGTGGGGCAGGCAAAAAGCCCGTCGCGGGTGGGCGCGCACGATAAAACTATCCCTTACAGGGGTAGTTTTGATATAATAACTAATAATGGGGTCGTAGCTCATCTGGTAGAGCGCAGCATTCGCATTGCTGAGGTGGGGAGTTCGAGTCTCCCCGACTCCACCAAATCTTTTTTGTAGTATAATTGCCAAGAATTGATGGGGCATTGGCGCAGTTGGCTAGCGCGCTTCCATGGCATGGAAGAGGTCAAGGGTTCGAATCCCTTATGCTCCACCATTCGACTGCGCTCATGGTCAAAGACCAAATTATATAAGTTTTATAAAATGTGTTGCAAGTTGCTGGTACAATATCTATATGGCAAAAAGTGGAAAATTAAAAAAGGCAATTAAAAATTCGACTACCGCCCAGCGAATAACTCTTGTTGCAGTATTGATATTCGTGGTATTTGGATGTGTTTGGTATCGCAGTGTATATATGAGCCCAAGAAATGTCTTCTGGGGAATGATTGACAACAATTTGGCTACGGAAAGTGTTACAAGGCACGTGGTACAGGAACAAGGCGGGCAAACGCTAGATCAATATATGCAGCTGCAGTTTGGTTCGTCCAATTCTGCCCATAACTTAATAAGCGTTAAACAATCCGGAGATACAGGCGAAAACGAGGTCAAATCCGAAACTATTGGGACACCGAAGAACGATTACAGCCGATATGTCACCATAAAAACTCCGCAAAAAACCGCTGGCGGACAGCCGATTGACACATCAAAACTTGTGAATGTCTGGGCCAAAACAGATGATTCAAAAGCCGGACAACCTTCAAGCGCACAGTATTTCCAGCAGAGCATACTTGGCATTGTGCCCTACGCCAATCTCAATTATCAGCAGCGCTATGAGCTTGTAAAACTAATGCAGGACAAAAAAGCCTATGATTTCTCTGGCGAACAACCAAAAAGTGAAAAGTTAAACGGGCGGGCAGTTTATGTTTATGCCGTTAGCATCAGCCCCAAAGCCTACATTGAAATGCTGCAGAAATTCACCAAATATATGGGGCTTGGCGAAATGGGGCTGGACCCCAGCCAATACGAGGGCGCCGCACCGCTAAAAGTAGAAATGACCGTTGGAAAATTATCTCGCCAGTTACTAAAGATTAAGTATGTTGACGGTGGCCAAGAAGAAACTTACAGCGCCCAAGGCTTGGAACAAGCTGTTGGATTGCCGAGTAAAACTATCCCAATTTCCGAACTACAAGACCGCATCCAAAAAAGCATGCAATAAAAAATCGGTTTTTTAGATATCGCTAATAATTATAGGACTTTCGCACATTCTCATTATCCCAGACCAAATCTGCTTGGCTGCAAACTATTTATCTTCACTCAATGTAGCTATAACTACCTTTCTTGAATCTAAACAGTTTTCACCATCAAGCAGCTTTACTCTGGACTTAACGATTATGTGCGAAAGTCCTATATAATAATCATATGCAGATTGTCGTTGACTCGCTTCTAACTAATTATATGCAGTCCGGTGAAGGCAAGGTTATATTACTTTTGCATGGCTGGGGGGATGACCAATCCACCTTTAGCGGTTTAATGGCAAAGCTGTCAAATCAGTACGAGCTAATTTCGCTTGATTTGCCGGGTTTTGGAAAAACCGAACCGCCTAAAGGGGTTTGGACGCTGGATAATTATGCTGGTTTTGTAAATGCATTTATAAATAAATTAAGCATTGAGCATGTTTACGCAATTATCGGGCATTCCAACGGCGGAGCATTAGCAGTTAGCGGGTTGGCACAGGGTAAACTATCTGCCGATAAATTAATCCTACTGTCCTCATCGGGGGTGCGAAATTCGCAGGTTGCCAAACGATTTGTTATAAAAACGATAGCCAAAACAGGCAAAGTGGCAACTTTTTGGCTGCCTTATGGCCGCCGCCAAGCTTTGCGCAAAAAACTTTACGGCGTAGTCGGTTCGGATATGCTGGTAGCACCGCACTTACAAGAAACGTTCAAAAATACGGTGCGGCAAGACATTCAAGCCGATGCCAAAAAACTTAACTTGTCCGCACTGTTAATTTACGGCGACAAAGACAAAGTTACTCCGCTATCTGATGGCAAGATTCTATCCAGTCATATAAAAGGTTCCAAACTTGAGGTCATATCCGATGCCGGCCATTTTGTTTACCAAGACGAGCCAGATAAAGTTGAAGCGATAATCAAGGAATTTTTGTCATGATTTCGGGACTCGCTAGTTTATTTCGTCCGAGCTATCCAGGCGTAATTGTTTATATGCTCCAAAGCGATGAATATCGAGTAGGACCATATCTAAAGTGGTACTGGCGAACTAATGACTTCTCGCGCGTGGCTAAGCGCAGAACTCTTGTTAGAACTAGGTCAGCTAAACTGTTGCATCTAGCTCTAATTATTGGAATGTTGGCTCAAATTATTCTAGCTGGCGTTTTAATAACTCTTGGAGCAACCCATCGCATGACGGCCGGCGTGCCGTTTGGCCTAGCAATACTAGTTTCTTATCCGGTAGTGTGGGCACATTTAGTTGTATTACCTCTATTATTGGGCCGATTGTTAATTGCATCTCCTAAGGAAAGAAGAGTGGTTAAACAATCAAAAGAGATTTTTGCTAAAAATAAAGCCATAAAAATAGCGGTAGCTGGCAGTTATGGCAAAACAACCATGAAGGAATTGCTCCTAACGGTTCTAAAAGAGGGTAAAAAAGTCGTCGCCACACCTGCTAATAAAAACGTAGCGGTCTCTCACGGCGTTTTTGCCAAGAAATTAACGGGCGACGAAGACATCATCATAATTGAGTACGGAGAGGGTGCGCCAGGCGATGTTGAAAGGTTTTCTGCCACCACAAAGCCTAATATAGGCATTATTACAGGGTTGGCGCCAGCCCATTTGGATCGCTATAAAACTTTGCAGGCAGCCGGCAAAGATATTTTCTCTCTAGCGGATTATTTACACAGTAAGAATGTGTATGTGAATAGCGAATCGCCTGACGCCAAACCGTTTATTAAATCAGGATATATTCAATACGATTCTAGTGGTGTGGCTGGCTGGAAAGTAGAAGATATACAAATTACTCCTGAAAAAACTGTCTTTAAGATGAAAAAAGGCAAGCAAATCCTTAACATAACCAGCGGCCTGATTGGTCGGCATCAGGTGGGGCCGTTGGCGCTTACGGCGGCACTAGCCGATAAATTTGGGCTCTCAACGACACAAATAGAAACTGCCATGACTAAAACCAAGCCGTTTGAGCACCGCATGGAACCGCGAGCTTTGGGCGGGGCTTGGATAATTGACGATACCTACAACGGTAATCTCGAAGGCATTAGAGCAGGACTGGCATTATTATCAGAAATAAACTCTGGCAAAAAGACCTATGTTACACCGGGTCTGGTAGACCAAGGTCAAGAGAGCGAAAGGGTTCATAAAACTGTTGGAAAACTAATTGCCCAAGCCAAGCCGGACAAAGTAGTTTTAATGAAAAACTCAGTAATGGATTGGATAAAAACAGGACTTAGAGAAGGCAAATATAGCGGCGATCTTGTGATAGAAGATAAACCGCTAGATTTTTATAATAATTTAGATCAGTATGTGGCTGCTGGCGACGTAGTGTTGATGCAGAATGACTGGACAGACAACTACTCTTAACCTTGCGTCGTGCTCGCCTGCTTTCCGGCGGAGCCGTAAACACCGCGACCACTCTAGGCGCATTGCTGCGTCAAAAGTTTGCGGTACTCGTTCTCCGTATTACTTATACGGTTCACTTTGCTCCGCACTTTTTCCTTGCACTGCATCCTAGCACGAGGTTAAGAAGAGATAATAAAGTGCTTGCAATTGTATGTCCTAATTGTATATACTAATTGTATGAAAACAATCGCAGTAATTTTTGGCGGACGTTCGGCTGAGCACGATATATCTATTATCACGGCTCTAGCAAGTATTATTAAACCCTTAGAATTAACAAAAAATTATCACGTTGAGGCAATCTATATTGCCAAGGACGGAGCTTGGTATTGGAGCGACAAACTCAAAGATATCAATTTATATTCTAGTGGTAACATACAAGATTTTATTCATAAAACACAACCTGCCAGTGTGCAGTTTGACGGTGGCTTAACACTGGTTAAAGCTAGCGGAATTGCTGGTCGTAAGACTATTAGAAAAATTGATATTGTATTTCCCGCCATGCATGGTACATACGGCGAAGACGGCAGTCTGATGGGGCTACTTAGAATGGCCAACGTGCCATTTGTAGGCTGCGATATGGACGCCAGCGTTCTAGCGATGGACAAAGTACTTGCCAAACAAATTGTTGAATCCGAAGGCATTCCAGTCGCAAAATACGAATATTTATACCGCCAAACGTTCTCTGTAAAACCAAAGGAAGTGCTGGATGCTATGGAAAAATCACTTAGCTATCCGATGTTTGTAAAACCAGCACATCTTGGTTCAAGCATTGGTATATCTCGCGTTACCAATCGCACGGAACTGCAAAACGCGGTTGAAGTGGCAGGACATTACGACGACAAAGTAATCGTGGAGGAAGAAATACCAAACTTGATTGAAGTAACGTTGCCAATTATGGGCAATGAACAGTTGAAGCCGGCATTTCTGGAGCGTCCGCTTACCAAGCCAGAAGATTTCTTTGATTTTGATACAAAATATTTGCAAGGTGGAAAAAAGGGTGGTAAAAAAGGCGGTGCTAAGGGCGCACAGGGCTACAGCGAAATACCTGCCAAACTCGAAAAACCGCTTTACGATAAGGCCGAAGAGGTTGGCCGAAGAGTTTACAGAATTTTAGGTTGCAGCGGAATAGCGCGAGTAGATATGCTTATAAATCAAAAGACCGACGAAGTATATTTCAACGAAGTTAACCCCTTGCCGGGCGGGCTTTATGCCCATAATTGGCGAGCAGCTGGAATAAGTAATGTTGATTTAGTTCAAACGTTGGTCCGCTTGGCCCAGGAACGCTTTAATCGCAAACAACAGCAAAATACCGCCTTTAGCACTAATTATTTGCAGCAATTTTAATTATTTGTGATGAGAGACCTTCAAACAATGCCACCTCTGGTTCATGGTTCTTATGGTATTCCTTCGGTTTACCGCGATTTATCAGAGGATTGTTTTCAAAGAGAAATGGCTCGTGTTGTTTCCGAGACAGCCATAGAAAGAGACTGGATTGGCAATGAACAAGCGACTCCTTACAGCTCAAACAGAGATATATTAGCCGATGTAGAGACGGGTAAGCTAGAGCGTGTTGGACGCGGGCTTGGATTTATGACTATCGGAAGATTGGCAAAATGGACACCAGAACAGGGTCAAATAGGACACGAGGAACACTATTCTCCACCATTTCTAGCGGGTCACGCGTTAAGAGTACTTAAACGTATTGGACAACTATGGTCAGCGGAACTTGGAGAAGGGCGTTTCATGCCAGTTACATCATTGGTGAGAAGTATGGAATACCAGCGTTTTCTTGCTCAACAACCACGTAAGGTAACAGTAACTGATCCCAGTCAAACTAGTAGCCATACGGTTGGTTGGGCTTTTGATATCGACGGATGTGGCCTGTATGAGACGCAAGACAACGGCCTTACTCGCGCTATAAATCCGCGTACACACGGTTATAACAGTAAATTGGCTACCGAGAGTCACCTTGTAATAAAATCAGTACTAGATGAGTTGTTACGACATGGCGTGCCATTGAACGCAGTCGAAGAACTACCAGGTACTCAAGAAAACTGTTTTCATGTATGCGTTCGCCCGGTTGATGGAGAATAAAACCTTCACAAATTGGCTGACTATTGTGTAACACCCCATAACTACTGTATGTTTATAGCACCGTGGGAGTAATAAACTCAAAGAAGATTTGGGATAATCGCCGTCCAAATATTGGGAAACGGTGGTCTATCGTTTTGCTCTATTTCGCGGCTATTCTGACGGCGGCTGCTGTTTTAATGGCTGCGGTTGAACTTCGCTCCAGCAGCAACAAGACACCTTTTGCTGCCACCACGACTACTTCAATAAAATCTGTCCAAGTAGCCGCTTCGCAGACCAAAATCCACACCGTTAACCAGCTATTGCCTGAGCAGGATAACCCGTCTAACTCACTTGTGAGGCTGTTGGCAACTCCGCCGCCTCCGCCTACGCCGGATTGCGCCGTAGCAGCCTGCGTGGCTCTAACTTTTGATGACGGGCCAAACGCAGACTCTACCCATATTATTCTTGACGCATTAAAAAAAGAGCGAGTGAAGGCAACTTTCTTTGTAATCGGGTTAAAGGTAGCAGCCAACAAAGACTCAATGCAACGTATGCAAAAAGACGGCCACGAAATTGGCAATCATACATGGGCGCATCCTAACCTTACAAAATTAACTCAAGCACAGATAGAACAACAAATTAGTCAAACTCAAACTGCAGTTACGGGTTTGGGTTTACAGCCTCCAAAATTATTCCGGCCGCCGTACGAGGCGTTTACAAAATCAATGCTAACCTATATTCATATGCCAGTAATTTTATGGAATATTGATCCCAAAGATTGGAAAGAAAAAGACCCCAAGAACATTGTCGCTATAGTTGAAACCCAGGCGCGATCGGGCGGATTGATTGTAATGCACGATAAGGCAGTTACTGCAGCAGCGATAGCGCAGATAATTAGTGATCTGAAACCAAAGTTTAAGTTCGTAACTGTTACGGAATTATTGAATTTGCCTCCTGACGCGCAAGGCATTTTTATTGGTCGATGACAAGATAGTGTCCTATAATACATCTTGATGAGACGATATAACCCAAAAGAAATTGAGCCCAAATGGCAGAAATTCTGGGATAAAAACCAGACCTATAAGACCAACTTAAATAGCAATAAACCAAAATTTATTGCTATGAGCATGTTTAATTACCCAAGCGGGTCAGGTATACACATCGGACATGCCTTTACCTACACGGTAAGCGATGTTATGGCGCGGTTTAAACGACAGCAAGGATACGAGAGCTATCATCCGGTGGGGTGGGACTCTTTTGGTCTACCGGCAGAAAACTATGCGATTAATGCAAAAGTATCTCCTCAACAGTCTATGGCCACAATTATTCCAAATTACCACAAACAATACAGGGCTATGGGGTGGAGCAACGATTGGGGCAAAGAGATTGCTACGCACGAACCGGCTTATTACAAATGGACTCAGTGGATATTTAGCGAAATGTATCGGGCGGGGTTAGCCTATCAAGACTGCCGTATGCAGTGGTGGTGCGAAAAATGTCAGACAGTGCTAGCCAACGAACAGGTTATTGATGACAAATGTTGGCGGCATGACGGACCAGATGACCCAGAAGTTACCCAGCGTGAGGTTAAACAATGGTTCTTCAAGATAACGGATTATGCTGATGAGTTGCTTGAAGCAACGGATGAATTGGATTGGACAGAAAGTGTTAAACTGGCTCAAAAAAGCTGGATTGGCAAAAGCGTCGGAGCCGAAGTTGATTTTACGGTTGATGGCCACGGCCAAAAACTGACGGTATTTACGACGCGACCTGATACGTTATATGGAGCAACCTTTATGGTGCTAGCGCCAGAGCACGAATTGGTTAAAAAAATTACCACACCGGATAAGCAAGATGAAGTAGAAAAGTACATAAGAGAAAGCGTCAAAAAAACAGAGGTTGAACGACAAGCCGAAAAAGCAAAAACTGGTGTATTTACCGGTGTGTATGCTATAAATCCGGTCAATGGTGAAAAGATTCCGATCTGGGTTGCCGACTACGTGTTGATGGGTTATGGGACAGGCGCAATTATGGCAGTACCGGCACACGACGAGCGCGACTGGGAATTTGCTAAAAAATTCAACATCCCAATCGTAGAAGTAGTAAAAAAACCGGCAGATGTTCAAGGTTGTTACGATGGCGAAGGGGTGATGATAAATTCAGGCGAATATACTGGCAAGCCTAGTGATGAAGTGCGCGAACTAATTGTTGCTAATTTGGCGAAAAAGGGTCTAGCCAAAGAAAAAGTCAACTTCAAAATGCGGGATTGGAGCGTCTCCAGGCAACGTTATTGGGGGGCACCGATTCCAATTATTTATTGTAAAGATTGCGGCCCAGTTTTGGTACCGGACAAAGATTTGCCGGTAATATTGCCGGAAATTGAAGATTACAAACCAAGCGGTGATGGCCGCAGTGCTTTGGCTAGGGAAAAAGACTGGCTAAAAGTTAAGTGTCCGGACTGTGGGAAAGATGGAGAACGCGAAACCGACACGCTGGACACCTACATTTGCAGCAGTTGGTATATGCTGCGCTATTTTGACTCTGCCAACAAAGATAAAATATTTGACTCCAAGGTTACAAACAAATGGATGCCGATTGATTTCTATAACGGGGCCGACCACGCTACGGCACATATGATTTACGCAAGATTTGTAACTAGATTTTTCAACAAAAAAGGCTTACTGGATAACCCTGAGCCGTTTAAGAAATTTTTGTTTAATGGCAAAATTACAGCCCAAGACGGACAAATGTTTAGCAAGAGCAAGGGGAACGGAGTTGATCCGCTGGAAATTATTGAGCAGGGTTATGGGGCGGACGCGCTTAGAACGTATTTGATGTTTGCGGCGCCGCTTGACCAATGGGTTCGCTGGGACCCGCAAGGCGTGCCGGGTTGTTTTAGATTTTTGTCTAGAGTTTGGGGTTTGACGGACGAGTTTTTGAATTATAAGTCTGGTAAATCGAATAAATCTAACTCTGAAAAAATTCTGCATTCTATCAACAAAACAATACATAAAACTACCGAAGATTTAGAACAGCAAAAATACAATACGGCCATTGCTACGCTTATGCGGTGCACCAACGAGCTTTATAAATATAAAATTTCCGGCTTTGACGATAAGCAAACTTGGCAATTCGCTCTAGAAAGTTTGGCGATGCTGTCCGCACCATTCGCTCCGCATATCGCTGAAGAATTGTGGCACTTGCTTGGCCATAACGACACTATTCATAAAGATCACTGGCCAAAAGCTGACAGTAACTTTTTGCAAGAAAACACCGTGACCATCGCTGTTCAAATAAATGGCAAGTTACGGGCCACAATTGAGGTGCCAATTGATTCTAACGAAGCAGAAGTTACAAAGATTTCCAAACAACAAGAAAATGTTGCAAAGTACCTCGATAAAGAACCAAAGAAGACTATTTACGTAGCAAATAAACTAATTAATTTTGTGGTATAACATCATACCTTAAGTATTTTGTTTTGAGAAAAATAGCGCAGTAACGTATAATGGTTACTAAGTAATAAGATGTAACAGCAAAGAGGAGCTTCTTTTTTATGGGTAAACCAAAAAAACGCACAAGCTCGCGCCGCACAGGCAGCCGCCGAAGTCATTTGGCCCTAAAGCTAGCCCGGGCAGTAAATGCGAAGTCGCCGATAAAAATCTATACTACGCGCCGGGAATCCGGCAAGCGGCTAAAAGCCGCAGTAACTAGGGACTAGAAAATAGTAACTAGGTATATTAAAAATTCGTCAGAAGTAGCAAGGATAAAACTTTAAAAATTTATGGATATGCAATTAATACAACTTAAACATAGATTGCTAATTGCTAATTGCTATTTGCTAATTGCTAAGCAAACGGAGTTTGCCGTATGAGTGCAAATCGTCATCTGGGCCGTATAATCGCACTGCAAACATTATACGAGCAGGATTTTCGCCGCGAATGCGGTGATACAGGGCTTGATTTGGATGAAGTTCTAATGCGCAACATCGGCAGATATCGTGAGACGATAGACGACCACGAGTTTATCAAAGCTTTAGTGCACGGAGTTTCAAAAAAAGCCAAATCACTGGATAAAATGCTGCAACCTATTGCGCCGGAGTGGCCAATAGACCAGATTGCCCGCATGGACAGGCTGGTTCTACAAATAGGTTTGTACGAAATTTTGTATGATGAGAAAGTGCCGCCAAAGGTTGTCATAAACGAGGCGGTAGAGCTTGCTAAATCATTTGGCGGCGACAACAGCTCCAAATTTATCAACGGAGTTCTGGGGACCGCGCTCAAAGCTAAAGAGGCTGGAGAAACGGGCAAAGTCAAAAAGAAGGTAATTAAAAAATAATGAAACGACCAAAACCGTTCCAGGGAATAAAAAGATTTGTTAACCGCCGTCGGCCGGCTATTAACGAAGTTGTCCGCGAGCCAACCGCAGGTGGAGTGGTTTTTAGACGGAATAAGAACAAAGACATAGAAATATTGCTTATCCAAGACGCAAAAAATCGCTGGACTATTCCTAAAGGCCACATAGAAGAAGGCGAATCCGCCAAAGACACGGCCGAGCGCGAGATCCATGAGGAAACTGGCTTAGAACAACTTAAGGCGCTTGACTGGCTGGGCAAGATTAATTTTCGTTATCGCCGCCAACAAAGTTTGGTCCTTATGACAACCGAGATATTTTTAGTTCAGGCCCAAGGTAACACCGACAAAATACGGCCGGAAGACTGGATGAACGGCATTAAGTGGTTTTCATCCGCCAACGCGCTTGATAAGATAGAATACGAAGATATCAGCAAAATAATACTACTGGGACTAAAGAAAATACGCGATGCAGGATTATAGCGCCTACCAAACATTTGCAAAAGAAAAATTAGGGGTTACTTTTAACTCCGTTGAGATACTTGTTACGGCTTTTACACACCGATCTTATGTAAACGAACATCGCAAGACTGTTCATGAGCATAATGAACGGCTAGAATTTTTAGGCGACGCTGTTCTGGAACTAATTGTAACTGAATATCTGTATAGGAATTTTGAAGATCCAGAGGGAGTTATGACCAACTGGCGCAGCGCCCTGGTAAGAACTGAGAGTATTAGTGCGGCAGCGATGCGTTTTGAATTTGAGCCGCTACTACGTTTGAGCCGCGGCGAGAAACGCGGAACTGACCGCGCGAGAGCACAAATATTAGCCAATTCTTATGAAGCAGTTGTCGGCGCGCTTTATATTGATCAAGGCTACGAACCAACCACACAGTTTATTCAAAATAGCCTACTAATAACTTTCTCGGATATTTTGCGCAATAACTCTTGGGTGGACGCCAAGTCGCATTTGCAAGAGATTGTCCAAAGCAAAGACGGTTTTACACCGGTTTATAAGGTGTTAAGTGAAGAAGGTCCAGACCACGAAAAAGAGTTTACGGTGGGAGTTTTTGTAAATAACAAACAGGTTGGCGAGGGGGTTGGGCCAAGCAAACAAATCGGGCAGCAAAAAGCCGCCGAAGCCGCTCTGGAATCACACAAACCAACAACCCCATCGAGTTGATGTTGACTTTTACCCCTATAACATCTATAATTACCAGGATTCATTTTATTAATGTATTAATAATCTTTAAGAGGAAGTTAGCTTATATATGTTAGTTATTCGATTACAACGTACCGGACGTAGCGGACATGCTAGTTTTCGAATAGTAGTGCAAGATTCTCGGCAGTCGCCGACCAGTGGTAAATTTGTGGCTTTAATTGGCAATTATGACCCGCACAGCAAGGTTGTAAATATTGATAAAGACAAGACCAAAGAATTTATAAAGAATGGCGCCCAGCCATCCGATCGTGTTGCCGGTTTGCTCAAAAAAGAAGGAGTCAAACTGCCTGACTGGATAAATGTAAGCGCGGATAAAACAAGAACTACGCGTAACGCCGAAAAACTGCGTAAAAACAGACCTGCAGAAGAAAAAGTAGCTGAACTAAAAGCGGAAGACAAGCCGGCTGAAACTCCAGCCGAAGACGCTGAACCGGCAAAAACAGAAGAGACGCCAGGCGACGAAACCGCTGCATCTGAAACACCAGAGCCAGAAGCTGAAAAGGTTACCGAAGAAACTTCAGCTGAAGAGGAAATTGCTGCCGAGTCTGAAAAAACAGAAGAGCCGGAAGCCAAAGGCGAAGCACTAAAAAAAGCGTAAAGCTGAATTTTACGAAAATTTTAATAATCCTATATAATGAGCATTGCAAATATTAATAAGGGAGTTACAGAACATGAGTAGTATAGACCAACAGTTTGTTGAGTTTGTTGTCAAATCATTAGTCGGCAAGCCAGACGCTGTAAAAATAGATCGTAGGATAGACGAAAAGGGTGTTTTGCTAGAGCTTACGGTTGATCCGGAAGATCTAGGCCGAGTGATTGGCAAACGCGGTGCTACGGCCCAAAGTTTGCGTACTTTACTACGCGCGCTTGGTACGAAAAATGATGCTCGCTACAACTTAAAAATTGTAGATAACGGCGAACCATATGAACGCCGCCCAAGAGATGACAATGCACCAGTCAACCGTGATTACGCACCACGCCAAGAAGAAGAAACACCGGCAAGTGATAATCCTGTTTCAGATGACAACACCACGGATAAGACAGACGATAAAGTAGCTGAGGAAGCTACAACTGATGACGCTGGCACGGCAGAAGCTGAAGATCATAGCAATGTTGTAAGCCAAACCCGCAAGGAACTTGAAGAGTTTGACGACCTAGACGTTTAAGCCACACCTTTCACACCAGCCAGCCTGCTTTTGAGCGGAGCTCAAAACTCCGCTAGTCTCTTGGCTATTTTGGGTTTGCCCCTTTGCGATGCGCAGTCACCGTACCATTAAGTACGGTTCCTTTGCGTTACGCAGGGGCGCACCCAAACTAGCTCAAGTGTGAAATGTGTGTCGTTTATATTTGTGAATTCAGGGAGTATTAGGTATAATCTACTATTGTCGAAAGACAAATATAAAAAGCTCGTTGCGAGTCATTCGCTAAACAGCGAATGAGGGCTTTATGTGACAGAACGACCCCGCCTTAAGGCGCGGGTCTTTTTGTTTACCTCTGTTTACTCTGTTACAATAACACCTATGAAAATTCAACTTATTAGCTTATTTCCAGAGATGTTTCCGGCAGTGTTGAACACCAGTATGCTTTGGAAGGCGCAAGATAAAAAAATAGTTGAATTTGAGTATATAAATCTGCGAGATTTTGGGTTAGGACCGCGCAAGACCGTCGATGACACGCCTTATGGTGGTGGCGATGGCATGCTTTTGATGCCTGAGCCGCTCTTTAAGGCAGTTGAATTTGCTAAAAGCAAATCTCCTAAAGCCGAAGTTATACTATTGACTCCTCGCGGTGAACTCTTTAAGCAGTCAGTCGCAAAAAAGCTAGCAGCCAACAAAAGAGATAAGATTTTTGTTTGTGCACGCTACGAGGGCTACGATGAGCGAATTACTACTGTTGTAGATAAACAAATTTCTATAGGCAATTATGTCTTAACGGGCGGAGAGTTGCCGGCAATGGTAGTGATTGATGCTGTTGTTCGGCTACTACCGGGTGTGCTAGGTGGTGAGACGTCCACAGAAATAGAATCCTTCCAAGACGACGACAAGACAATCGAATTCCCGCAGTATACTCGACCAGAGGACTTTAGGGGTATGAAAGTTCCGGAAGTGTTATTATCTGGTAATCATGCCGAAATCTCCAAATGGCGCCAAACCCACTAGACAAAACGCCCTAACCGTGTTAGAATAATAGTATTAAATAGTCAAGGAGTTTTAAATATGATAGTTGGTCCAGAAGCATATGACAGACGTGAAACTGATCGTATAGCAGATAGCTTTTCCCAAATGGTTCCGCTCGTTAGTGCTTATTACGATTTTCCTGAACTAAAAAGAGCTGAATTACTTTTTTCTTTCGAAGATAGACCTCCAAAACTGCGTTCTTTCCCTATGCAAGTTCAAGATAGTCGTCATAAACCAACCTTTATTACCTTCATGCAAGATTACGAGGATTTCTTAATTGATTTTAGACATTTTATGGGTGATAATCCAGATATTCAGTCTTATGGAGTCGATACTTTAGCCAGAGAATTGTATGTTGGTTGTGGCTTAGTCCAGCCGGCTATAGAACAAGATGTCATTGCAACAATAACTAGAAAACCGAAAAACAAGAAACAAATAAAGGAACTATTTACCGACAAAAGCGATATTGAAGAACTATTTTTTAACCTATTTCCGCAGGACCCA
>Ga0210057_1006269_pt1 | contig 14841 bp, 11 predicted proteins | sample CryGeyCG2114_010_2_FD_183968 | JGI IMG/M metagenome (GOLD analysis project Ga0210057, IMG submission 183968) | Groundwater microbial communities from aquifer - Crystal Geyser CG10_big_fil_rev_8/21/14_0.10 (SPAdes) (version 2) | ecosystem: Environmental > Aquatic > Deep subsurface > Groundwater ... | reverse complement strand
AGAGAGGCGGGCGAGAACGCACGCTTCGCTTATTGTTTTTTGGAATTGTGAAGGAGACATCTTCTCAAGTTCTTCGCCTGTGAAGGTTTTTTCTTTTTCGTTTGCCAGCCCAATTTCTTTTGCTATTGCCAGTGCCGTGTTTCTGTGGTCGCCGGTTGCCATGATTACTTTTATGCCTGCGGACTTTGCTTTTGCGATTGCTTCTTTGACTTCTTCGCGCGGCGGATCAAGCATTCCGATAATTCCTATGAGGACAAGTTGTGACGCATCTTTTTCTCTTATTTCTTTTAGATCGGACGGGGCTTCTTTGTAAGCCACTCCGATTGTTCGCATTGCTTTACCTGTTAACTCATTGATTTTTTTGTTTATTATTCTTAAGTCCAACTGGGTAGGTCTTGTTTTTCTTCCGTTTTTTAGAATGAATTGTGAGTTTTGTAAGACTGCTTCGGGAGCGCCAACGACGTAAATATTTTTTTTGTTCTCGTGTTGGGAGAGTGTTGAGAGTGATGCGCGATATTTTAATTGCGGGCTGAATGGCAGTTCATCTAATTTTTTTTCTTTTTGTGCTATTGTCGCTTTTTTTATTCCGGCTTTTTCTCCGAGAACGACGAGGGCGCCTTCGGTTGGGTCGCCAAGAATGGAGTATCTTCCTTTTTCTTTTATTAAGAGAGAGTTGTTGCAGTATGCCGCGATGTGGAGAATCTTTGCGAGGTGTTTGTTTTCTAAGGGGGCGAGTTGTTTTTCGTTTTGGAGAAATGAGCCTATTGGTTCCCAGCCCTCTCCTGTTATTGAAATGTTTTTCTGTCCGGGCAGGAAGATTTCTCTGACGGTCATTGTGTTCTGTGTTAGTGTTCCTGTTTTATCTGTCAGGATTGTGTCGACGATGTTCAGGGTTTCTGCAGCGTATCTGTTTCGGATTATTGCGTTTCTTTTCGCCATGCGAAACGAGCCGATTGCTAAGACGGTTGCGAGGATTGCCGGCAGGCCTTCCGGAATTCCTGATACGAAAGATGCGACTGTTAGCAGGAAAGTGTCCTCTAGTGAAAATCCTCTGATGAAGTAGCCGATGACAAAAATTGCGAGTGCTCCGATGAGTGCGATTATTGCCATGTATTTCGCTAGTTGGTCGGTTTTCTCCTGAAAGTGTGAGATTCTTGGTTTTATCTCTCTGATTGATTCTGCGAGCTGACCGATTGTCGTGCTTTTTCCTGTTGCAACGACTACTGCTTTGGCTGTTCCGGCAGCGACGAAAGTTCCCAGGAACACGGAGTTTTTTCTGTCTGCGAGAATGGTTTTTTCCGGCAAGGTTTTTAAATTTTTGTCAATCGGCAGAGACTCTCCCGTCAAAGAAGATTCAACAGTTCTGAAGTCGGAGACCTGAATTAATCTGGCGTCGGCCGGTATTTTGTCGCCTTCTTCGAGAAGAATCACATCGCCCGGAACGAGATACTTGGCGTCTATTTGATTTAGCTGTCCGGAGCGGTAGACTTTTGCTTTTTGGACAATCATTTTTTTTAGAGACTTGATTGCCTGCTCTGCTTTTGATTCCTGAAAATAGCCTATCATGGAGTTTGCTAAAATCACCCCAAGAATTACGTAAGTGTCAATCAGTCTTTCGAGTGCGAAGGAGATTGCGGCAGCGACCACGAGAATGTAAACCATGAGACTCTTGAATTGTTTTAGAAAGACTAAGATTTTGGAGGCGGATTTTTTTTCCGGGATGACATTTAGCCCGTGTTTTATCTGCAAAGAACGGGCTTTTTCTTTTGTGATGCCCTCTTGGGTTGAATTTAATTGTTTGAGAGCTTGTTCTGCTGTTAGATTGTGGAAGTTCACCTGTTTTTTCATTGCCGTAAGAGAGAAATTGAATTATTAAGGGTTTTGTTTATTTTGGTGTTAAGTTTTTGGCAGATGAAACTCTGATACGATTGCAAGGTTTATTACCTGATAGTCTCTAGAAATTTGTCTTCGACAGATTTCCGAATTTTTACGATAATTTTTCAGCGTTTTTGGATTTTAGTAAGTTTATAAGCGAGCCCAAGAAAGAAAACTCCCCGCTTTAGCTCGGTGATGAATTTCTGTCCCCGGGCGAGCTTTAGTGAATTATTTATTTCTTAAATTTTTGTAGAAGTATAGGGAGCACGACGACAGAAGCTGTTGGGTACTACCTAGAAAATAGTCAAGATAAACATTGGGTTGACTATGAAGTTTATCAAAAGCAATTGAATGAATTTTAGATTTTAACGTGGACGCCCCGTGGCTTTAGCCCGGGGGTAGTTCACAGATTTTTGAGTTATAAGCGTTGTTGTATTCGGGTTGGAGAGTTAAAAAAAGGTTTTCTAAACTGAGAGTGTCGCATTTTTGGGAGGCAAGGTCTCAAAATAATATGTTATACGACTATGTCGGGAAATTTCTTGTCAGAAATTCCAGAGAGTTCACAAAGAATTTTAAAATTAGACAACTCCCAATTTTTCGACAGAGTTTTCTAAATTTGAATCGGCATACTTTGTCCGCAGTCTTTTTTGGCTTTCTCTCTTTTCTTCGTGTTTTGTCGGTCTTGTTTTTTCTTTCGGAGAGAATTTCAGATGATGTGGCGGGAGTCTCGGTCGCAACTCATTTTTTATTTGGTAATTGCAATTTGCCAATATTAAAGAGAAGACGCAATGTATGTTTTTGTTTTTTTCCAAGGTTGATTGCTAATTGATAAGAATTTATTTCTTTTGTTTTAATTTTGTTTGTTCTTCCTAACATAGATGCTCAAGAATTTTGACGGAAATAAGAACAAAATATACTTTCAAAAGATATATAAAGAAAAACATCTTTGTAAAAACATAAAAGGAGGTGAGAATGGCGAGGAAGAAAAAAGGCAACATGCTCGGAAGCTGGTCATTTCTGATTGGAGTGATACTTGCTTTGGTATTTGGGTTCATACAAATAGGAGGTTTAAGCCAGAATATAACTTATTTCTTAGTCGTGCTGGGAATCGTAATTGGGCTTCTCAACATAGCTGATGAAGAAGTTCATCCATTTTTGATGGCTGGCGTTATACTTGTTATCGTTGGAACTTTAGGACAAGGCGTAGTTTCCGCAGTTCCAGCATTTGACAGAATACTGCAATCTATGACTGTGTTATTTGTGCCGGCAACAATAATTGTTGCATTAAAGAGCGTGTTCACTCTTGCACGTAGATAACTAAATATTTTTTATTTTTATTTTTTTACTTCTTCTAAGAATTCTTCGTCTATCGGGAGATAGGCGATTGTTTCATCTTTCTCGTTTATGATTTCTACATGATATTGTCCGTTTGGAAGAAGGATGTTTATTTTCCCTGTTGCACCTTTTTTTATCTGCGTGTTTTCGAAGCCGGGTTGATATTCAATGTATTCGGAATCGGGGTTGATTTTTAGTTTTACTTTTTCATGGCGTTTAAATTTTGTCTGCATGTTTTTTCTAGTAAATAAAAGTATAAATAGTTAATGGGCGTTGTTGAAAGATGTACGGATTGCCGTCTAATCTGGTTTCTGATAATTAGGAACTCCCGGTTTTGCGACAAAACTGATTATTCCCGGACTGCGTCTAAATTAAAAATTCTCTCCCACCCAATAGGGGGCGCACTTAGGTTTTCCTCGCGGAAAACAGATAGTCGGCTTACGCCGAAATTTATAAATCTTTCGATTTACTGACTACTTTGTAGTTAAGAATATGGTTAAGCCCTCGCCCAAAAATTTACTCTGCGGATTTTTCTCCTAAAAATCCTCGCCCACGCTGCGCTCTCCTCCTTTCAGTTGTCGGGGTGCATGTCTCCGAGGTTAAAAGAACTTTTCGTTTTTGTTACTAAATAAGTAAGACTTAAGAAAAAGAAGATTTTACCGACGATAAAACAAAAAACAGCGAAATGTTTAAATAGACGGATTAGTTTTAGCTGACTTGTTTCACAACAGATTGTGTCTTGAGAGTTTGGCTCCACAAGATGTTGTGTTGCTGTTGAAGAATGAGGTGCCCCTACTGTTTCGGCGATGATACCAAGGTATTGGATAAGCGAGATGTTGAGGGATTTGTTCGCCGAAGAAGAGAGTGCTTTAAGTGTAAAAAGAGGTTCAGCACTCACGAAAAAATGGAGAGGGCTGAGCTGAAAGTTGTGAAAAAGGACGGCAGGCGGGAGGGTTTTGACTTCGAAAAGATAAAGAAAGGGGTGGTGACGGCTTGTGAGAAACGGTCGATAAGCGCGGAGAGGATTGACAAAATGCTGAACAATGTTGAAGAAAAGTTGAGGAAAATAGGAAAGGAAGTTGGGAGCGGTTTGATTGGAGACATGGTTTCTAAGAAGTTGAAGAAGATGGACAAGGTCGCATACATACGGTTTGCTTCGGTTTACAAAGATTTCACAGAGATTAGCGATTTTAGAAAAGAGATAAGAGGGCTTAGCTGATGGGAGATTTAGGGGAGTTTAATGTTAGCGAGAGTGCTGTAAGGTCTGGTGGGAGGGTGTCGATGGAAATGGTGCGGCAATTCACTAAGGAAGGGAGGTCTCCATTTGATTTTGGGATTGACGGTGCGCCGATAAAATGGATTTCCGAGGATGTGTCGGTTAATGATGATATGGGAAAAGTGATTTTCACGCAGGAAAAAGTTCGCAGACCAGAGTTTTGGAGTGCGTTGGCGATTAAAATTGTTGCAAGCAAATATTTTTGGGGAGATCAGACTAAAGGCGAGAGGGAGGGAGGAGTTGAGCAGCTAATAGGGAGAGTTTCCAGATTTGTGGGAAGACAGGCAGCGTTACAGGGCTATTTTGACGAGGAGAAAGCAGGGATTTTGCGGGATGAGGTTGCCGCAATTTGTTTGAACCAGTTGGCAGTGTTTAATTCTCCGGTTTGGTTTAACGCGGGAACGTGGGAATATGATAAAAATGCGGGAGGAGTTTCGGCGTGGAAGTGGGACTTTGAAAGTAGGAAGGTTATTCCCGCGAAGTACGGAGATGACAGACCGCAATGTTCCGCCTGTTTCATTCAGTCGACGACTGATGACATGGAGTCCATTATGGCGGTGCAGGTTGCAGAGGCGGAATTGTTCAGGGCAGGTTCTGGGACTGGAACAAATCGTTCTCCTTTGAGAAGTTCCAAGGAAAAGCTGACAGGCGGGGGAAGAGCTTCCGGTCCCGTGAGTTTTATGAAAGGCTATGACGCTTACGCCGGAGTTATAAAATCCGGCGGGAAGACAAGGAGGGCGGCGAAGATGGAGATTTTGAATGTTGACCATCCGGATATAATTGAGTTTATTCAAGCAAAGCAAAATGAAGAGAAGAAGGCGTGGGCGTTGATTGAGCAAGGTTACGATGGCGGGATGAACGGCGAGGCATATAAGAGCATTTTTTTCCAGAACTGCAATATGTCTGTCAGAGTTAGCGATAATTTTATGGAACAGGTTAAGAGGGATGGTGAGTGGAAGACGAAATTTGTTAAAAACGGAGGAGTTTGCGAGAGTCATAAGGCAAGGGAGATTTTGAGAAAGATTGCGGAGGGAACGTATATTTGCGGCGACCCAGGGATTCAGTGTGATGATATTATAAACAGATACCACACTTGCAAGAATTCTGGAAAGATAAATGCAAGCAATCCCTGTAGTGAATATATGTTTCTTGACGACACGGCGTGCAACTTGGCTTCGATAAATCTCATGAAGTTTCTGACCGAAGAAGGGACGTTTGATGTTGAGAAATTCAGAAAGGTTGTGAGGATGATGATTATGTGTATGGAAATTTTTGTTGACGGGGCATCTTATCCGACTCAGAAAATTACGGAGATGTCGCACATTTACAGAACTCTCGGGCTTGGTTATGCTAATCTCGGTGCTCTGTTGATGTCTCTTGGTCTGCCTTATGATTCGGATGAGGGAAGAGCGACCGCGGCCGTGATTACCGCGATATTGTGCGGGGAGGCTTATAGGACTTCGGCCGAGATTGCCGGTATGAAAGGTCCTTTTCCGGGATATGAGATGAACAAGGATTCTATGTTGAGTGTTATTTCGATGCAACGCGAGCATGTGAAAGATATTGATGTTGAGAAAATTCCTTCTGAAGTTAGGTATCTGGTTAATGATGCGTGGGACTGCTGGACGGAAGCTCTGGAGTTGGGAGAGAAGAACGGGTTTAGAAATGCTCAGGCGACGGTTATCGCACCGACAGGGACTATTGCTTTTATGATGGACTGTTCAACGACAGGACCTGAACCTGATATTGCTCTTGTTAAATACAAGGTTCTTGCGGGAGGCGGGATGCTTAAGATTGTTAACCACTCTGTAGCTTTGGCTTTAAGCAGACTTGGTTATGACGAGAAGCATATTGAAGAGATTGTTGAGTTCATAAATAAGAACGACACGATTGAGGGTGCGCCGCATTTTTTTGAGGAGCACCTGCAGATTTTTGATTGTGCGTTCAAGCCGGCTAAGGGAAAGCGTGCGATTCATTATAAGGGCCATATAAAAATGTTAGGTGCTATCCAGCCGTTTATTTCGGGAGCGATAAGCAAGACGATAAATATGCCGGAGAGTTCTAGCGTTGAAGATATTGCGGAGGCTTACGTTTTTGCGTGGGAGCAGGGACTGAAGGCAGTTGCGATTTATCGGGAGAACAGTAAGAAGTCGCAGCCTTTGAACACAAGGAAGACCGAAGGAGAGAGGGTTAAGCGGGATGCAATTGTTAGTCATAAAAGGATGAAACTTCCTCAAACTCGTCGTTCTTTGACGCATAAGTTTGAAATTGCGGGGCATGAAGGTTATTTGACTGTCGGGCTTTATGACGACGGTAAGCCTGGGGAAATTTTTGTTATGATGCATAAGCAGGGCTCTACGATTCGTGGTTTGATGGATGCGTGGGCTACTTCAATGTCTTTGAATTTACAGCGTGGTGCGAAGATAACAGAGTTGTTTGGAAAGTTCAGGCATCACAAGTTTGAGCCGGCTGGTTTTGTGAAAAATGTCGGAGGTGGAGAGGTTGATTCGAAGATTAAACCGATAAGGTCTGCTTCTTCGATTGTTGATTATGTTTCTCAGTTTATGCTGAGTAATTTTGGTGAAGGATCGGGAGGAGTTGAGGTCTCGGTTGAGCTGAACGGGAATGACGGGCAGGTTTCTCTGGAGAAGTTTTCGAATGATGAGGGTTTGGTTTGCCCAATTTGCGGTGGGAACGCTAAGAGAATTGGAAATTGTGCTATGGTTTGTAGTGATTGCAAGCAAACTACGCGGGGCGGGTGCGGGGAATAATTATTTAAAATATAAATCTCTTATCTGTTAATGAATAAAAAACTAACTATCTTAATTGCACTCGGTTTGGTTTCAGTTTTGGGTTTTGTTTCGTGGAGGACGGGGAATGCTTCCATAGAGGGCTCTTTTTTTATGAATGGAGAGGAGGCATTGGCTAAGCCGTTTTTATCGGCTTCTCCAATGATAAATGCTTTTGTTATTTTAGGGGTTGTCGCAGTCGTTGTTGTTTTAGTCGTTTGGCGACGGGGGCTTGGAGGTTAAGATGGAAAAAGCACATTATGTAAAATATCTGATTATAGTTCTGGCGTTTTTGTTTTTGTTTCTTGGGACTTACAGGGTTGCCTCAAATTATTTGGCTGTTGTTAGTTTGTCTCCCGGAGAAGCGAGAGGCGTTGCCCCTTTTAATACTTTTCTCAATTTTTATGTTAATCTTTCTCCGGCACTGTCGGGGATTTTAATTGTCGGAGCTTTGGGATTGATGGTTTTGATTGTTGTTGAGTCGCGGCGTGGTGTCTAAGCGGAGTTAACCGTGTTGCCGTAAGGTTTAAAAAATAATTTTGTCTGGGGCAGTGATGGCACGAAATACTGTTGACTTGGATGTGGGGAAGTTTGACGATTTTGTTAAGAAGGGAACTATTGTTGTCGATTTTTGGGCGGAGTGGTGCGGACCGTGCAAGATGATGGGTCCGATTTTTGACGAGGCTGCGGGAGACATGAAAGGGAAGGCAAATTTTGGGAAGGTCGATGTTGACTCTAATCAGGAGCTGGCGCAGAGATTTGGAGTGATGTCAATTCCTACTATCATTCTTTTCAAAGACGGGGAGCAGGAGGACAGGATTGTTGGTGCGGTTCCGAAAGAAGAGATTGTCGAGAGGGTTAAGAGGATTAGGTAGTTAGTTTTTTGCACAGTGGCAGTGTCGCATTTACGGGAGGCAAGGTCTCAAAATAATCTGTAAAATTATTATGTGATAATGTCGAGAAATTTGTCCTCGACAAATTTCCGAGAACTTACAAAAACTATCTTCTGGAATTTTAGAAATTGGGCAACTCCCGATTTTGCGACAGAGCTTTGCACAGTTAATTTTAAAAATTGAGTTCTTCTTTGTTAGGGACGGCTCCGTAGCTCAGCCTGGTTAAGTCCGCTTTAGACTTTAGAAAGCGTCTTGGTAACCATGCTTCGCTCGGGTCAACAAAACGGCTCCGTAGCTCAGCCTGGTTAGAGCACTGGCCTTTTAAGCCAGGTGTCGCGGGTTCAAATCCCGTCGGGGCCATAAGACAAAAGCAAAAGCAGTATGTTGATTATGTAGATTGCTGTGCAGACGAGGCAGAAGTTTTTCATCTTTATGTAGGAGAGATAAGCCAAATAAACTGACGCGAGGGTGGCGAGTGCTGAAAGATAAAAAATGATTTGTGGTTTGTTAATTATTGCGAGAGCGAATATTGTGAGGTAGAAAATTATTCCAACGGACGCGTTTGACACGCCGAGTGCTTTTCCTTGCGGACTTGAAAAAGCTTTTGTGCATGAGGCGTTTTTGGAAATATCACATATGGCTTTGTAGTTTTTTTGTTTTGTAGACTTTCTTTCCACATGCAAGGCGTAGATTGATACAGAAAACCCGATTGCTGAGATTATTTGTAAGGCGAGCATTTAGTAATTAGTTTGTTTTTATTATTAAGGTTTTGCATTTGTGCGTTGTCAAATCTTCGGAGGCGAAGAATCGGGATGTTTACGAGATTTGTTAATAGATAATGTTGGGAAATTTGTCGAGGACAAATTTCAAAGTCTTTTGGCAATTTAGTGTTTCGGGTATCGCGAATTTGACAACGCCCGCGGTTGTAGTTTTACAATTACCAATTCGTTTCTTTAAACCCACGATAATTATAATAAATTCTCTTTATATCTTTAAAAGTATAGCTCTGAACATTGTAGAGCCGACAAAAATAAAACCAGTAAATAGGATGGTCGTCTAAGCATTATTCTGCACATAAAAGCGGGCGACTAATTTTTGTATAATAAGATTGCTTCTATCGGGCTTAAGGGAAGTTTGCAATATTATTTTGAGCGAAGCGAACTATCTTAGAAAAATGCAAATTTGGGAGAGGCACTGCAAGAGCCGAACTCTTTAAGCCCTGTTCAACGACCTGAGCCGTAGGCGAAAATGCAATGTGGCAAGCGAGATTAATTTTAGACAAATTTTAAGAGTGGGGGACGGCGCGCAGTTTTTATTAATAACCTGTCTGAGAATTTTGCTCAAATCTCTTTGAAGCTTTAAAGAACATTATTATTTCTAAGATTATAACAATAGGCCTTATATTTTCAGAAGCCATTCTGATTATTTCTCCCCAACCGCTCCAGTTAGCAAAGGGCACCCCCTTATTTTTTAGTTTAATAAGCCCAATAGCAAAAACAAGTTGCAGAAAAAATCCGACTATAAAAAATAGAATCAAAAAAGGCCAAAAAACTCTAAGACCAAAGAGATTGAGTGCTAATACAAAAAATGGAATCTTACTAAAGATATTAAATAACGCTTGTTGTAAGAATGAATCTACTTCAATTTTAGGAGTTGCAAAAAAATCTCCTGCTCCAATAATAAATAAAAGATTTGCAAAAAAAGAAAGGGCTATAAAAATAATAATAAACCGGCTGGTAAGTAAAAGCATTTTATTGTTAAATCGTTTTGCTAAAGCAATAAACCCATACATAAAACCGATGCTAACGATTGGAATGATTAAATGAAAAATCGTAAAAATATTAAAGACTCCTGCTTTAGGAAGAATGTCATAAACTGTTCCTCCAGAATAGATAGTTATAAATACAACAGCAAAAGTGATTAGTGTTAAGGTTAAAAGAATAATTCCAAAAATTCCTGCAATCTTTAAAGATTTCACCATATTTGCAATAAAAAAATCCTCCTTTATTAATCTTTGCTTTCGCACACCGTCCTGATTGGTGATTAGTAAATAAGAGGTTTAAATTTCAGCCGAAAAAAAATTTCGTTGAACACCAACTTTGTCCGATAAGTCAAATTATGATAGGAGATTTTAGTTAATTTTCAAATAAGAGTAATAATGCTAAAAATCATTTGGTGGAAAATTGTTTTTCGGCAACTTTGCTTCCCCCGAGGTGGTGTCGTATTTGCGGGAGGCAAGGTCTCAAAATAATTTGTAAAATTATTATGTGATAATATCGGGAAATTTGTCCTCGACAAATTTCCGGGAACTTACAAAAACTACCTTCCGGAATTTTAGAAATTAGGCAACTCCCGATTTTGCGAACAGAGCCTTCCCCCGAAAAGTTTAAAAAGCCAAAATCACAAACCTATTCATCATTGCTCAGTCGTCAAAGAAATTTTGAGATAAATTGTAATCGCAATCACCAAAACAATGCACATATTATGTCCAAAACATACGAAGCTGAAAGCCGAGGAGGTTAAAAAGCTACTTGATAAGTATAATATTTCTTTGTCGCAATTGCCGAAAATCCGGAAGGACGATTCGTCTTTGCCGGAAAGTGCTCTGATGGGCGACGTTTTTAAAATTGAACGCAGGGAAGATGACGGAAAAGTTGTTGTTTATTTCAGGGTGGTTGCTGAATGAATCGGAAGAAAAATATTTTAGTAGAGAAGTATCTTAAACAGCACTCTTTAGTTGAGTCTAATATTCGATCGTTTAATGATTTTATCAGGAACAGAACGCAGCAAATTGTTAACGAAATTAACGACGGTCTGACTGATCAGGATGTGGAAATCAGGTTTGGAAGAATCAGGATAGGAAAGCCGAATGTTGTTGAGGCGGACGGAAGTATGAATTTAGTTTCGCCGATGCAGGCAAGACTGAGAAACCTGACTTACTCTGCCTCGGTTTTTGTTGAGATGAGTGTGAAGTTTGAAGGACAGGCTGAAAGCACGGAGGTTGAAATAGGAAGAATTCCGATAATTGTGAGAAGCGAGGTCTGTAATTCCAGCGGACTTGGAAAAGAAGAGTTGGAAAAGGATTACATGGACCCGTTAGACCCAGGAGGTTATTTTATTGTCAACGGGAATGAAAGGGTTATCGTAATGTCCGAAGATTTGGCCGCGAACCAGCCGTTTATTTCTGAGGGAAGGCAGGGATTAATTCTGAGGGTTTTCTCAGAGAAGGGAGCTTATAGGATTCCGACGACAATTTCTGAAACTAATGAAGGAATTCTTGAGCTGACTTTTAGCAGACTGAGAAATGTTCCGATTTTGGTTTTACTAAAAGCACTCGGGATGACAAAGGAGGCAGAGATTGCCAAGAATATCGGAATGGAAAGTGACTGTCTGATTGTCAATCTTTATGAGTTTGCTAGTTTGCAGACAGCAGAAGACGCGATGATGTATATTGCGGAAAAATCGGGAATTCAAGGAACAAAGAAAGAAATTCTTGACAGGATTAAAGTCAGAATTGACTCTTTTTTGCTTCCTCACGTTGGGACGGCGAAGAACTTCAGGACGCAGAAGGCACTAACTTTGTGCAGATTTCTGAGACTTTACCTGAGGTCGAAGGATAATAATAAGATAAGAACTGACAAGGATCATTACGCGAATAAGAGAGTTAAATTGTCGGGAGATTTGATGGCTGATTTGTTCAGGGTTAATCTGAATATTCTTGTTAGAGATATTAAGTATTCTCTGCAGAAAATTTCTAAGAGAAAGAAGTTTTATTCTTTGAAGACGATTGCTAAGTCAACCTTGTTCACGCATAGAATCGGGAGTGCGATTGCGACAGGGAGCTGGATTGGAGAAAGGTCTGGTGTGACTCAGAACATGGACAAGACGAATTATATGGCTGTTCTTTCGCAGTTGCAGAGAGTTACGAGCATGCTTCCCGGTGAACAGGAGAATTTCGCGGCGAGGGCTTTGCATCCAACCCATTACGGGCGATTTTGTCCAACTGAAACTCCAGAGGGAACGGAGATTGGTTTAAGAAAAAATCTTGCGTTGCTTGCGAGGGTTTCTACTGCTGTTGATTTTGATGAGAGCAAGGCGATGAAAATTTTTGAGAGTCTCGGTCTTGAAAAAGAAGGCAGTGAAAATTCAAGGGATGTTTTCTTCAACGGAAAGTTTATGGGATTTATATCCGAGCCAGAAAAATTCGCGAGCAATTTGAGAAAAAAGAGGCGTGCGGTTGAGATTCCTTGGGAAGTTAGTATAAGGCAAGATGACCTTCTTGAGCAGGTCAGCATTCATTCGGGAGTCGGAAGAGTCTTAAGGCCTTTGATTATTGTCGAGGACGGGGCATCGAAGCTGAAGGACGAGCATTTTGTTTTGCTACAGGAGGACAAGATAAAATGGGCAGACCTTGTTAAGGAAGGAGTTTTGGAATATGTTGATGCGGCTGAGGAGGAGAACGCCTTTGTTGCTTTGTCGGAGGGCGAGCTGACGAAAGAGCACACTCACCTTGAAGTTCATCCTGTTGATGTTCTTGGGCTGATTACTTCGTTGGTTCCGTTTGCAAATCATGACCAGAGCTCGAGGTTGTTTAAAGGTTCAAAGACGAACAAGCAGAGTCTCGGAATTTATGCGGCTAACTATTTATTGAGAACCGACACGGATGTTTCTATTCTGCACTACCCACAAAAGCCTCTTGTCAGGAGTTTTATTTACGACACTCTGGAAGTTTATCCTGCTGGGCAGAACATCATCGTTGGAATTCTCCCGCACGAAGGGTATAACATTGAAGACGCTGTTGTTTTGAACAAAGCGAGCGTTGATCGCGGGATGGGGAGGAGCACTTACTTTAGACCTTATTCAGCTACGGAGTTACAGTATGCGGGTGGCTTGTCGGATGAAATTGTTGTTCCCGACAAAGATGTTTCAAGTTACAGAATGGAAGAGTCTTACCGTTTTCTTGAGGATGATGGTGTTGCTTATCCTGAGGCGGAAGTCAGCTCGGGAGATGTTGTTATCGGAAAGGTTACGCCTCCTAAGTTTTTGTCTGAGGCGAGAGACCTGAGCATTCAGGCGAAGAAAGAAGCGAGTTCTGTGATAAGAGGGGGCGAGCACGGGATTGTTGATGCTTCTTTTATAACCGTTGACGCGGAAGGGAACAAGGTCGTTCACGTCAGGGTTAGAGATTCAAGACTGCCTGAGACAGGAGACAAGTTTTCTGCGCCGCACGGACAGAAGGGAATTATCGGTTTGATTGCAGAATCTGATGACGTTCCTTTCACGGCTCTTGGGGTGAAGCCGGACCTGATGTTCAACCCTCACGGAATCCCGAGCAGAATGAGCGTTGGTTATATGATTGAATTGCTTGCTGGAAAAACTGCGGCACTCACAGGGAAGATTCTTGATGGAACACCTTTCACCGGAAGGAAAGTTGAGGAGCTTGAGAAGCAGCTGGACGATATGGGCTTTAGCTACGACGGAAAAGAAACGATGTATAATGGAGTTACGGGAGAGAAAATGGATGTTAAGATTTATATCGGAAATATGTATTATCTTAAGCTGAGGAGAATGGTTAAGAATTTGATTCACGCCCGTGCTTCCGGAAAAGTTGCGTTGTTGACGAGGCAGCCAGTTGAGGGTCGTGCGAAGGGCGGCGGATTGAGATTGGGGGAGATGGAACAGCAGGCGTTGACCGGACACGGAGCTTCTTTGCTGTTGAAGGAAAGATATGATTCCGACAAAACGGTTGTTTTTATTTCCAAGGACGGTGGCGAGATGGGTTATGAGGACGCGATTAGGAATAAAATTGTCTGTCCGTTGTCCGGAGGAGACGCTGAGCCGGTTGAGATTTCTTATGCTTTCAAGTTGCTTGTTGACGAGTTGCTCGGGCTTGGAATCCAAACTAAATTTGAGTTGAAGGATAAATATGAACAGTAAACGGTGTGTGTGTGATGTGCAGTTAGTTAATTTTACAATTTCAAAGATAGATAAAGTGGCGGGGGTGATTTAAATGCAAAGAGTGTTCAGGAAACAAATAAGGTCGTTGAGGTTTAGTCTGCTTAGTCCGGAGCAGATAAAGAAGTTGAGTTCTGTGAAAGTTGTTACGCCGGAGCTTTATGATATCGACGGTTTTCCGGTTGACGGCGGGATGATGGATCTTCGTCTTGGAGCGATTGACCCGGGAGTCAGGTGCAGAACTTGTGGTAAACGCGTTAAAGAATGTCCAGGACATTCCGGGATGATTGAACTTGCAAGGCCGATTCTGCATATAAAGTATATTCCATTGATTGAACTTTGTCTGAGAAGTTTTTCTAAACATAACGGGAAGCTGTGCGTTGCCGAAGAAAAGCAGGCAGGTTTGTCTCCTGCACAGTTGAGGAAAAAGGCAAGAGACGCAAAGAAATGCCCGCATACCGGTTTGCCTCTGGAGAGAGTGAAGCTTGAAAAACCGACGACGTTTTTTGAGGGGAAGAGGAGACTGAGTCCGATTGAAATTCGGGAGAGACTTGTTAATATTCCTGACAGTGAGCTGAAAAAAATCGGAGTTAATCCGGAGACCGCGAGACCGGAGTGGGCTGTTATGGCTATTCTTTTAGTTTCGTCGGTAACTGTCAGACCGTCAATTACTTTAGATACTGGAGAAAGAAGCGAGGATGATTTGACTCATAAGTTA
>Ga0210057_1006266_pt1 | contig 14845 bp, 13 predicted proteins | sample CryGeyCG2114_010_2_FD_183968 | JGI IMG/M metagenome (GOLD analysis project Ga0210057, IMG submission 183968) | Groundwater microbial communities from aquifer - Crystal Geyser CG10_big_fil_rev_8/21/14_0.10 (SPAdes) (version 2) | ecosystem: Environmental > Aquatic > Deep subsurface > Groundwater ... | reverse complement strand
TGGGTGGGTGGCGTCCAGCCAGTCAAATTTTGCCTATCTTTTTGCTTCCGGGCTTTCCCTTCTTTTCATTATCCAAATTTTCATTAATATCGGGATGAATATCGGTATTTTGCCAATCATTGGCATCCCTTTACCCTTAATTAGTTACGGTGGCAGTAGTTTAATTGCCACTTTCGTTGGTCTTGGCATTCTCCAAAGCATCAAAGTTCATTAGATTAGTATCGGAATTTTGCAAAGCCCCGTAGAATCACCCGTGGGGAGCTCTACGGGGCAAAGTATCAAAACCCACTGATTTGACACTCTGTTGGCCTACTGTTAAAATTAAAGTATAATATAAGGCGAAGAGAACTTTGTTCTTTTCTTAACCTTTATCTCCATAAATGGAGATTCGGTACATGAATTGGGTTTTCTCTTTTAATAAATTAAATAAAATTCCCCTTTACTTACTTTTATTTTTAATTCCTATTTTCTTTTTGCCTTTTACGCAAAATGTTTTGGATTTTCCAAAACAATCTTTAACTTTAATCTTGATTTTTCTGAGCTTAATTGGTTGGCTGGGGAAAAATATATTCGAAGGGAAATTCGTCTTAAGAGAGAATAAAATTTTTTATCTCTCTTTCTCTTTAATTTTTCTCTCTCTTTTATTTTCTTGCCTATTTTCTCTTTGGCCCAAAGCCTCTTTTTGGGGTCTTCCTTTAGATGTTGCCGATAGTTTTCTCACCTTCTTTTCCTTTTTAATTTTAGCTTTTCTCATTATCAACTCCTTTGAGACAAAAACTGAATTCCTTCCTCTATTGTTTCCCCTGCTTTTGGCAGGAGCAATTGCGGGAATCATTAATATTTTCCAACTTTATAAAATCTTTCCCTTTCCATTTGATTTTACCAGAATCTCTTCTTTTAATACCATTGGAACTTCAAACAGTTTTGCTATTTTTGCCGCCGCTCTTTTACCTTTATCTCTGCTTTTAGCCTTTAGAGCAAAAAGTTTTTTAAAAATAATTTTAGGAGTAATTATTTTTGTTCTTTTTTTGAACGTTATTTTAGTAAATTTTAAAACTGCCTGGATTAGTTTAATAGTTGGTATTTTAATTTTATTTATCTTTGGCTTTGGAAATCAAAAAGAGAAAATTAAACTAAGTTTGGTCACCCTTCTGATGGCCGGGTTAATTCTTTCTATCTTTTTCTACTTCTTTCCAATTCCTTTGCCAAGATTTCCTATTTTGCCTCTCGAAGTTTCTCTCAATTCTAGTTCGGAATTTTATATTTTAAAAGGAAGTTTTAGTCAAGGAGAAAGAGTGAAGAATATTATTTTGGGAACAGGGCCCGGAACTTTCGTTTTTGACTATTCTCAATATCATTCCCCCTTACTTAATCAGACGCTATTTTGGGGAACAAGATTTTTGAAAGGAAATTCAACATTTTTAGATTGGATTTTAACTAAAGGGGCTTTAGGAGGAATCAGTTTAGTTTTCCTTTACTTTCTAATTATCTACTCAACTTTCGGACATTTAAGAAAAATTGAAGACCAAGAAGATTTTTTTGACATAAAACTGGGCTTGGCGGCCGGAATTCTAAGCTTAATTGTGGCCAGTTTCTTTTATCCCTTTAATTTTGTCCTTTGTTTCATTTTCTGGTTTTTGGTCGGTGGATTTCTACTCTATTTTAGCCCAAAATTAACCCAGATAAATCTTTCCTCTCCTTCTAAAATGATTTTGGCAAACTCAATTTTGATAATAACTATTATTTTCAGTTTGAGTTTATTTTTCCTTCAAGGACAGAAATATTTTGCCGAAATGAAATATTTAAAAGGAGTTGAAGCTTCTCAGGCTGGAAACCTTACTCAAGCGATTGATTATATAAATAGGGCCGGAGAGTTAAATCCCTCCATAGATACTTATTGGCGAGACCTCTCTCAACTTTATTTAGCTCAAGCTAATTTAATTTCTCAAGACTCTAATTTATCTCTGGAAGAGAAAAGGAGATTAGCGAATCTGGCAATTGTCAATGGAGCTGAAGCCATAAACCGAGCGATAAATACCGCCCCGATAAATATTGCCAATTGGAATGTGAGAGGATTTTTTTACCGGAACTTAATTGGAATTGAAGGAGCGGGGGACCTATCCCTCCTTTCATATCAAAAAGCAACTCAATTAGAACCTACCTCTCCCTTCGCTTTCGGGGAAAGAGGAAGAGTTTATATTTTAATAGCTCAAGAACTTTCTCAAAAAGGCCAAGACCAACTTCGCCGAGAAAATCTTGATTTGGCAGTTAAAAATCTAAAGGCCGCCATTGAATTGAAATCAGATTATGCCCCGGCTCATTATCTTTTAGCTGTGGTTTATGACCAACAGGGAAAAGAAGATGAAGCAATCTCGAGGTTAGAAGAAACCAAAAAAATTGCCCCTCAAGATACCGGAATATCCTTTCAATTGGGAATGTTATACTGGAGAAAAGAAGAATGGGATAAGGCTCAAAAAGAATTTGAAGCGACAATGGAGTTAAACCCTAACTATTCTAATGCCAGATATATGTTGGGCTTAGTTTATGATAAAAAAGGAGAGAAAAACAAAGCTAAAGAACAATTTGAAAAAGTAGTCCAATTAAACCCTGAGAATCAAGAAGTGAAAAAGATTTTAGAAAATCTTAATAAGGGATTACCGGCTTTAGAGGGGATAATTCCTGCTCAACCTCCTATTGGCGAGATACCGCCAGAAATTCAAAAATAACCCCCGTTAGATAATTTCATATCTAACGGGGTAAACCCGGAGTTCACCTTACTCTATTTTAATTGGTAATTCAATCCAAAAAGTTGTTCCCTTTCCCCACCCTTCAGATTCTGCCCAGACTTTACCGCCGTGAGCTTTAACAAATTCAGTAGAGATACTTAATCCTATTCCTCTACCAGGCCCGTAAAGTTTTTTAGCTTCCCTTCCTCTTTCAAAAAGCTTCCCTTTTAAAAAATATTCAATCTCTTCTTTTTCCATACCAATACCGGTATCAGAAATAGCAATCTTTAATTTTTCATCTTCAATTTTTGAGGTAAGAGTAACCCCTCCTCGATTTGTGTATTTAATGGCATTATCAATCAAGTTCCAGATTGCTTCTCTAATTCTTCTTTTGTCTAACTTTATCTTTGGTAAAGAGACTTTTTCAAATTTTAAGTAAAGACCTTTTTGTTTTGCCTGCGGTTTTAATTCCTCAACGATACCTTCGATTAAATTTTCAATTTGGCAATCTTCTGAATTAAAAGTTTTTCCCCCCATTCTCAACTCTTGGATATCTAATAAATTTTCTATTAGGAAATACAAAGTATCAACTAATTTTTTCATTTCAATGAGTTTTTCTTTAATGGTAGGGTTTTCCTCTCGACCATAATTTCCTTCTAAAATCATCTCTAAATATCCTTTAATTGGAGCAATGGGGGTTCTGAGGTGGTGCTGAAGCGATAATAAAAATTGCTCTTTTGTTCGAGCCAATTTTTCCCATTCTCCTGTCAACCTTTCTGCTTCTTGTTTTCTTTTGGATTCTTCATAAGTTACGGTGATTAAATAATACCCCAGAATACAAAATAAAATAAAAATAACGGCCGTAAGAATTTTTAAGTTAAAACTCGAGATTAAAAAAGGCAATACTAACAAAATTATTCCCATCGCGACTACCAAAAACTCCATCGAAATAGCCCTCATTTCAAAAAGATGATAGCGAGTGATAACAAAAGCGATAGAACTAACCAAAAAAAGGGAAAACACCGGACCTAACCAAAAATACTCTGTTGACCGGGTAATTAAAGGACTAAAAACATAGACAATAGTAGTAGAGATTATAAATAGTCCAAGACCGACTAATATAGACATAGCTTGTAAATGTTCGATAGCTGAGGTTTTTAGGGATCTTTCAAATAAAATTACTGTACCCCAGACTCCATATATAAAGAGTAATAAAAAAATAGTTACCGACCAGGGAGGAAGTAACATTACGCCTTTTATAAAAAGCGCCCCCATTGCTGCTATACTTAAAAGAGAAAATATAAGTAACCAGGTCTTAAATTCTTTTATAGATCTATTAGAAATAACAATAATAAAACATATAAGTTCAGGAATACCAATAACCGTTAGAAAAAAGGTTATTTTTATCCATTCAAGTGCACCCAGTAAAATAGGATTATTATAAAAATATAAAGAAATGGACCATAAGGTTATAATAATAGTGAAGATTAAAAAATGAAATCTATCCCGCTTATTTCTCTCTTTTAAATATACAAATAATCCTAAGGTCAGACTGATTAAAATAGAAAATAAAATTAAATATTCTTTTGGCATTTCATTTTAATTTTAGACTTTCTTTAATTATTCCAACTAAATCTCTGAGGGAGTATTGAGCCTTAATTAAGATTTTGTCAATTCTTTCGGTAATTAGTTCTTGATTGAATTCAGGATTACTATAATTGGTTAAGGCAAAGATTTTAAGGTCTTTTGTTTCGGGATATTTTCTGGCCTCTTTCAAAACTGAAATACCATTCATGTCCGGTAAAATTAGATCTAATAAAATCAAATCCGGCTTTTCTTTTTTTCCTTCCCTAATTTCTCTTAATCTTTCAATTGCTTTTTGAGCCAAATCCAAAACTTCAATTTCAAATCCAGCCATTTTAAAAACTTCTTCATAAAGATTAATAGTCGGTCTATCATCTTCAATTATCAAAATTTTAGGTTTCATAATAAATTTTGATTAAAAGAATCTTGAACGGGTCGATGAACTTCATTCATCTTCACCTTCACTATGTTCGGTAAGTGAAAGATCTTTGCTATAAGAATTTTAGGTTTCATAATCCCAAAAAAACATTTACTTTATTTTCACTTATTTCTAATACCCCCCTTTCAAATTGGTAGGTGGTTTTCTTTTTGTCAGGGGTGTAAATGGCCAGGTCGCTAAAAATAAGAGTAATAAAATTGGTGTGTTCAGGAAGTATATCAAATTTACCCAATTTATTTTGAGAAGAAACTGCTTCGGCTACTCCCCTAAAAGGTTCTTTTTCAATAACCGGTGAGCAAAATACTTTTACCTCAAGAAGGGATTTTTTTTCCATAAATTAAAATTAGGATTTTAAATCACTTAAACCACTAATATACAAAAATGCTTCTTCTGGAACTTGGTCTAATTTACCTTCTAAAATTGCTTTCACTCCTTTAATAGTTTTTTCTCTTTTTACATGTTGTCCTGGCACTCCAGTTTGTTCAGCTACTGTAAAAAGATTTTGGGTCATAAAATTTAAAAGTTTTTTTGCTCGATAATAAATAATTCTATTTTCTACTGAGAGTTCGGCTTCACCAACAATCGAGACTATTTGCCGGAGGTTTTTGTATTGTTCCAAAACTTTTTTTGCTTCTAATAAAGATTCGTAGTGTTCCGGACCCAAAATAGTCGGGTCTATTACCGAGGAGGAGGAGGCTAAAATATCTACGGCCGGGTATCTTCCTTCCTGATAAACATCGCGAGATAAGATAACTACTGAATCAAAATAGGGGAGGGCGGCTTGAACTCCAGAGTCAGTAATGTCATCGGCCGGCACATAAATTGCCTGAATACTGGTTATTGAGCCATTTTCGGTTGAGACCAATCTTTGTTCTAACTGACCAATCTCACTATCGAGAGTGGGTTGATAGCCGTCTTCGGATGGGATTGTTGAAAGCATTGTTGAGAGTTCATTGCCGGCCTGCAGGAATCGATAAACATTATCAATAAAAAAGAGAACATTTTGATGATGGAAATCACGAAAATACTCAGCGATAGTGGCAGCAACAAATCCCACTTTAAATCTTATTGCTGCCGATTCATTCATCTGTCCAAAAACTAAAACCACCCAAGGCAAAATATTACTTTTCTTTAATATTTCATAAAGTTCATGTCCCTCCCTAATTCGTTCTCCCAGGCCGGCGAAAACCGAGATTTCTTTTTTGAAAAAGGCAACATTATGCATTAACTCACATAAAAGAACAGTTTTCCCTAATCCTGCTCCTCCAAAAAGTCCCAATTCTTCGCCTTTTCTCAGGGGGGTGAAGAAATCAATTACTTTTATTCCTGTTTCTATTAGTTCTTTTCCAAAGACAATCTCTTGATAAAAAGGAGGAGATTGATAGATTAACCTCTTTTCTTTAATTTCCAGGGGAAGCAATCCATCTCGAGGGTTACCAAAAATATCAATTACTCTACCTAAAAGTTCTTTTCCCACCGGTACCTCTAAACTTTTCCCCGTTCTTTTAACCGGGGCACTTCGATATAATTTATCCGGGTCACAAAGAGCTAAGCACAAAAAAGTATTCTTAGTAGATACGCTGTAAACTTCCAAAAAAGCTTGAGGATTTTCTTCTAATACTAATATTTCACCAATAAAAGGTGGGTTTTTATAGAATTCAACCTCAACCACTTCTCCCCGAATTGAAAGGATATAGCCCGTTCCGATTATATTTTCCCCATTAGAATTTGTTATTTTTCTAACGGGGTTTTGTTTTTCTAGCTCCATAATTGAAACCCAGAAAATACCTCAATTTGTTTTTTATTTAATAATTGACGTTCTAATTTTTTTTGTTCTATTTTAAGTTTTTCTCTTATTTTTTTAGCATTTTCGGTAGCTTGATACATTGCTATCATTCTGGTTGCATATCTGGATAACCGATGTTCTAAAACAGCTTGATTGAAAAAAGCTGACATCAATTCAGTTTCAAAAAATTCTAAAACCGCTTCTGGTGATGGCTCAAATAAATAACTTTTAATTTCACCCAATTCTTTTTCTAAAGTTATTCCTCCCGAGATATTAGTTTGAACCACTTTTTGAAATAAAACAGTGTGGAACCTTCCGTGAAAAATTATAATTTCTTCATAATTTTTGACAAACTCAATAATTCCTTTAACTCTTTCTCTTTCTGGTTTTTCATCATCTAATTCGAAATAAAACATTTTCAGCTCCCGTCCACTAGTTTCAGCCAAATATTTACCCATTCTTCCTACTACCACTAAATCTGCTTTTTTTTCTTTTAAATACCCTTGAATTTCTTGCCAGATGTCTAAAATTAGAGTTCCATAAAAGTGTTCATTGCAAGAAAGAAAAACAGCAACTTTCCCTCGACTGCGCTTTATAAAAGATTTTTCTTTTACTCGAGCCGCAGCGAAGGGTGGAGAAGAGGATTTATTCTCTTCGACTTTCATTACTCTTCCCATTTTAAACGAAGCCAGATAAGCTTTTTTTGCCAAAGTATAAACCCGAGATAATTCCTCGATAAATTCTCGGTTATTTAACACTGTTTGGCGAATTTTATTCATTCTTAAATTCGCAATCTCTTGATAGGCCCCGGTAATTGTTTCAATATTGGAAAGGGTTTTTAAATTTTCTTTAATCTCTTTAAAAATTGGCATATAAAATTTCTTTTACTTTTGGAATAATTTTTCCAATAAAACTTTTAAGCTCCTCTAAATTTTTTATTTTTTTAATTTCACTTTCTACTTCCGAGAAGACTCCTTCTTTATATTTTTTCAATATTTCCTCAATTTCTACTTTCATTACATTTTGTGGTTTATCTTCCCAAAAACCGAAAAATAGTAAGCCAAAAAGAAATAATCGAAGGGAACGAGGAATTATTGTTTTTAGACCCTGATTAAAGAGAATCTCTAATTTCTTTCCGAGATCGAGAAGTTTTTGAGTTTCCCAAGATAATTCTGCTCCAAACTGGGAAAATTCCATTACTCTTTGATATTCAACTAACTTTCTTTTTATCCAGCCGGCTAAAGACCGATCTAAAGGTTCTTTTGTTTGATTCCCTACTCTTGAGACCGAAAGAAAAGCATTAATAGCCGGTCTTTTACCTTTTCTAAAACCATTAATGTCAAAAAAAATATGGCCATCGGTCATCGCCATCAGATTAGTTTGAATATAACCTGAGATATCATTTTCTAAAGTTTCGGCTACCGGTAAAGCAGTAATACTCACCTCCTTGTTATCCGGAGTTTTGATATTTCCGGCTCGTTCAACTAAGGCTGCCTGAATATGAAAAATATCCCCCGGATAAGAAGCTCGGCCAGGAACTCTTTTTACTAATAGAGAAATTTCTCGATAAAATTTAGCATGGCTAGAAAGATCATCAAAAATAATTAATACCTTTTCGCCCCTATCACGGAAGTATTCAGCAATAGTCATTCCAGAAAAAGGGGATAGGTAATTTATGGTAGAGGGATTTTCGGAGGTAGCAATTACCATCACGGTTTTATCAAAAGCATTCATTTCTTTTAAATAATCTTCAACAATCTTTACGGCCGAGGTTTCTTTTCCAATTCCAACATAAATACAGATTATTCCTTCTTTTGCTTGACTAATCATAGTTTGCAAAAGAAAAGTAGTTTTGCCAGTTTTGGCGTCGCCAATAACCAGTTCTCTTTGGCCATATCCAATAGGAACTAATAAATCAACTACCATCACTCCGGTCTCCAGAGGTTTGTTTACTCTTACTCTCTGGGTGATACCGGGAGCTTCCCTTTGGATGCTTAAATATTTTTTTTCTCCAATTATGGGGCCTAAACCATCGATTGGCTGGCAAAGAGGATTAATTATTCGTCCCAAAAATCCTTGAGAGACGGGAATTTGAAATGGTTTGTTAGTTCTAGCTACCTTTTCCACAACTTTTAATTTTCCAGTATCAAACATTAAAACTTCAGCTATCTTTTTGTCTAATCCGTGGACCCTGCCTTTTTCTTCATTCTCGGTGATTACCATTTCCCCTAATTTTAGGCCAGGAAGGCCGGAGATATAAACAATGGAGTGATTAATAGCGACGATCTGACCTATTTCTCCGGTTTTTTCTAAATAGTTTTTAAAATCCTCCATATATAATTTTATCTATCTCTTTTACTAATGAAAAATCGCGCCAATTTCCTTGATATTCTATTATTGCTCCACCAACAATTTTGGGATTTATGATCAGATCTAAAATTACTTTTCGATGATTTTTTTCCTTAAACCATTTCTCAATTCTCAAAAGAAAATCTTCAGAAGGTTCAAAGGCGATTTCTAATTTAACCTGAGGTATTTTTTGGAGATAATTTTTGAGTTCATCAAAAAAAGAAAATTGTTGATTAGGAGAACCCGAGATTATACTCTCTTTTTCTAATTTTTGAAGTTCATCTCTAAATTCTTCCCTTATCTTTCCTTTTACTCTTTCTGAAAGAGGTACCTCTATATTTTTAAAAACAATCTGTTCAAGTAGATTTATTTCCTCAAGGAAAAGAATAAGGTCTTCTTTAGTGATTATTTTTTTAGTCAGGTCTTCAAAAATTTCCTCCATCTTATTAAAAAATTTTCTCTTTCTTCGCCTTTTCTAAGGCCTCCATTACCAATTGCTCATGGCTGGAGAGATCAATTGCTTTTCCAATTGTTTTTTTGGCTACCTCTCCTATTATTTGATAAATTTTTTGGTCCACCCCTTTTAATTTTTCTTTTTTATAATCTTCGATATTCTTTTCGGTTTGGGCAATTTCTTGGTTTATAGTTTTTGTCACCGATTGGCAAATCCGATCGATTTTTTCATCCAGACCTTTACCTAATTCATCCGTCTTACTTTTTGCTTTTTGTAATATTAAATCTTCGGCCTGAGAATAGATATTACTAAATTTTAAAATTTCTTTTTTATTTATTTGATCCCAATTGGCCATCTTATTTTCTGCTTCCTGAGAAAAAATGGCCATTTGTTTTTTATAGTATTCTATTGCCTCATTGATAACTTTTTGATTGATCTCCAAAATAGCTATTTTTATATCCTGGCTAATTAATTTTTCTAATTCTGACATGAACTTTTCAGAAAATTTTAAAGACAGGACGCTCTTTTCTTCTTTAGGTCCTCTGGCTAAATGATAAATATCGAGGCCAAATAAAATTATTACCAAAGCACCAAAACCAATTGAAATAATAAAGAAAATTTGTTCATCCATACCCAGTATATCAACTTCCAGTGTCAAACGCCTTTTTGTTATGGCGTTTGTATTCTAGAAGTCGTAATCCTAAAAATCTTCGACCTTGAGTTGTTTTAAGATAATTTTCTCGGCGTTTGGCATCTTCTTGGTTTAAACATCCTTCAAAATAGATTAGCTTGAAAGGCAATCTGAATTTTGTTGAAAAGGACAATCCTTTTTTGTGTTCTTCTAATCTTTTCTTTAGATTATTAGTATAACCAATGTATTTATTTCCGTCTTTGAGGCTTTCTAATACATAAACATAGAAGAACACACTGGAAGTTGTATTACTGGGCATAATTAATAAAGTATAACAAATAAAGCCAAAGCAAGTCCAGCCATAGTTAAAATTAAAATTACAGTTAAGTTCAATATCATCGCTGATTGAATACTTTTTTTAGCCAGAGGATTTCTACTGATTCCTATCACTTCTTCTCGCAGGGTTTTTACAAACGAGAAGAAACCCATAAAAAAACTTCCTCCTCCCAGGAGAATAGCAAAAAGATAACGAAGAACTTCTGGAATATTTTCTGGTGTTTTCAATCTAGAAATAATTTCCGGAACCACTCCGCCCAAAGTGAATTTCCCGATTGGAATATTTGCGTATTGAATATTAACAAATAGGGTTATCAATCCCTCCTCTTGGTTAAAATTTTCCAGGGCCTTTCCAAGTACAAATCCGGATTGAGTTACTTTTTGCCCAATTCCGGGTTTTTCTGAAGAAGTGATAAAATCTCCTTTTTTTATTTCTCCATTTATGTTGCTTACTTTTACCAATGTTTCTCCAGAAGAAACTATTGGCAGAGTGGTAGTGGTCGGTTTGCCAAAAACTAAAACTGGAGTTTTTCCTATTACCCCAATCATGTTTTCGTCATAAGGAATATTTGAGCGAAACAGCCCTTCTTTGGTTTGAGAAATAATATCTCCAACTTTTGCTTCCGGATCAGCCACTTCAAAGTTTCTGGCAATTAAAGGCAACCCTTGAGCTTGAATAATCCCACCTAAGATAAAAATTCCTAAGAATGTTATTAATAAAAAAAATTTAAAATTTTTTATTCCCTTCATTAGTTTTATTATATAAAAATTCTCACAACTTTGAAAGATAAAAAATTTTACCCTCTACCTTTTAGAGTATTTCTGTTGATTTAGCAAAGAAATCAGATAGGTAACTCGCTTCGCTCGGGCGCTATTAGCCCCATCCTCTATGTTCTTATGCTTAGAGGATGCTTAGAGGGCGGGGTGAGTCTTATCTCTTAACCTAAAAGGCAATGGGCGGTCGGAATTTCAATTCAGATACGAAGGATCTACTTTATTTTTTGATGGAAAAAGTGTGAGGTTTCTGAAAGAGATATAATAAACTATAATAAACATTAATAAATATTAGTAATAAACAATTACTCTTATATTTTCATTGAATAGTCTTTGTTTTGACCTAAAACAACATAAAATTAGGTATCAACAAGGCAAAAATTAATGAATCAAATTTTCACTAAGTTTTCCACAGTTTGACTATTGACAAGGGTTCTGGCTATCGATAAAATGAGATAATATAGAAATTTCCCGTGACGGGAAAAGTTTCTCGGAAGGAAATCTTTCAAGGGAAAATCTATATTTAATTGTATAAAAAAAAGAAGGTCCGCTTCAAACGGCCAAAAGTGGAAAAAAGTTATAGTCGTTTTTTGTCTCGCCATAATTTGTATGGCGGAACGGCGGGCCTTCTATTTTGAAGTTTAATAAATCAAAAAGATTTGTCAAGTCTTTTATACACCTTTTATTCACAATAGGATATGGGGAGGGAAGATGAAAATTTAATAAGTATTGACGAAGTTATTCGCCGGGCCCGAGATTTAGGAGTTAGTTTTAGAAATGGAGATCCGCGGAACCGCTTGCGTTACTATGTTAAAATTGGACTTTTACCTAATGCCAAAAGAAAATCTTTTAATAATAACTCTCCTGAAGGAGCTTATCCAGAAAATGTAGTGGGGTTATTATTCGAAATTGATAGGAAAATAAAAACTGGAAAAAGTATTCAAATAATAAAAAGAGAAATAAAAGAAGAGAAAGAAAAAAAAAGAGAGAAAAAAAAAGAAAATTTAGAAGCCAGATTATTTGAAACGCCTATACATATATATACACCCCTTCCTTCACCTTCTGAAATTAAGGAAGAATTTCAACCCGAAAAACCCTGTGAGATAACGGCTGCGCCTATCTCACGGGGCAAATTATCCGTTTTTCTCAAACCGGTATTTATAGTTTTAATTTTTGGTTTAATTGTTTTCTTTATAAATGCCAAAATTAATTTTCGAGATTCAATTTCCTATTTTTTAGCCAATATGAGCAGTGAAGTTAGAAAATTAGTTCAGGCACCGTCTCCTTCTCCTCGGGAAGAAAGTGAAGAAATTTTTAATCTTCCTACTATTAAACCCTATCTGACTATCAATGCTGAAACTGCTATTAATTCTTCTTTAAACGTAAAAGAATCGGTTAGTTCTCCGGCTTTTATTATGACTAAAGAAGGTTTTAAAGGACTTCTTACTTTGACTGCTCTTACTACCGACCGGACCTATACTTTTCCCAATCAATCGGGCCTGGTTTGCCTTTCTACCGGCAATTGTGTTGGTCTTGGTGGAGAAATTATTGGGGTGGGAGCTCTTCCCAATCGACTAGCCAAATTTATTTCTCCGACCAGGGTGGGAAACTCTTCAATTAGTGATTTCTATCCTGGAGTCGCCATGACAATTGATGCCTTGGGTAGAATTGGTATTGGAACCCTCACTCCCAGAGCCAAATTAGAGGTATCTGGAGACTTTCTCACCCCTAATCTTTTTGTTAGTGGTGAAAGGGATGGAAAGGTAGGGATTAAAATGAGAAATCCCAAATATGATCTCCATGTCAAAGGAAGAATTCAGGCTACTGGTGATATCTGCACTGATATGGCTGGAGGCAAATGCCTAAGTCAATTAACTGCCGCTTTCCCATTTTTTTTCGGAGGAATAGGCGGTTCTGGTTCAACCGGTTATTTACCAATCTGGACAGGGGCTACCACTTTAGGAAATTCAATTGTTTCTCAAAGCGGAGCCACTTTAACAGTGGCTGGGAATGGATATTTTCAGGGACCTTTAACTATTACTACTTCTAATTTCCCTCAATTGGCTTTGAATTATGATACTGATAATTATTTGAGATTCTTAATTAATTCAACCTCTTCGGAAATTTCATCTTCAAAAACAATGTTGATAAATTCTTTAACCGGTGAAATTAGATTGGCTGATGATGTCAATGTTTTTGAGGCTGCTGGAGCTGAAATTCACGGAAGAACTTTTATCTCAACCACTACTGACTCAACTGTCAGAAAATCAGGCGAGTTAGTCCTTCGGGCCAGCATTCCCATTTTTCGTTTTCCCATAGCCGGCCAGACAACTTCAACAGTTGAGGTGGCGGTTTCAAAAACTTTTTCTTTAACCGATTCTTTAAATTCAATAACGCCAGACCAACTTCCTGGGACAAGCCGAGTTTACGCCTTTTTAATAAACTTTGCCGATAACATTGCTGAAACTTCAAATTCTATCTGGAGAGTTTACCGACCGAGTGCCGCAACCACATCCTTTGCTTTTGAATTTTCCGGCCAGAACCTTTCTTCTTTAGAAGTTGGCAATCCCCATTTGACATCCACCACTACTTTGCCTGACAACGATTGGCAATTGGAAGTGAAAATCCCTTCCCCAGATAAAACCATTCGCATTTTCAATATTTTTCTTTTAACATTTGACCAAATTAATTAACCCGCCACTATAGAGCGGGGAAAGGTCGTGCTGGCATGGGCATAAATCATGCAAAAATTAAGAGGAAAAAACCATGAAAGTAATAAATTCAATCAAAAAAATTTTTAGACCAAGATTAGAGCTGGTTAGAGGAACAAGATTTGTTTCTTTTCTCTTTATTGCTTTTTCAGTAATAATTGCTGCTGGAATCCTTTGGGCTGCCAATATGTACTATAACATTGATACTGGAGAAGTAGTGACAGAGGAAATTCAGAGAGTGACCGGCGTTCTTAGGGCAACTGCCAGCGTAATCGTTGGCGGGACAGATACCCAAAATCCAACCCCAGGTTATGTTTTTGAGGTAGTCGGCCAAACAAGATTGGCCACCACTACTGTAGCCACAGGTTACTTGAGTTTTAGCGGAAGTGATACTTATGCCGGATTTAAAGCTCCAGATAGTTACGGTACTACTACTGCCAAGGTTTACAAACTTCCTCAGCACGGAAATCATCCTCCTACAGAAGATTATGTTTTGACTTGGCAAACAGGAGACCAGCTTTTGTGGAAAGAAGTGAGTGGAGTTACTGGAGCCGGAGATATCACTGCTGTTGGTAATTGCCTTAGTGGTGATTGTTTCACTGAGATCGGAACAGCTGGAACAGCTTTATGGTTCTATGATGCAGAGGGAAGAGGAAAACTTACTATTGAAGATTTAACTGGGGCAAGAGAATATAAACTCCCTAATGTTTCTGGAACCATTGCTTTGGGAACGAGCACAGCCAATTATGTTGCTTATTGGGATGATGAAAACACATTGAGAGGCGAGCAGTATTTGGCGACAAGCCGAGGTGGTATTGGAGAGAGTTCTGTTGGTTGGAACGGAATGGTGCAGGTGGCTGGGGGCGATTGGGGAGTTATAACCGGCACAGCAGGTTATGCTGCCTATTGGTCAAACGCCACTACCGTAGCTGCCGAACAATATCTGGCTACTTTAAGGGGCGGTTTAGGAGCTAATGTTAGTGCGGCTGGTGCTGGAGAAATTCTTTATTCAACTGCCGCTACTACCTATGGTCATCTTGCTGCCGGAAGCTCTA
>Ga0210057_1006261_pt1 | contig 14852 bp, 11 predicted proteins | sample CryGeyCG2114_010_2_FD_183968 | JGI IMG/M metagenome (GOLD analysis project Ga0210057, IMG submission 183968) | Groundwater microbial communities from aquifer - Crystal Geyser CG10_big_fil_rev_8/21/14_0.10 (SPAdes) (version 2) | ecosystem: Environmental > Aquatic > Deep subsurface > Groundwater ... | reverse complement strand
ATGGCTTATTATACATAATTTTGCATCATAAATATAGTTATAGGGTATTCATATCTTTTATTTATCCACAATCGCTTAGCCATTTACTTCCGCTATCTTTCATTTGATAAACTCGATTGTAACGAAGTGAAGTAGTGGGCTAATGAATTGAATATTTAGACCTTAAAACAAGCGAATTACTTAAGAATTTTCTTCACACTTTCGATTATATAATCAACCTCCTGCGTTGTCAGTTTCGGAGAAATGGGGATGCTTAAAATCTGCCTTCCAATCCTCATTGCGTTAGGATAGTTTTGAGGCTTCCATCCAAAGGTCTTCTGATAGTAAACGTGTTCTGGAATGCTTATATAGTGAACACCAACTCCAATCTTACTTGCAGTCATTCTTTCTAAAAATTCATCGCGGTCCATTCCCACTCTCTTTTTATCAATTAATATTGTATATAAATGGTATGCATGTCGTGTTTGATTCTCTACTTTTGCTGGAACCCCGATCGGTAAATCTTTAAATGCCCGGTTATATTTATTCCATATCAATTCTCTTATTCTCCAATTCTTTTCAACTCTTCTTAGTTGATGAATTCCAATGACTGCTTGAATATCCATCATGTTATATTTATATCCACATTCTACAACTTGGTAGTGTTTATATCCTTTATCACTAAAACGCTGCCATGCATCTTTGGACATACCGTGTAGCGCGAGCACTTTTAATCTGTCTGCGTCCTTTTTATTCTTAGTAAGTACCATCCCCCCTTCGCCGGTTACAACATTTTTAGTTACATAGAAGCTAAAACAACCGAAGCGTCCAAAGTTACCTGCTTTTTTATGATGGAACTCTGTTTCTATAGCATGTGCACAGTCTTCAATTAACACTAAGTTGTACTTTTTCGCAATAGAGCAGATTTTATCCATATCACAAGCACGTCCTGCAAAATGAACAATTAATATCGCCTTTGTTTTCGGAGTAATTTTCTTAATAATCTCCTGAGGATCAATATTCATTGAAATAGGATCAATATCCGCCAAAACCGGCTTTGCTCCTGTATATATAATCGAGTTAACGGTCGCACAAAATGTTAAAGCTGTAGTAATTACTTCATCACCTTTTTTTACTCCTGCAGAAAGCAAACTCAGATGTAAAGCTGCAGTACATGAGTTTACTGCTACTGAATAACGCGCATTTTTGTAAACTCTGAATTCTTCTTCAAACTCAGTAACTTTTGGACCTGTCCCTAACCATCCACTTTTCATCACAGACACCACAGCATCTATCTCCTCCTTACAAATTTTAGGAGCACCGAACGTAATAAATTGAGAAGAAATTTTGCTTGCTATTTTTATATATATGCAATAATAGTGAAATTGTAACACTCGATCTGTAAAATAGTCAATGAGTTATTAATAACTCACTATTGTAGTAATAATCATTTTGCCAGCAATATTTTTTAGTATAATGAATTGGATATTGCAAAAATTTACAAAAGGTTATCTCCTATGCTTATATGCCATTAATAAATAAAAAAACAGTAAAATTACCAGTAGTTTCATTCGTGACTCCTACTTTTAATAGCGCAAAATATCTAAATTCTTATCTCAAATCAATTAGAAAACAAGATTATCCCCAAAATAAAATCGAGATCCTCTTTGTAGACGGAGGATCAACCGATAATACTTTAGTATTTGCAAAAAATAATAAAATTAAAGTCATAAAAAACAAACTCATATTAGGCGATCCCGGATTTGCAATTGGCGGTGAAAAGGCAACTGGGGAATTCGTTGTATTTATGGGTCACGATAACGAGTTAGTACAAAATAATTGGATCAGATTAATGTTACAACCATTTTTAGATGATAAAGACATTGCTGCTGCATACCCCCATTTAGAAAATAAAGTTACAGATAATTGGCTAACAAAATATGTAAACACCTTTACAGACCCTGGTAATCATTTCGTATATGGCTACGCAAATAATCCATTAACATTCAATAGGGAGTATAAAACAATTAAAAAAACAGATGATTGGACAGTGTTCAATTTTACACCATATAATCACCCTATTTTAGAATTTGAACAAGGTTTTATGCTTCGAAGATCAGCTTATCGCCGAAAGAAAGAAACTTGGTTTTGCGGAATTTTAGCAGTAATAGATATGATTAAGAAGAATTTGCAAATGGCATACGTCCCAGCAGCTAGTAACTATCATGGAACTCTAAACTCAGGATTGAATCAATTTATTAAAAAACACAGGTGGGCCATAGACTATCAACTGGACTCTCGAGAAACTTTTGGAATATATGAACAGAAATTTGGTTTAAAAGCTAGAGCCCAGTATATGTCAACTCCTCGGATAGTGAGAAAGTATCTTTACCCTTTTTACGGAATAAGTTTAATTATTCCTGTATTCAGGGCTATATACAAATACATTAGAGATGGTGAGGTAGAATGGTTTTACCACCCATTTATAACTTTTGTTTCTGCATTCATAATTTGGCAAGAAGCTGTTAAAATTATTATCTTAAAAAAAAGTCCAATCATAGAAAGATATTAGAATGATCAAAAAAATACTACTTGCGCTTAGCTCCATAAAGAACCTGCACATATTGTTTTTAGATTACTTCGGTTTAAAAAAGGGCGATGTCGTGTACACTTTATGGAATGGCACTAAATTTATCGCACGGGCAGGATCTACAGACTACTCAGAAATTATAATTAATAATGCTGACTCGGAATATCCAAGTAAATATTTTCCGAAAACACAGTCACCTATAATTTTAGATTTAGGAGCTAATATTGGTGAAAGTGCTATATTCATATATAAAAAACTTTTCGAAAATAATCCTATTATAGTTGCAATTGAACCTAACTCTGAAAACTTTAAGTATCTTAAAAAGAATATAAAGTTAAACAATATTAATTGTATTACTCCATATAAACTAGCGATTACAGGAAATACCGGTAAAAGTAATCTTAATTTTAATAAGAGACATTTTGATGGTGGTTTCATCGGAAATATAAACAGTAGGAAAATGTCAAATAGTGAAAAAGTATTAACTATGACATTGGAAGACTTCTGCAGTAAATATAATATCCCCAGGATTGACTTATTAAAGATAGATATTGAAGGGTGTGAATATGAGGTATTTGACGCATCCTTGAAATTCATCAAAAAGTATGTACAATCGATCTTCATCGAACTTCATGACCTGGATAAAAATAGAAATTACAGTGCATTTAAAACATATATTGTTAAAAACAATTTCACTATAGTTACTGAGATTATGAATCGAACAGTTTTTTTGCGTAATAAATCACTATAAATTATACTTAAACTAAATAGTTAATAACAAAACGTATGAAGAGATTTAGCTCAACAATTAAAGAAAGACTAACTGGACGTCACAGATATAGTTGCATTTTTAGTGGCAAAATTAAAGGATTAAAAATACTTGATATTGGATGTTCATATGGTTGGTTTGAAAAATTTGCAGTCACAAATAAGTGCAAAGAGATTATTGGTATTGAACCTGAAATCAATTCTTTTTACAAAGCCCCTCAGGAGGTACCAAGCGCTAAATTTAAAATTGGCTCAGCTTTGAAGGTAAATGAAAAAAATAATAAATTCGATATGGTTGTTATGTTTGATGTTATTGAACATATTCCGAAAAATACGGAGTTTAAGGCTCTGAAAGAAATTAGTAGAGTTCTTAAAAAAAATGGAGTATTAGTTCTTTCTACCGATTTTGACTGGTGGCTAGCAAAAATCCTAGATCCCGCATGGTACTTTGGACATAGACACTACAGTGAAGAGCGCTTAAAAAAAATGTTAAGTAAAACAGGTTTTAAAATAGAACAAGTTGATATAAAAGGAAGGTATTTTGAGGTTTTTGGTACAATTCTCTTGTATATATTTAAGTGGATATTTAGAAGGGAAATTCCCTTTAAAAAATATTTCGATAAGAAGAAAGACGAGGAATTTCTTGGAACTAAATCGGGATTTGTGACAATCTTTATAAAAGCTAAGAAGCTATAGGGGAACGCTATTTTCTTCGGACTATTATGTATAAAAATATTATTCCCGATCTAATATCTATAGATACAAACGTTAAAGACATCAAGGGATTTGTAATGTGTCAAAATCTTGATTTCTACAGAAACATAAGCAAAAAGCTCAAGTTTCATTACAAAATACAATTGACTAATAGTATCAAACCTCCTGAAGACTACGATTTTAGAAGTGAGTATTTTATAAAAAAAGATAACACATGGTATTATGACCGCAAATTTCTTTCGTTTCATCCTGCGTTTAAGTACAATAGTTTGGAAAAAACTTTCTACTTCAATAAGGAGTATTTTTTCATTCCATTTAGGATAGGTGGTACTTTAACTGCAGGCGAACATATCTCAAACATCATCGAGCTTGATTTATTTTTAAATGGTTATAATATTTTAAGAGGAATTGCTTTACAAAAAAATGGTGAGACTATTGGAATTAGTGGGCCTGGTTTTAATGGTAAAACATCACTCTTGAAGAAAGCTCTAAAATCAGGATCTAAATATATTGCAGAAGATTATTTAATCTTAAACTTAACTGAAAAAATAGTTTATCCTACATGTCCCCTCGGAAAAGAAAACATCTGGCGAAATAGAAAAATTAATAAAGAACTAAATATTCTTATAAAGAAAAATGGATATTTAGACAAATCCCTGAAGTTAGATAGACTGTATCTCTGTCAAAATTCACTGAGCAATAAGAAGAAAAACAATAAAAAGAAACTAATAGATTTTCTGCTATTGAATTCTCTTTATTTCTTGGACAATCTATTTACACGATCTTATATATATGAGGGGAATTTAACTGAAAGATTTTTCAAAAGAATATCCGAACTAAGAAATGCAAATATTGATTATGAATTCATTGATATCCATAATTTCAATTATAAATTTATCTAAAAATGCATTCAAAAGAGAATAGAGACTATTGGAATAAAATTAATTCTGACTACTCACGAGTTTGGATACCTAAAGGAAGACAAGAAATGTCAAAGCGTGAATTGTCCCTGATCAAAGATATTGTGCTGAAATTTACACCACACAGTATTCTTGATGTTGGAATTGGAAATGGCAGAATTCTTAAATGTTTAATAAAATTTTCTCATAAAGATACCAAGATATTTGGTATTGATATATCAGAAAAGATGGTAAATATTTGTAAATTAAAATTCAATAAGATACAAAAAATAAAAGAACTGAAGGTGTGCGATATATCAAAAGATACTATCAATATTAATGATAAATTTGATCTAGTAACGATGATTAGAGTTCTAAAATATAATGAAAACTGGAAAAGCATTCTTAAAAAGATTTTTGAGAAACTCAGAGTCGGAGGTATATATATTTTTACAATGCCAAATAGTTCATCAATTTCTCGGTTTAGTGGAGATACATTTTCGGAAAAAAATATACCTATATTATACTCAAGTGCTAAGGAACTCAGAATTATATTAGATAATATAGGATTTACAGATGTTGAATTTCGATCATTTAGTAAACTGCCAAATTTTCTATACCATATAAATACTAATGAATTTTACGTGACCATCCTAATTAAAATAGAAAAAAGCCTTGAAAAAATACTCGGAAAATCCTTTCTGGGTAGAGAACTATTTGTAATTTGTAAAAAATAATATAGGTAAAAAACTGAACATCCTGTATGTCAATCTTGGCGGCACTATTACTTATCCATATGATAAGCAGGCAGGTCGAATAGTATGTTGGGCAAAAAAAGGACATAATATTTATATACTTGCACCTCACTTAGATTATCTAGAAATTAAACTTAGTATTCTATCTAAGGTTAATTCGAACGTATACTTAGTTTTTTTCCCGTTTACAAAGAAAGTTAGAAATTCAAGAATTGGCATTATGTATTCATATTTCATTATATGTTTAATATCTCCCATTATTCTCTTCAAAAAATTGCCAATATTCGATTTTGCTTTTTCTAATTCTCCATTTCTCGTTGATACAATACCTGTTTTATGGTTAAAACTATTTGGAAAATGCAAACATTGGATTTTAATGATGGATAGTATTGTTCCTCATCCTAAAAAAAGAGGAGGTAATAATCTATTAAACCACATCGTATATTTAGAATCAATAATTATAACTAGGCTCGCGAACTTATTTGCAAGCCTAGTTTTTACAGTTAATCTCGAACTAGAAAAAGAAATGCGTATAAGAGGTATAAGTCAAAATATTATCGTTAAATCACAAAATGGTCTATTCCTCGGTAAGATAAGATCAGTAAGTAAATCTAAAAAGAACAAAAGCGATGCTATATACATGGGAAGAATAAGTGCTAATAAAGGTATTTTCGATTTATTAGAGGCTTGGAAAAATATCGTTCATACATACCCAAAGGCAAAGTTAATAGTAATGGGGACCGGAATGGCGGAACCCATAAAGGAATTTAGATTAACTATTAAGAGAAAAAAACTCGAAGATAATGTAACTTATTTAGGGTTAATTCAAAGTCCTCAAAAATACGAGATAATGAAAAGTAGCAAAATGTTTATTTACTTAGCAAAGGTTAACGTTGACGAAAGTTGGGGAATTAGCTTGATGGAGGGACTTGCCTGCGGACTTCCTGCAATAAGTTATGACCTCAAAGTCTATAAGAATATATACCAAACTCCCGCCCTAATACAAATAAAATCTGATAATATAAATCTAGTAACTGAAAACATAGAAAATTTACTTGCAAATTCAAATAAAAGATCTTACCTTTCTATGAATGCAGCCCATTTTACAAGGAAGTTTGATTGGAATGACATAGCACAAAAGGATTTATTAGAAATAAGAAAACTGTTACATATTTGATTAAATAAAAAAACATTATGCTTAAAAAAAATATAGAAGACAAGCTTGTCTGCCCTTACGATCATTCAAGAATTAATATATTTAATAAATCAAAGAACATATATTATCAATGTGTTAAATGTTCTAGGCAATATCCAATTATCAAGAGTATTCCCAATTTTTTGCCAGATGGCTTACGAGATTGGACAACAAAAAAAATCCTTAGTAAAAAAAACCCAACCTTTTCTGCAGCAGGCAATTGGAAACCTGGCTTTAGAGGTTGGTCCCCAGATTTTTTTACCAAAATTCTCAGTTTTGGAATCGGTGAAGGCAGAATTGGAGCTCTAGAAAAAGCGTCGACTCTTGATGTTGGCTGTGGTGACGTCGCAAAAGGCAACGTTAATACAGATGTATATATACCGAATCCCTTACCGATTAATTTCATACTCGCAAGTGCAGAATTACTACCATTTAAAAATAATTCTTTTGATATTGTCCGGAGCGCATATGTTATAGAACATAATTTGTATCCAGTAGAAATGATGACCGAGCATGTTCGTATATGCCGAAAAAAAGTTGAAATATATACAGATAATTCAGATTGGGTAGGAGTATATGTCTATCGTCTCTTAAATATTGGGTCTATCTTCCATGACGAACATTACTTCAAATGGTCACAGGAATATTTTAAAAACATACTTAATAGACAAGGATGGAAAGGAAAAGTTAGAGTATTTAATACCAGCCCAGCATTCTTAGTTAGAGGAATGTCCCTCCTTGGCAAATTACCCAGAATTGGAGTCATTTTTTATAGAGATCTATATGCAGAGATATCTAAAAGATAAATTGAAGATTGCTGATCTCCGTATTAGCCTGTTGGTAATCTTACTCTTCTTAGCTATATCTATTTTATTCTTTAGGGAGATTCTTTTATCTAAAGGGGTGGTTGTGGGACAAGATTGGATGTTTCCAGTCAATAGCAGTCAAATGGAAAGATATATTGAAAGACCTTTTTATACATGGAGTTATGACATGAATCTATTTGGTATAAAAAACCCATTTTCAGTACAGATGCCATTCGTTGTTCTGGTTAAATTATTCCTATTGCTAGGACTAGATGGGGCAACGCTCTCTAAAGCTTTCATTATAATAGTATTTACTCTTTCAGGTACTTCTATGTTTTTTCTTTTAAGATACATAGGGTTGAAAAAAATTACTGCCCTAGTGGGTGGATTTATTTTCATTACGATGCCTATATTTTTTAACTACACAATAATGGGGTGGTGTTTTGTGCTTTTCTCTATGGGAGTTATACTTCCTATTACTGTTATATTATTTATAGAATCAGTAAAAAAAGGTGATACTGGATACGCAGTATTATCTGGTTTGCTCTATGCTATTGCTATATTGCAGAGCCAATCATTAATTTGGTATCCAATGGTTTTCCTTGCACTCGCATTCTATCTTATAAAAGATAAGATTTCCTTATCACACTATCTTAAGTCATTCGGAATAGTTATTCTACTTGCCTTAGCCTTGCATAGTACATGGTGGCCTAATCTTTTCATCAATCAAGATCCAGGAGTTATGAATTCAAACCTTGCCTTAGATGCAGTGAGTGAAGGTATGAGAGCAAGATTAAGTTTTGTGAATATATTAAGAGGATGGGGTAGTTTATTTAATCAGAATTACGAAGTTGGTTATCCCGAGAAACTTATTTCTTTATCATTCCTGATCCCACTTATGGCTTTTTTTTCTCTAACAATTAAAAAAATAAAAACAGTAGATATTAGAATTCCGTTAGTCATTATTTTCCTTTTTGTATTCGTTTTATTTATAGTTAAACCAAATACAGTAGCAAAAATACCACTATCGAATATAGTACGTGATACAGCGCGGTTCACCATACTATCAACTTTTTCACTTACAATCTTAGCAAGTATATGCTTAGATCACTTTCTTAGAAAGAGTTACAAACTACATAGACTATTTGCATATTTGCTAATTTTTTTGATTGTTATAAACTCTCTTCCGTTTTTATCTGGTGAATTAACCGCAGAACCGAAGAACGTATATGATGTTCGCTTAAGAAACTATGCCTTTCCAAATGGATATACCCTTACAGAAAAATATTTATACACATCAAAAAACGATATTAAATCTTACTACCCTCCAAGTGGCACAAATATAGGAATAAAAAATAAACCGAAGTTTAGCGGAGATTTTAGAGAGATAAAAGACCCATTTAGGGGATACTCACCTTTACCAGGAACTATATATATGTATTACAGCAGTATGGGCAAGCCAACAGAAGTTAGTTCACTTCTAGAGTCTTTATTTACAAAAAAAATTGATAAAACGTCACTTATGATGATGGGTCTGATGAATATTGGAAAAATAATCATACGCAACGATATAACATACACCAAAACTCAAACTGGTGTTTTAAAAAAACTTATAGAGGAGAATCCAGATAGCACGTCAAATTTTGGAAATGTTCAAGTGTTAGAAAACAACTATACTGTTCCTCATTTTTATGTACCTGATAAAACTATATATTCATCAGGAGGCATTGAAATGTTACCAAAAATTTTATCTGTGATAAAAGACACTAATCATATAGCTGTATATTTCGCTAATGCTGAGAATATAAGCCAAAAAAAACTATTAAGTTTAAACATTCTAAAGACTGCAAATAGTATTTTTATAGAAGCTCAAAAAACAGTTACTAAAAATAGCTACGGTAAAAGCGAATATTCTGTAAATATACCACAACAGGGAGAATACACTGTATTCACAAATAAAAACATAACCCTAGAAAATCGAACTATAGACAATGCGGTTTTATTGACAAATAGAAGCTCCAACGCAGTGCCAGATACGTTATTGGAGATTGGAAAATTATACCTACCATATGGAAAACAAATATTAAATACTTCAGATAAAACAACTAACACAATCAACGAACCACACAACACCGAGACAAAGATATTTTTACAGAAAGCATCTAGAACATCAGCAAAAACTACTCCAAAAATCGAGTTTGTTAGAGTCAATCCAACAAAATATCGTCTAAAAGTGAAAAATGCCACAGAACCTTATACGCTTGTATTTTCAGATAGTTTTCACTACGGATGGAATATATATGAAGCAAATACTGGCGCTTTTAAACCCAAGAACATTAAGAATGAAATGATGTATAGGTTTGGAAAACTAGGCACATATATAGCAAATCTTTTCACTTCTGATAAAGGATTTGGCAAAGTCACTGCAAGTTATTATAGTGGAAAAATTAAAGAAGGAACCCATAATATGATCTTTTTAGAACCTTCTACCTTCGAAACATGGGGGAAGGATCCTATTGCTCAAGATACACATCTAATCGTAAACGGTTATGCAAACTCTTGGAGAATAACACCAGCCTCTGTTGGAGGAAAAAATAACTATGAGCTGATAGTCGAATTTGTACCTCAACGCTTTTTCTATATAGGATTTGGGATTCTTATAATCACTCTGACTTTCTGTATAATATATATTCTTACTAAAATTCTACAATCATTTCATTTACATAATGAGAAATAAAATTATTCCAACTATTGCCCTAATATCTATAGTGATTGCTGGATTTTGGTTCAGACTATATGGAATTCTAGATAATCATTCATTCTGGGCAGATGAAGCTGGGGCATCAAGTTTTGCAAGAAATATAGTTACTGGAAAATTGCCACTATTAAGAGGACTTATGGCAATAACCTATGAGCCTCTTCATATTGGAATAACAGCAATATTTTTCTCTGTTTTTGGATTTAATGAATTTGCAGCAAGACTACCCTATGTTTTATTAGGAACCGTTGGAATAGTATTTGCATATCTTCTAGGAAAAAGGCTGTCAAATACAACTGGTGGACTGATATCGAGTTTTATGTTCAGTTTTTCTCAACTAAACCTAGCAAACTCTACACAAGCAAAACCGTATGCTGCGGTTGAAACGTTATTACTTGTTATTCTTTATCTATTGACTTATATAAATAATACTAAAATAAAATCAACTGAAGAGAAACATAACCCTTTCCTTACCTCAGCTATATCCATTCACTTTTTAATTATAATTTCGTTGATCACCGCAACACTGATACATGCTATAGCATCTATGTTTTGGATCATTTATATTATTTACTGTACTCTTATGTACTTTAAATTGTTTTCGAAGTTGTTTTTTAAACCAATTTTTCTTGTTTCATTTATTACTCTTTGCACACTCCTTTTCTATGTAGTATCTTTTAATAGAGTTTTTTTTAATATCTTTACGATGCAGAATGGTAAATTCTTTTTCTTATCAAATAATACAAAGTATATTAAGCATTTATTACTTAATGAATACGCAATCTTCTTACTGCCAGCAATATTCGCGCTCTACTATTCATATAAGAAATACAGGTATATAACGATAGGGTTAGTCGTCTGGATTGCAATCCTTTTATTAATGTGGAACTTTAGAAGCTATAGTCACAACATACGATATTTGGTTCCCTTTTTTGGAGTAATGTTTGTATTTTTCGGAGTGTTTTGGGGTAAAATAGGGGAACAACTGAGTATAAAATTAAAAAATAATAGTATAAAGTTAATTCCGTTTGTAGTAATTGCTGTTTTATATATCTCAGGATATAAAATTGTTCGACTTCCTCAAACTTATTATTCTCCCAATGCTGATTTTTATGGAGATGTGCAAATCGCTAATTACAAATCAATGTTTGATTCGATAAAAAAAAATGTTCCTAATTATAAAAACATTGCTATATACAATAGTATTCCGGATGCTGAAATATGGTATTTTACGGAAAAAAGAAGTAATGCATATTTTATGAAGGGCACTGAAAAACCATTTCTTCACCAATTATATAAAGTTATGATCTATGGAAATCTGCACAACTTTCTCGTAGAGAAGTCTAAATACCCGAAAGGCATACTAATCGTTGAAGATTGGGAAAGCTACTTACCTGAAGATATAAAACAATACGCAAAAAAAAATATGAAGTTGGAATTTCGAATAGATAGTCTTGCTCAAGCAAAGGATGACCCTTGGCCACTCGAAGTATACTCGTGGGGAATACATTAAATAATTAAGAACGATAAATTTAAGTCAAATATTACTTAATCACACCATAGCTGTTTGACCAATCTAAAAAATAACCTTCACATGAAAAAAAATATCACATTACTAAAACTTGAATGTGAAAAAAACATACCTGATATATATAAAGTTTGCATGCCAAGTCTTATACTAGTGAGCTAAAAACATGTTGTTTAATAAAAAGAGCATAACAGTTAAGTATGTAATACTACCGATAGTTTTATTATTTGCTGGAGCTATATTATCTATAGTCTATTTTTTGAATTCAGACCTTAATCTAAAGGTGCTATCTCATAACGAATCTAAATATGATATTCGCAATGACGATGGAATTATCAAAGGAGAATTTACTGCCTCAGATAACTATCTTGGGATTATTTCACTTCGTTTTAATAATAAAGAAATAATCTACGGAAATTCAGTCTTTCGAATTAAAAATATCTTAGATAGTAGTTGGTATTACACTGCTACGATATCTGCAACGCAATATAGTACCGTGCCCTTTTACGCTTTTGGCTTCCCAATAATTAAGAACTCTAAAAATAATACATACAAGTTTGAAGTAAAGTTAAATTCTAGTAGAAAAGAATTAAGTATTGGGTCATACGAACCAATACTTGTCTCACGGTATATTTATCCACAAAAAGAACTCTTAAAGAACGCTAATTTACTTGTTAAATTAGTTAAGACTAAAGTAGTATATTACTTATACTCTGCAGAATCTTGGAAAATAATATGTATCTACTCTATTCCACTCGTTGCATACTTATTTTATCTAATCTTTGAGTCGAAGCTACAAACTATTAGCTATATAGATTCTCTAAAGAGGGAAACTCGATTTGTTTTGAGTCCGTATATGCTTTTTGTGCTTTTGTCTATGCTCATAGATGTTTTTGCAATGAAAGGTATTTCCACAGGAATAATAGGTATAATAATTTTATTATATGCTTTCTGTTTAGTTACATATAATATAAAGCCACGCTTTTCTTATTACCTAGCTCTTCTTTATCTATTTTTTTGTCCATTTTTATTGTCAGCAGGGATGGAATGGGTTACCAAAAAATCTGCAATTTGGGTATATATATTTCTAGTTGTTGGTACAGTGCATACAATTTTAAATCAAAATTTAATCTTCGAAAAGATTAATAAAAAAAAAGTAGTAATAGCGTTTACAAAATTCCTTAGGAACTTCATATTACAAATAGATCAGAAGATTATTCGGATGATTCAGAAAGTAAACGTTGATAAAATTTTTTTTAGAAAACGCCCCAGAAGTATTACTGGTCAGATTCTATATATAATAGAACTTTGCTTTTTTATAATCTTTGTAGTATTTGTTTTTGCAATAGCTACTTTTATAGCAATAAAGACATACGTATATGTTGGCGACCTACAGCAAAAAAAAACTCGCTCTTTACAGAATCCAATAATAAAAACAATTGAACCAGATCTAGTATATAAGGCTACAAAAGTAGTTCTTTACGGAAAAAATTTTGGTTGGAATAAAAACGACCAACTAAAACTACTAAGTGACAATGAGAATATTGTTACCGATCTCTGGACTGATACAAAAATAATCTTTACTGTACCTTTACATTGGAAGCCAGGATATATTACGCTTTTGATAAAAAAACCAATCACTTGGGATGGAGAAAAGATTACCGCTACTAGTGAAAAGAAGACGATTAAATTACTACGTAGAACTGGTAAAATGAACAAAGACGATGATGCATATTTTGAACAACTAAAAACATTGTCACCTGAAACATTACAAATAAATGGTTATGAATAAAACACAACTTTATAAACTAACCATTGTCATCGGTACTCTGAATCGAACAAAAGTAGTGTTAAAACTTTTGGGTGAAATATCCACCCACACACAAGAAGACATTGAAGTATTGGTTATTGATCAATCCTCAAATGAAAACTACTATATGTTGCAAGGAAGTTTTCCAAAAAAGAAAAATTACTTCCTCTATCATTTTGACAAACCAAACACGTGCAAGTATTTAAATTTTGGATGGAAAAATGCACACGCACCGCTAGTGTTGTATCTTGACGATGATGTATCTATAACGAAACATACAATACAAAAACACATAGACAGATATAAGAATAGTACAACCATGGGAGTAGCAGGCCGGGTAATAAACACAAAAGAAAAACCGGTACGTGATCCTTCGGTAGGTAAAATACTTTGGCACGGGGCACAATTCATAAAAAATTTCTCAATAACAGATAAAAAAAACGTTGATTTTCCTTATGGTTGCAATATGTCTTTTAGAACGGATGCGCTTAAAAAAATTGGCGGTTTCGATGAAAATCTATTGCCTCCTATTTTTGCATATAATGAAATTGATATTGGTTATCGCATAAACAGACGATGGAAAAATTCAATAGTTTTTGAACCTGAAGCACTTGTGTATCACGAACAGTCGGAAGAGGGAGGTACGCGCGATGATTTTTCTAAAAAAGAAGTATTCTACAGTACTCAGTTTAATTATGGATATTTCTTGGCAAAAAACTACTCATGGTTTCAAAATACAATTTGTTTTTTGAGAAGATTGCCATATCAACTTTTAAAAGAACCTAACGCAATTCTACCCATTATCAATGGATATATCTATGGCAAACAAGCAAATAAAAATAGTATTCCTTTAAGTGCGGTGGTATTGTTAAGCAGCATTATTCTTTTAATTTCTGCAGTTCTTCATTTCCACAACGCGCTTATGTACATGCCCGATCATGGATTTGACGGAGCGGGGCATGTGTATTATGCCCAGTACATAGCACAACACGGTAAGCTACCCGATCCAAACCACTGGGAAACACATCAGCCGCCGCTGTACTACATAAT
>Ga0210057_1006260_pt1 | contig 14853 bp, 14 predicted proteins | sample CryGeyCG2114_010_2_FD_183968 | JGI IMG/M metagenome (GOLD analysis project Ga0210057, IMG submission 183968) | Groundwater microbial communities from aquifer - Crystal Geyser CG10_big_fil_rev_8/21/14_0.10 (SPAdes) (version 2) | ecosystem: Environmental > Aquatic > Deep subsurface > Groundwater ... | reverse complement strand
AAGAGTATATTAAACTTAAACCTGAGTATAAATATATTCTTGAAGAAATTAAAGCAAATGTATTAAGTGTTGGTGCGACCGAAAAAGAATTTGAACAAGCTATCAGGGAAATAACCGGATTGCCCAATCCCTCTTTAATTTTAAATAACAATCCGCACGCTCCGATTGGAACAGTCATCAAGCAGAAAAAGCAAATAAAAAAAGATTTGCAAAACCAAATCAAAAAACAACAAGCATACTATAAAAATCTTTATAATAATATCCAAATTTTATTAAAAACCTCAGGATCGCGTATCAAAAGACATAAACGCTGGCTTACTGTAAGTTTTCTTGCGGCAGTCACTGCAACTTCTTTATCATTTGCAGATTTCAGGATCCCTATTCAAACTTCGACAAAGATTACGGCAATTTCTAAAAAAATTATTGAAAATAATACTAAATTGCCTATAGTTTACGCCAATTCTATTCCGATTGATGCAGAAAAAACTTTTTCCTATAAACCTACAAGTAACATAATATTAAAAGTCTCAAACAAGCCCGGAAGGGAAGTACTTGGATTCTTTCCTTATTGGATGCTTCCCACTGAAGATGAAATAAATTTAGACACTTTAACTTCGATAAGTCTTTTCGGAATTGAAATTGACGGAACCGGCAACATTGTAACTCAAAACTCAGATGGGGAAATTGATGGGGGATGGACAATGTGGCAGGATCCAAAATTAATCAATTTTATAAAACGTGCGAAAAATCAAAATATAAAAGTTTATCTTACTTTAAAATCATTTAGTAATGAAAATATTGCAGATCTTGCTTTAACAGATAATGCACAAAAAACCTTTATCTCAAATGCGCTTTTCCTTATAAATTCAAAAAATCTTGACGGTATAAATATAGATTTCGAATACACGGGAGAAACGACAGACAAAATAAAAAGAGGATTCACCCGTCTTATTACCAATCTAAATTCAGAACTTAAGCGCCAAATTCCAGACTCCATACTGACAATTGACACTTTTCTTGTCTCAGGTTCTGAAAATGGAATTTTTGATATTACATCTCTTGCTAAAAATCTGGATGCTTTCGTCATTATGGGCTATGACATGCATACTCCGCTTGGAAATCCGGGTCCGGTCTCTGCCATGGGAGGCGTAACAAACATTATCGGCTACGTACAGGGATATCTTGAAAAAGTACCTGCTAACAAAATTATTCTGGCAGTTCCTTATTATGGATATGACTGGCCGGTTGATCCTACTGCAGAATCTGAAAGAGTAAAAATTCTTCCCTTTGCCGAGATTACACAACAGAGCAAAAATTTTAAACTTATATGGGATGAGACTTCCCAAACTCCTTCTTTTATATATTCCGATGGGGGAGTAAAACGCATAGTTCATTTTGACAATGTCCGCTCTCTTGGAATTAAGTATGATTTTATTAACAAAAAAGATTTAAGAGGTGTAGGAATCTGGGCGCTTGGATATGACGGACAAAATTCAGAATTACAGAATTTAATTATAGATAAATTTTAATAAGTAACTTTCCTGTAAACTGTTTCTTCCTATCTTGGTTCAACCTAAAATTAAATATGAATTATCAAACTAAATATAAAGATTGTCTTATCTATATAGACTCCTATTGGAACAAAATTATCCACAAACCAGCAAGACAAAAGGTAAATCACAATTTTATAACTATTCCTTATAATTTCATAACTCCAAATGATAAAAAATTTTCTTATATATTCTACTGGGATAGTTTTTTTATATTCAGGGGTCTTATGGGCACCAAAAAAAAATGGATTATGAAAGATATGGTAGAAAACTTCGCCCACCTTTATAATAGATATCATATAATACCTAATTTTAATTCCCATGCACCTATCGGAAGATCACAACCACCTTTTTTGATCTCGATGGTTCTTGATGTCTACAAAACATTTAACAACGGCAACGGCTCTCTCAAAGGAGTCTCTCTTATTAAAAATTTTCTGTTTAGTCCGCGTGCAACTTTTGGCTATATAAATTGGATACGGGAAAAAATAAGTTTAGCCAAAATAGAATATAATCATGTCTGGAATAATGATGATGTATACAATCACTACATAAAAAATTTACCCTAAACCGGTACGGGGACAGAGATATTGGCTACGCCCATTCATCTGAACTTGAATCGGGGTGGGATTTTACTTCAAGATTTTACAATAGATGTAATGAATTCCTCCCGGTTGACCTAAACTGTTATCTTTATAAATATGAAAAGGATTTTCAGCTTGTTTCATCTCTTCTTGGGGACAATGATGAAGCAGAATATTGGAAAAACCAGTCGGTGAAAAGGAAAAGTGCCATAAATAGACTTATGTGGAATGAGGAAGAAGGCTTTTTCTTTGACTTTGATTATCTCAACAAAAAACAAAGTAAATTTATATCTCTTGCAGGATTTATCCCTCTTTGGGCCGGAATAGCCAATAAGGAACAGGCGGAAAAAATGATAAAAAAACTTACAGATTTTGAAACAAAATACGGACTTGTAATTACAGCGCGCGAATCGCTAGTTCCCAAAATTAAACTCACAAAAATTCCAATTAACTTCAGGCCCGCTATTAAAGAAATAATCAAACCTAAGCAATGGGATTATCCCAACATTTGGCCTCCTTTAGAATACCTAACAGTTATTGGGCTTCTAAAATATGGTTTTGTTGATGAGGCAAAACGCATTATGCAAAAATCAGTTGAAACACAAGCGCAAATATTTCGAAAATATAAAACATTTTTTGAAAGAATAGATGGATTAAGCGGCGATAAACCAAAAAATTCTCATTACCCGATTCAATCCGGTTTTGGCTGGACAAATGCAATCTTCTTTAGATACATACAGATCCTACAAAATATTGAAGATGGAAAAGATATTTATACATTTTCCAAAGAAGAGCTTCCTCCCTATGATCTTTTGATCTTAAATTAAATAATATTCTGCGGATTTGACAAAGAGCATATTACATTGATAATATCAATATATGGAATCAGGATCAGGTGAAGCACCTCCAAAAAAATATAGTCAAGGCTTAGATGTAAAAGAGTTTAAAACAAAGCAAGGATTAGAAAAACCCAGACAATCTTTTTTTTCAAAAGCAAGGAATATAATACTTGGCATTGGTATAACAGCAGGAACCGGAGCCGCAGTCGAAGCAACAGCACACCCGATTGAAGACACCACTAATGCAGCAGTACAAGCCGCAGGAGATGTAATCCGAGGTGGAGAAAAATTAGTTGACAATTATAACGAAGATCCGGCAATCCGGCAAAAAAGCGAAGAAATTGCCGGGAAATTAAATGGAACAATCCCTCTTTCTAAAGAAGAACAAATATTTGAAAAGGTCAAGATAGTTCCGGCCGGCGCAACCTTTGAAGAACGACAAAAAATGGAACAAGACGGAACTCCGGTTAACGTTCGGAATTATCCGGGAACAAATACCCCAGATGGAAGATTTAGCTCCATCATTGGCGAACTACCCCAGGGGACAGTTATAGAACACGTAATATCAATCAAAGGAGGTGTACCTCACCCTGCCACCGCAAATGACACAGGCGACTGGTGGAGTTTTGTATACAGAGAGCCCGATGCCGATCCAAACCAACCGGGCAAAATAGGTTTTGTGTATGGTATGTACGGAACTGCTCTAGCTGTAGGAGAAGCAGCTTCAAGCACTCCAACCCCTTCCGAGGCCCCCACAAATCAGTAGATATTTTTTACAAAAGCTACCTAGAAGTTCTTAATCCCTTACCGATCTCTTCTACCTCTCTTTTTGACCTCGCAGGTCTGGAAGCTATCAACCTCGTAGGTTAAATTTGCTAGAACACAAATCCCAAGCGAATAATTAATTCTGAATCGTGCGTCAACCCCGCGGGTCGAGCCTTGAATATTTGCGGAGCCTTACTAAATTTCTCCCCTTCAAATTTGCAAACGCAAGTCCCTTCAAAGTCCTGTCTATTTTAAGTGGTGGCATTAAGTCTTATGAAAATTCTTGACTCTATGTCAACCCCTTGACAAAGTTTGTTTATCTGCAATAATTAAACTATGGAAGGATCATCACCTCGTCACGAAGACATTGGAACTTTTTCTTCATCAGAACCTATTGGTAGCTCAAAGGAGAAGAAGCCTGATATAGAAAAGGACATAGTTGAAAAAGGCGTAATAAATCCGATTGACTCTGAAAAAAGAGTTACAGCAGAAGAAGCTGCAAAATCTAAAGCTGAAAAGGAAATGGCAATGTCTGCCCTTATGGACGATATGGAAAAAAGCGTGGAGACCCAGGGACAATGGTTTATAAAACTAGGAGCTAGAATCTCACTAACTAAAATTCAACAGGAAACACGTTCAATACTTCTTGGAATTGGTAAAAAAACCGTAGAGAAACAAGTAGAAGCTGGCTTTGAAGATCAAAGAGTTTTTCTCCTAAGGTCAGTCGTGGAAGGTACAGAAGAAATTGAAGGTGAGGCTCATAAATACAGAGACTATACGATGATTACAAGAGTGGGTATTCTAACCCTGAGAGATCTTGAAAGAAACGGATATTATGCACCTCTTCACAGAGAGATTACAGGGTATGGCGGTACGTCTATTGCACTTGACAGGCTTATTGATGGAGCCAAACCAAGATCGGGTACAGGATTTATTGATGTTCCCGATTATGCGGTTAACTATATTCCGGGTGAAAAAGAAATTGTTTTCGGATTTGTACCCGACCCTGATGAACCTAAGGCGGGTGATTTACTAAATAAATATTTACATGCTACTAGAACTGCTGATAGAGATAGTAATTTTGGCGAATTTGAGAATATCGATTTTAGAGAGGATCAAGCCGTACAATCGCAACATCTATTTCATATTAAAATAGGAGATCGGCTACAGCCTTTTGAGAGAACTTCAGAAGAATTTCAAAAAAGAGTTAAGGACAGTATTGAAATAACAGAGTCTCCCCATAAAAGGGTTGTAGAGATTAGTAGAGATTAGTAGAGATTAGTAGAGATTAGTAGAGATTAGTAGAGATTAGTAGAGATTAGTAGAGATTAGTAGAGATTAGTACAGCTTAAACAAAAATTGCAGACGATGCAAAAAATGTAATCGACAATCTTCCTCCACGTCAATAAGTCTAAGTATCCTTAACTTCAGATCAAACATTAAATAAAAAAATTAATTGGGAGCTTTTAAACGAACGAGATTTCTTCCTTTTAAATTCACAAATATATAACCTCTCAAAAACCGGTCGAATTCAAGTGGTGGCATTAAAAGCTCATATTTCTCCTCTCTACTTCTAAATATAGGCGGTCCCAAAGTATCTACAACAGACGGGACATACCAACATAATAAAAAACCGGCTGCACTAGGAACAACATTAAAATGAAAATTTGGATCTCCGCTTGCTTCCCATGCAAGCGAACTTAAAGTGAGAACGACAGGCAGAAAAGTCATAAAATATTCCAATCCATGCTTTTCGACTTTGAATTTTTCTCTGATCAGAATTTCTTGGATACTAGATCTAATTACACTATTAACTTCTGTGACAAATCTTTTCCCTAAAGTTCTTCTTGATTTTTTTCTTGATATTTCATCTAAAATATCCTGTCCTGGGATTTCTATTTTCCAACCCTCGGGTATTGGCTTAACCAATGTTTTTGATTCATCTTCTTCAAGTTTTTCTCCAAAGAAGAGATTTCTTTTTTTCGAAACTGAACCATCGGCATTGACCCCTGCAATGACTCGGTTTCTATCCATTGGTACATCAGTCAAGATTACACGGCCTTGAATTGCCGCGACTTCCAAAAGTCTGTCTGCATTTACACGGTTTAATTCCATCTGCTGTGAGAACGGTCCGCCATAAAGATTTATAAATCTTTGATTTGGATTCGGCTCCAAATTAAACGGTTCCCATGGACTGACATCTGACTTTTGCTCCTTATTCCTTGGTCTTTCTGAAGTTCGTCTTGCAAAGACTACATGCTCCTGAGTACTAGTTTCAATTAATCTAGTTTCAGGTTCCGGTTTCTCAATATCAGTACGTATATGATCTGCTTGTGAAACGCAAACAGTATCCACTCTCCCATATGTATAATTTTCGGGGGAGACTCTTAAACTTTTTTCAAATTCTTTACGCATCATAGAATCAAGGGATTTTATCAGTTTTGGGCTTAATATTCAACAAAAATAGAAAGTCTCTAAAAATATTGAATATCCCATAGTAGGGGAGGGTATAATTTTTACATCCTGGATTTTAACAGAGAATAAATGGAGGAAATATAGGTACGTAATTAAAATTATTAAATAATATACACAAAAATTTATGAAAAATATACCACTTCTCCCATCCGTCATGCCTGGTTGATGTCGTAAAAGTATTATTGTGCGACATCATCACTTTCTCCTTCCCAAGCGCCAATATCACGGTTTTTTATCAACATCTCTCATAGAGAGAATTAATGATATACGTTAACACAGAACAAGAACTATACACATCCTCTATTATTTATTAACAATTAATTATATTATCAATATTCATTTCATCCGCCTTTCTTCCCTATGAATCCGTACGCGTGTCTTCATTTAGCCTATTAAATCGATCTAAACTCACGATTTTAGCCTCAAAAAATGTTTACTTAGCATTTATCAATATACAGGGAGTGAATCAAGATAAGAAGCATTCCACCGATTAAATCGGTGTTCGTATTATTTTCATTTATTATCTTATCGAGACTGCTCAATACTATTTAGTGCGTGAATTACCCTATGGAGAGAGGTCTCTATGGATCCTGTGAAAACTAAGCCAGGAATGTCGTGAAAATCAAAAAGTTATCCACATCTTAAATTATTTAAGTCCTATAATATTTTAATTGCTATATCAAACTATATCATCTCGTCGCTTCCGTTCCTCGAAACAAGGAGGCTCCTCTCCCCTTTCTTACTGTGTCGCAATTTTTTATCCTGTCCAAGAAGTAAATAATAATAATGAAATAAAGACAATTCCTACCACCCATACATATTCCCACATTATTCCTTTAAAAAGCCTCTTCTCTATCCAAACCTGAGAAATTCCAACAATAGCATAAAATATACCTGTTAGGAAAAGCGCAAGTACAGTTGGCGTTGATGGCCAAAACCAAAGCATTATTCCCACCTCAATTAAACAAAAAGTAAGACCCAATACCCAATAAAGATTAGAAAATATCTTCTTATCAAGAGTGTGTGTCCACAAAGAATGAACTACCAATAAAAATGAATATATAAAAAGTACAGGCAATAAGAAAAATATATTAAGATGAAATGAAAATACTACATTGGAAAGAAAAAAATAAGAAAGCAGAGTTATTGTAAATGAAACAGTTCGCGCAGAAGATAGAAGTGCAATCGTTCTAATCGATGAAACTATAAAGATATTTTCACTTAGGAAAAGAGAGTAAAGCCCTATCGCGTAAAAAGATGTCGTAATAATTCTGGTTAGAAATCTAGCCGGCACCAAAAAGAAGAATAATCCGAAAGAAAGACTAAAGAAAAAGGGCAAAATAAATACCTGGAGAGAAAAATTATCTTTTAAATCTCTATAAAGCACAAGAAATAAAATAATAACTGTCAGAATAGCTAATGAAAATACTGTATAAACACCAGACTTTCCTAATAGATGCTGACTAATAAATAAACCCAGGGAAAGCAACAACACCCCTGTTATCAGCTTTTGCCTTTTACTAAGCAAGGGCATCATCTTTATAAATCCCCGCCTGTGAAATCTAGATTTTCTATTGTTTGCCATTATATATCTCTTTTGAGTAAATAATTTATTCGCTTTTAATTGATTCCATTAAGCTATCAGACATTTCAAAATTTGCATATACATTTTGCACATCTTCTAATTCCTCTAGCTTATCTATTATAGCAATTATTTTTTTGGCAACATCAGGATCTTTAATTTCAACAATCGTTGTAGGATTTTTACAAAGCTGCGCATCCTGAACAACTAATCCTTCCTCACTTAAAGAATTTTTAATCCCATATAGTTCATTTGGTTTTGTGTAAACTTCTACTATATTTCCCGATTCCTTTATGTCATCTGCCCCAACATCAACTGCTGTTTCAAAAATCTCATCAAAGCTTTTGTTATTTTTTACAACACTTATTAGTCCCTGATCTGCAAACATCCATGAGACAGCGCCTTGAGCTGCAAATGTTCCCCCATTTTTTTCGATTAAATTTTTAATTTCTGAAGTTGTACGATTTTTATTATCAGTTGCTGCCTTGATAATTATCGCAACACCACCCGGCGTAAATCCTTCGTAAACAACCTCTTCTATATCCCCTGCTTCCTTTTTTAGTGCACGCTGAATTGCCCTCTCGATATTTTCTTTAGGCATATTGACAGATCTTGCCGAATCAATTATCAGTCGGAGCCTAAAGTTTTGATTTGGATCCGTAACTCCCCCACCCTGTCTGACAGCAATCATTATTGCATTGGCAATCTTGGTAAAAACTAAACCTCTTTTGACATCGGTTTTTTGTTTTTGTCTTTTAATCTGTGACCACTTAGAATGACCGGACATAGTAAAATTTCTAATCTTTAATTAATCTAATTTCTAAAATGCGGGGAGATATAAAATTTTTGCAGTTTTCACTAGCGAGTTTATGATCCTAGCTTAGTTATTGAGTCTTTTCGCGCTGAAAACAAGAAAATTTTTGTATCGACCTCAGCATTTAAAGCAATCCTATTATACCTTTTCTATCTTGACTTTTGCAATAAATAGTAGTAGAATTTTCGTCATCTTTCGTATTAATCCTCACATGATATCACTTAAAGATCGAGCTATAAATACCGCACTCACCGGAGATTGGGAAAAGGCAATTTCTCTTAATAAAGCATTGATTAAGGATGAACCAAATGATATCGATGCTCTAAATCGGCTCGCATTTGCTCAGAATATCTTAGGTAAAACAAAAGCGGCCAAAACTACTTATCAAAAAGTTCTCAAAATTGACGGACTCAATTCCCTAGCGCTTCGAAATCTAAAACGGATAACTGAAATTAAAAAATCAAATAATAATTTTAATAATAACAATTTCCCCGTACAGACAACCAACATGTTTCTTGAGGAACCTGGAAAAACCAAGGTTATTGAGCTGGTAAATATTGCACAGCCTAATGTAGTCAACATGCTTCGAACCGGTCAAACACTTACTCTTTCAATCAAAAGACTTAAAATTTTTCTTTTAGCAGATGGAAAATTATATGTTGGAATGCTCCCCGACAATATCAGCAAAAGATTAATTAAGTTTATTAAAGCCGGCAATGAATATGAATCCTATGTAAGATCTGCAACAAACCGTCATTTGGTTGTATTTATAAAAGAGACAAAAAAATCCTCAAGATTTAAAAACCAGTGTTCTTTCCTTTCCGGCACTGACAAAGCTTTAGATTTTAAATCTGCCGGAAAGACCCGCGCAAGTAGAAAAAAAACAAAAGTTATTTTAGATAAAGATGGGGACGAAAATGAAAGTTATGATTCCGATTCAGAAGAAGATGAATCATGATTTTTTTGAAAAATTATTTTCCCCTTTAAAAGTTCTTCACTTACTTTTTTAATTTCTGATTTATCATGGAGACTTCGAAGCGAAAATACTGCTAAGATAACCGAAATAATAATTAGAACAATAACGATTGCGATAAACATCTCAATATTTAAAATAATTTTTATAATCCTGACCAATTTTAATTGTAATTTCTCCGATATTTTGTGGATTTTTATCAATCACCTTAAGTCCTAATACATTCTTCAATCTTTCAACTGTATATTTTTTTTTACCTGAATAGTATATCTTGGATTTTTTCTCTAGATTTGGGGCTGTAGATACGATCAGAACATTTCCTCCCATATTTGTTATTAATCTGGCAATTCTATTGCCAAGTCCATACTCCTCTGCCGCATTAACTATCTCTATACTGACTTTCTCATTGGAGATTATATCATCTTCAAAAAGAGAAGCTAAAATTTTATCTCTTTCCGACTCATCCAAATCAGCTGTTAATTCTGCACCTTGAATATCATTATTCTTAACTGTTTTTGAGAACAAAAGAAGTCTAATAATATCTACAACTGTAAGGCCTAAGTGACTATCTTTATAATTTAGGATTGAGCTACTAAGAAGTGCTGGGATATCTTTATTAAAATTTTCTGAATCGGTTAATATTTTTGCATCAATCGGTATTTCCAGAAATTTGTATATATCTAAATTATTTTTACTGCTCTTAATCTTAAGCGCTGATATTAAATTTTCATTTGGGGCAAAAGACAAAACTTTAATATCCTTATTATCTGAAACCAGTATATTAAAACGATTATGACTGTCAAAACGGCTTCTGTTAATAAGCGAAATTGTTTTATAAATTAGAGAGCTTACTACTATAATTGCAATCAATACAAAAAAAATAATGGCAAATTTTGTATTTTTGCCAGATTTATCTTTTCCTCTTTTCATGATTATTAATAATCTTTTTTCTTTTTTGAAATTATTTCAGGCATTGTAAGAGTTGGAGAAAAAATTTGTGATCCGGAGATGTTCTTCTCAGAATCTTTTTTCTTTTTCTTCTTCTCGCCTTTATAAAATCCACCAAATTTCCCCATAAACAATCACCGACCTTTGCCCGCCGAGAATTACTCCGTGAGCCATGTACGAATAGTACGTGAAGGCGAACGGTAAAATCTGGAGGGCATTTTATATATAAATCGTATCAACAATCAAACCTAAAAACAACCCCTACTAAAACTATTAAATAAGATTCAATCTAAATTCGAAAGAAAATTATCGAGTTCTTTGGGGAAAAGAGATTCAAGCTTAATAATTTTATTTTCGATTGGATGGGTAAAAGAAATTCCTGCGGCGTGGAGAAAAAGACGGGACAATACTTTTCGATCATTTCTGGCGGTCTTTCGTCCGGCGTAAAGCGCATCTGAAAAAACCGGATGATTAAAATATTTAAGATGCACTCTTATCTGATGTGTCCTGCCAGTTTTGGGATAAAGTTCCAGCAAATTCAAGGTTTCTTTTCCTAAATACTTAATACCCAATACTTTATACTTAGTAACTGCCTCTCTTCCCCCCGCTACGACTCCAAACCTTTTTCTGTTAAAAGAAAGCCTCCCGACCGGTACGTTTATCTCTCCAACTTCGGGAACTACTTTCCCATGAACCAAAGCAATGTATTTTTTTTCAACTTTTCTTTCTTTAAATTGCCTCTGAAGATCGGCAAAAACTTCAGGAGTTTTTGCAATCAAAAGAATTCCCGAAGTCTCCTTATCTAGCCTATGCACAATACCAGCTCTGCTGGTAAATTCCAAATCCAAAGCTCCAAGCTCCAAATTAGTTTGAGTATTCGAATTTTGAATTTGGGATTTATTTGGGATTTGGGATTTGGGATTTGGGATTTTAAGGTATCCTTCTGCCCAATCCTGTACAGTTTCTTCCTCTTTTGTGGTATCTGAACGGTTTACAGTTATTCCCGATGGTTTATCAATTACCAGAAGATAATCGTCTTCATATATTATTTTTATATTCATTTCTTTTTTCGTTTTGTAAATTTTACGATAAGATTTTCCTGATCAATAAGAAAAACAAAAGATATTAAAAAAGCACCAAAAAGTATGTAATTTTGTGGCTGATCCAAAAAAGCAAATTTATTAAATCTTATAATTATACCGACTAAAAAAGATATTAGAGAAAAAGAAACTAAAAATAAAATTCCAATTGTTCCGTCTTTCAACTTACCCTTCAGTAATAAATCAAAACAAAGAAATTTGATAAATCCGATAAAAAATATTGCATAGACTACGGTTAAAATAATTGCATCCCATACAAAAGTTTTAGGAAGCATAAATAAGAAATAACCTAGATACCCTACAGGCATTGCACTTAAAACAGAAATAGAAAAAAAATCCAAAAGTCTTTCAAGAGGCATTTTTTTGATTTTTAAATAATAAATAAAAAACATTGCCCCTCCCAATACTCCTCCTGTCAACGAAAGTCCGGGAAAATAAGGAAAAAGTATGAAATCCAAAGGCTTAAAAAGTAAATTTATATTGAAAAAAACAGCATAAAAAAATCTGGCAAAAAATAGACCGACAAGAAAAGTTATAAAAGAAAGATTAAAGAGCTTTTCCAAGAAAATATCTTTACGGAGAAGAACGAAATCATCTCGTGTTAGGAAATGAATACAAAACAAAAAAACAAAAAAACATATAAGTAAGACAAAAATAAAATAGTGCATACTATTCAAATATCCAAAAAAATATTCCTAAGCCTATCATTATAATACCAAATCCGATTACAACCCGCGGAATTCCAAATAAATCTGCAAGTCCTCCGGCCATAATCACAGGCAGGAAAGAAACTGCTCCTATAATTGCATTCACCAATCCATAAACTCTTCCTCTCATTGCTTCATTTGTTTCTATTTGAATCGTCGTATTTGAAGGAATAAAGACAAAAGAAATTGCAAATCCAATAACAAAAGCCATTACAATTACTATATGAAACAGGGTAATCGTTAGTATATGAGGAAGAAAATTGTTAATCGTCTGGATTAATTCATTAGAAACAACTCTGTTTCCAAAAGGAAAGAGAATAAAAACTGCTCCGGCAAGTAAAAAACCAACACCGCTTAACCATTTATATTTAAAATGTTTTCCTACACTCCCAAGGAGAATTGAACTAAGCCCCATTCCTACCGCAGCAGGAGCAATAAGAATTAGAGACAGACTTTCGATTTGAGTATTAAGAATTTTTGTCATATATCCCGGAGCCAAAACAGCAAACATAAAAATTACAGATTGAGCTACAGTTACCATCATAAGTGCATGAAAAACCTTTCTTGCTTTTCTGATAAATCTAAATATCTCTCTTGCTTCTTCTGCTAAAGAAACTTTTATAGGAAATGTATTAAATCTGTCAACAATACCTTTATTCTTTTTGGAAAGTTTTATAAACATAACAAAAAAACTGCTTATGAAAAAAAGGACCGCAAGTAAGATAAAAGCGTTTGCCTTACCGATCAAAAGAACGATTGGACCTGAAAGGATGTAGCCCAAAAGCGTTGTCCCGTAAATTCCAAAAGAAAAAATCGCATTAGCGGCAAGAAGATATTTCCTGGGTACAAGACTTGGAATTATAGACGCATGTGCCGGAAGAAAAAACTGGGTCGCAACGGCAATTAAAAACGTAAGTAAATATATTGCGCTTATATGAAGATTTGGAATCAAAAAGGGTAAAATAAGAAATCCCCTAATTAAATTTGTGTAAAATAATACTTTCTTTTTATTCCATCTGTCTACATAAACTCCCGAGATCAAGCTAAACAATAAAGCAGGAATCGTAAATGAAAGAACAATTCCTGAGACCGCTGTGCTTGATTTTGTCGTTTCATAGACAATAAAGATTAAAACAAAATGCTGCATGCTAAACGCGAATTGAGAAAAAAACTCAGAAGCCATCATGAAGAAAAATGAACGGATACCAAGAACACGAAGCATGTCGTTTGACCTGGCAGTTTTTTTAATGAACTCCATATTGATTGTTTATACTTTTTCTGTGTAATCCCCTGTCCGGGTATCGATACTTACCGAATCACCTACTTTTATAAAAAGCGGGACTTTTGTTTTGAGACCATTTTCTAAAATTGCATCTTTATAAATATTTGTGGCTGAATTCCCCCGCTCTGAAGGGCCGGTCTCCTCTACTTTAAATTTCATCTTAGGCGCAAATGCTAAAGAAATTGGCTCACCATTAAGAAAACTTACGGAAAAATTTTCACCTTCTTTTAAGTATTGATAATCAGGTATTACCGAGACAGAAATAGGAATTTGTTCAAATGATGATGGATCCATAAAGTAAATATTATCCTGATCTTTATAAAGATATTGCAGGTCCTTTTTAAGAACTCTTACGTCATCGACTTTGGCACCGTTTATAAAGCTTTTACTGGTAATAGCACCTGATCTTAAATTTTTAACTTTAACTTTGATATTGGCACTTCCTCTGCCCATCTTTATATGTTCATAGGACATAACCTGATAGATTTGTCCATCATCTTCAAAGACTGTACCATTTCGAAGTTCTGTTACTGAAATCATAAAAATAAAAAAGTCAAAATTCAAAGGTCAAAATGCAAAATTGTAATTCAAAATTCAAAACTTTTTACTTTTTTACTTTAATTTTTGACTTTTGAGTTTTAACTTTTAACTTTTTCTCTTCACCCTAATAAGTCCCGAACAAGGAATTATTTTTATCCCTCTTTTTTCAAGTTGATCCAAATATAAATTTGCCCCGATTGAGTCTGAAGCCATATGTCCTGTATTGATAACATTAATATGAAGTTTCTTAACTTCCTGCAAAGCCTCTTCGGGAATATGCATATCGATAACCGTTCCGATTCCTGCTTTTGCCATTTCCATATAAAGCTCTTTTGATGGATTTGTGCCTCCAGTAAAAGAAATGAAAATCTTACCTATTCTTGAATTTTCTGATCCTGACAAAATCATAGGTCCTGCTTTTCCTCTTCTGGATTCGATAAATTCCGGAAGTTTATTTATCTCATCAATTATCTCACCGACTCTGTCAAATTTTTTCTTTGCAAGATAATCTCTCATAAATTTATTGCCGAGATTATCCCAGATAGTATGAAGAGCCAGAAAAGGAATATCCAAGAGTCTTGCGGCATCAACGTCTTGTCCATGGTTCCGGGGATCTATTCTTCTTTTTACTGCACCTTTTCTTTCTTCAAAAAGAGCATGTGCTACATTTGGCGCAATTCCTGCTTCCTCAAAC
>Ga0210057_1006257_pt1 | contig 14859 bp, 16 predicted proteins | sample CryGeyCG2114_010_2_FD_183968 | JGI IMG/M metagenome (GOLD analysis project Ga0210057, IMG submission 183968) | Groundwater microbial communities from aquifer - Crystal Geyser CG10_big_fil_rev_8/21/14_0.10 (SPAdes) (version 2) | ecosystem: Environmental > Aquatic > Deep subsurface > Groundwater ... | reverse complement strand
GGTTGTACTAGTTAAGTAATTCGGTAAAATTTTTAGCTGTTAAAACAAACTTTTCAAATGGTATCTGATAATTTATTCCTCCGTGTCTTCTGTGATGATTGTACTGAAACAAATATTCCCCAAGATTATATACAAGATCTTTCATATTGTCATATCTGTTAGGATACAAGAACTCTCTTCCCAATATTTTCCAAAACGCTTCGACCTTTCCATTGCTTTGTGGTCTATATGGTTTTGTGTATTTATGTTTTATCTTTAGATATCTAATTAGAAATTCAAACTCTTTCCCTCTAAACTCACTTCCATTGTCTGTTAATATACTATCAAATCGAATACCATAGTTTCTGTAAAAGAAAGATAGAGATCTTCCTAGAAATCCTGCTACAGTATCAGATTTGATATTATTAACAAACTCTGTGTAAGTTAGTCTGGTGCAATCGTCCACAAGGGAGCAAAGGAATCCTTGTTTTAATTTCAATGGACCTAATGTACTTTTTGGTATGTAATATGCGTCTATGTGACCAAGCTCCCCCGGATATTTCTTCTCATATCTTTTTAATACTATTTTGTCCTTTTTACTAATTCCTTTCTGATATCTCCTTATTATCAAACTTACAGTAGATGGCCTTGGTGTTTTCTCCTTGTATATCGGTTCGAATAGAAAAACCAATTCGTACCTATTTAATCCCAATCTTCTATATGCTTTAACTATATCTCTTTCTATACCTTTTGGTGTTCTATTGGTACCAAACTTAGATCCTCTTTTGTCTGGCAGAAGTGTATTAGGATTCATACCTGATTTTAGGAACTTATTCCTGTATTTTAACACCTGCTTGGCTGAGGTGTCGTAAAAGCTGTACAACTCCGAGCAGGATTTAAACAAGGGGTGTTTGTTAGATTTAACTAATTCGTAATCCGAAAGTATCTTCTTCCATCCTTTTATTAAATTGTATTTTATATCTTTTGTCATTCGATAACTATATCAAATTCGTTACCGAATTACTTAGCAGTAACATATTGGCCACCTACCTACTTCGAAGCTTTCGGAGGCGCTCTTACGGGTTACCGTGAAAATGGAATACCCGGAGATTTATAGTATTATGAGAGAGACTTCCCCAGAGTCTTGGGGGGACGGAGAGCGGTATTTGTAGAGTGTGTATAACACCGCTATTGCGAGGCTTTTCTTGCAGTAGCGGTTTTTTTGTTTTTGTGATGAAAGGGCGCATTTGGGTTCTGACCCCCCCCCAGAACCTATAGAATCTTTTCGAGTAGGGTTAATCCCAAATGGGTTTAACCCATTTGGGATTAACCCTAATGCGGGTTGGGGGGTGTTATAGCAGATATGTAAGGCTTAAGATTATAACCGCAAGCTGAATGGTTATTCCTATAACTATCGGCGCTTGAGTTTGCAGTTTTCCCTGCACCTCCGTAATCGTTCTTATGAAAGTGGGGAATTTATCCAAACACATATACGGCGCTTCTAAGGCGTCCGGCAAAACGGCGGCAATTCCGCATAAAAAACTCGCTATTGCCAGCTCTACCTTATTGTCCAGCCATAAATACTTTGCCGTGAACAAAACCCCAATCCCGATACCCAATCCGAAATCCGCCATAACTGCAAGAGGTCGCCAGCCCTTTAACCGTTCCTCTTTCTTTGTCCCGCTGAAAAAATCCCAGTGGGGCGTTAAATCCCCTAAAAAATGAGAAACAAAAGCCAATGGAACCGCTAAAAGAGGATTGGGAAAAAACTTTGCTATAACAAGTCCAATGAAAACATGAGGTGTTAAAAGCATTGTAAGAACCATAATAGTACAAGGTTATGCTAAAATCAAATGGAATGCGGGCAAAAAAATCCTTCGGACAGAATTTTTTAATAGATAAAAGTGTTCTTGCCGCTTTTTTGGAGGCTGTCTCCGTAACCGCAAAAGACACAATACTAGAAGCAGGGGCGGGAACCGGAATTATAACGGCAGAACTCGTTAAATTGGCAAAAGGGGTTACCGCTGTTGAACTAGACAAAGATTTAATTCCTATCCTAAAAACCAACCTAAAAAATTTCTCAAATGTCCAAGTTATACAGGCGAATATCCTAAACTTTTTAGAAACTTATAAAACAAAAATCTACAAAGCGGTCGGTGCTATCCCTTACAACATAACCTCGCCGCTTTTGCATAAATTAATAACTCTGCCAAACCCACCTCAAAGCATTACCCTCATAATCCAGCAAGAAGTGGCAGAAAAAATATGCGCAAGTCCTCCCAAAGCTTCATACCTGTCAAACTTTGTGTCTCTGTACGGAACCGCAAAAATAATTAAAAAAATAAAACCAAGCTCCTTTAACCCCAAACCTTCCGTAAATTCCGCTGTAATACACATAGAGAAAAATGAGGCTGTTTTTCATAACCTTACTTTGAAAATGTGGGAAAAATTTTTGCATAAGGGGTTTTCCCAGCCTAGAAAAATGCTTGTTAATATCTTTAAGAAAGAAATTTTTGTTAAATCCGATGTTTCCCCCTTCGCCCGCGCGCAAGAGCTAACTTTAAAAGATTGGGAAAAAATATATAATTTAATTGTTGGAAGGACATCGCAAAATGGATAAATCAAAAGAAAAAATAGTTGAATTTCCTCCCCATATAGTGCAATCCCCGCAGTGGGGGAAAATTAAAACAATGTTGGGAGCAAAAAGCGTTATGTCCAAAAACGGCGTTCAATTCACCCTGCATAAAATACCCCTTCTCAATAGAAATTTTGGGTTTTGCCCAAAGGTTAACCCTGCCAGAATAGACTGGCGGGAACTAGAAAAGGACGGCAAAGCCAATAACTGCGTATGTATCCGATTTGATGCGCCAAATAGTTTAAAGGGACAACACACCGAAATGTTTAAAAATAATTGCCAAAAAGCTCCCAAAAACACCTTCGCCAAAAAAACTTTGCTTTTGGATATAACTAAAAGCGAGGAGGAGCTTTTAAAAAAAATGCACCCCAAAACCAGGTACAATATCAAGCTTTCGGCTAAGAAGGGTGTTGTGGTTAAAGAAGGTTTTCAAAAGGAGCTTTCTATTTTTCTAAATCTTCAGGAACAAACTGCAAAAAGGCAGAATTTTTTTATACATAATGATAATTACTACAAAACGGTTTTTGAAGAGCTTTCAAAAGAAGGCAATGCCAAACTTCTTATTGCGTATAAAGATAATACTCCTTTAACCGCGTGGTTTCTTTTTGTGTACAAAGGGGTAATTTATTATGTGTATGGGGGGTCAAGCGAACAGCGCAAAAATTTAATGGCTTCAAACTTAGTGGCGTGGGAGGCAATTAAGCTTGGAAAAAAGTTAAACTGCAAATGTTTTGATATGTGGGGTGTGGCGGATGATATTAATGATACTAAAGCCCCTTGGTACGGCTTTACCAAATTTAAGCTTGGTTTTGGCGGGGAAGTTGTGGAATTTGAGGACTCATGGGATTTGATTATAGAGCCTTTTTATTATCACCTCTTTAATTTACTGTATGCCGTTCAGTGGTTTTTATTAAGGCTGAAATCCAGAATTTAGATTTTCTGCTTATGCACTTAAAACAATCAAAAAATTGGGGGAACTATTTAGAAACTTTAGGGTGGGAATCTAGCTATATTCCACAGGCGGTAAGAATTAAACCGCTTTTATTTTGGTCGGTAATTAAAATTCAAAGGCCAGAGGAATTGTCGGAGGATTTTTTTAGAAAAGTGGATATTCTTGCAAAGGAGCATAAAGCTTTATTTGTGAAAATAGAACCGGATGTTGGGGAAGATAAAGAGCTTTTTAGCGCTTTTAAGTATAAAAAATCCAGAGAGATTTTGTCCTTTTCCAAAACGGAGATAGTGGATTTAGCCGGTTCCCTGGGGGCAGTTCTCAAGAACTGTTCAAAAGACACCCGGCAGAGAATAAAAAAACTAAATGGCGCCTGCTATGTAGAAATTTCAGAATTAACCAGCTATCAAAAACTCAAAGATTTTTACGGGTTATTCTGCGAAACGGCGCGCCATAAAAAGTTTTGGGCGCCTTCTTTTAGTGAGACAAATAATAAAGCGAAGGCTTTCGGCAAAAACGGGTTTTTGGCGGTAGCTTACCAAAACGAAAAACCTGCCGCCGCGGCGTTTGTTTTGTGTGAAGGAGATACTGCCTACTACGAACACGCCGCTCATAGCCCAAAAGTTTTTGGCGATTATCCATATATTGTATTGTGGAATGCAATTAAAGAATGCAAAAGAAGAAAAATGTCCTTCTTTGATTTATGTGGGGTGTATGATGAAAGGTTCAAAAGGGCAACTAAAAAGTGGAAAAAGTTCTCGGTGTTCAAGAGAAAATGGGGTGGGGAGGAGAAAAGTTACCCTTTCTCGTATGTTAAGAATTACTCTCCTTTTTGGTTTCCGTTTTTTCTTCTTTAGGCTCTTTTTTCTCCTCGGTTTCTTCGCCTTCCTCTTTGGGTTTTTCTCCGGTTACTTCAATCTCTTCAACCGAGGCTGCAACTTCCTCCTCTAATTGCTCGGCGTAGTCAACTTTTATTAAAAGCTCGTTTTTATCGGGCTCAATGGTTATTCTGTCTTTGTCGTATTTCAAAGCCTCAACGGTTATAAACTCGCCGACTTTGTTAAGGTTTGAGATGTCCACTTCAAAATGGGAAGGCAGGTTAGCGGGCAAACATTCCACTTCTATTTCATCTATCAAAGTTATTAAAATGCCTTCTCCGCTTTTAACAGCGGGGGACTGCCCCACAAATTCAATAGGCACATTGGCGGTTATTTTATCTTTGAGGCTAACCTCGTGAAAGTTTATATGCTGGAGTTTTCCAGTAACTGCGTTTCTTTGAATTTCGGAGATTAAGGCTTTTCTAGGCTCATTTTCGCCCTCAATAGCAATATCCAAAAGTGTGGACTCGCCGGTGGATTTTAGCAGTTTTTCCGCTAGAGAAGCGGCTAATGAAATGGGCGTGCTTTGTTTTCCTTTTCCAAACACTGCGGCCGGAACAAGCTGTTCCTTCCGCAAAATTCTTACTTTCTTACCGATAGTGCTTCTTTTTTTGGCAATAATTTCCATAGACTATTTTCCTTAAGCAGTTTGTGGGCATACAAAACTGTGGCTAAATCAATGGGATTTTTGTTTTCCACCCGTTCGGCAGGGTTTTCGGAAAACCCCAAATCCTCCGCTATTTTCTTAAACTCTTTGTCCAAAATTTCTTCAGAATAATTTTCCATAGCGACTCGTATTGTAGCATTTTACGGCTAGTTTGAGGAAATGTCAATTTTTACATCGCTTTTTATGTTTTCTGTCCTTTTAACAACCTCCGCTCCGTATTGATTTAGGAATGAGAAGGTAAACGGCAGCTCATAAACTCCCGGCTGTTTTTGGATTATCAAATTATAGGGCGAGGTAAATTTTGGCAGGGTGTAATACATATCCAGAAAAGCGGTTTCGCCCGCTCCTACCTGCATTAAAACTGGAAAGACGGTAAAATTTTTGTAATTTTCGGCTTTAATGTCTTTGGTAACAACCACCTCAACCTTGTTGGTGTAAGTTGCTTTTGTTAGTACGGCGCCTTGCGGAGTGTACAGCCTAAATAGATTTTTATAAATGCCCCCGGGCCACGCATTGCTTTCTCCGGTATGCGCAAAAGATATGGTGATATGCGCCTTGTATAAATCATCGGCGGTTTCCTGAATGGTATAATTTATGGTTTTTTTAATATCCCTATTGGACCTTGTTTCTCCTATATTGGTGTCCATAGCGTAAATGTAATCCTTGTTGTAAACGGGCATATCTCCGCACCAATTAAGCGCGTAAAAAGAGTTTTGAATAGAGTTGTTTCTAAAATAGGCAAGAATGTGTTTCTTGTTAAAGGCGCTATCCAAAAGCGCCAAAAATTGGTAGGAATTAGCTTCTATGCCTTCAGAAAAGAGAGTGTCGGCTATTTTGTAAGCGGCAGTGGATAAGAAATTTTTCTTTTGGGAATCGGGAGTATTTCCGTACTCCGTATAAAACTGGGCCTTTTCGTAGATATTGTCCTCTCCTATAGTTGCGTCGTAATAGGAAAGAAACAAAGGCCCGGTTACATCCAAAAGGTTTTTAACAAATTCAAGGTCAACGGCAAAAACGGCATCCAGCTCCTTTTTCTCGGTATCCTTATAAAGAGCTATTATATTCTTCGCCGCTTCCGGAAAATCGGGAATGTACATAACATTCTCAAGTTTAGGGGTATTTTGCGAAATATATTCAGAAATATCAGGCGGAATTTTTATAGCGGTTTTGCTTGCGCTTAGAGTACTGTTAAAATTGTACACATCGTCCACCACAATATCGGTGGCTTTGCCGTTTTCAAAAGTAATTTTAACAAGAGAGCTTAAAGCGCCTCCTAGCGGCGTTAACTCGGTGGAGTTTTGAACAAGAAAGAGGTAAGTTACGGGATTCTCAAAACCGAGTATTTTTGGCATAAAAGGCAGTACAGTTTTGATATGCGAAACTTCGCTTGAATAGTTTTTAATAAAGTTTAGAAAATCCCGCGCCTTAAAATTAAAGATTTTAAAATCTTTTGCGGCGGTATATTCCGCTTCGGCAAGCATTAAAAATTCTTCGGTTTTAGAAATATGGGCAAGCGAATTATTGGGGGTATTTAAAGAATTTATCGCTTGCGCAAAAGATTTTATGGCTTCGGAGGAATATGTCCCCCCCTTTGAAAAATGGCTTGCGGAGTTTAGAAAAGATTTTTTATTGGCGATGTTGCTCGCAAAAGAAACTAAAAGCGGAGGTCTTGTGGTGAAAGAAGAATGCGCGAGGGCTTTTTTGGCGTAATCCTGGGCTTTGGGAACATTGTAGGCTTGCAGGGCGGACTGCGCCTTTAATAGATTAGCGGTTTCCAAATAAAAGTTAGAAAAATACAAAATAATCGGGACAATTAAAGCGGCCAAAATAAAAAGAGCGGAGTATAAAACAGCTTTCTTTGGAAAAGAAACGGTTTTTAGGGAAAACGAAAACTTTTTAAGCTTTAGGGGCGGGGGTTTAATAAAGCTTTTCTCCCTTTTTATAATATTGGCTAAAGTGACGGCGGGCGGCGAAAATTTTTCTTCCTCTACGATTTTTAGGGTAAAAAGCTTTTCTCCCCGCACATCCAAAAAGTTGTGGTATTTTAGGGTTTTTCTAATGCCTTCTTCCAAACTTGTTTTAGGTTTCCAAGAGATAATTTCTAGATTATCCCTCGCAATGTTTTTAGCAACAGGCATATCTAAAAGATGGTTTTCTTTGAGGAATCTTATTTTTACATCTTTTGAAACAACGGCCTTCAAAAGATAGGCAAGTTCGATGAGGCTTATAGGTTTTTCGTAAGCGATTGGAAATATTTTTCCTTTGGTGTTTTTGGCAAGGATGGCTTTTGCAATAGCCTCGGAGGCGTCCTCCACATACACATAGTTTTCTTTTTCCAAGCCGTCTCCGGAGATGCCTATTAAGCCTTCTTCTATTACTTGTTTTAAGACCGTTCCTATACTGCCAAACAAGGGCTGTTTTGGACCATAAAGCTCTCCAAGGCGGACTATGCGCAGGTCCATGTCGTATTTTTTATAGTATTCCCAGCACAGAGCTTCGGCGTATCGTTTGGCTTCTATGTGGGAGAACTTTTTTTCTATTAAGGCAGTGGGCCCGAAATAATTTTTTAAGTTTAAGGAAGATAACAACCCTTGATAAACATTGATGGAGGAGGCAAGCAGAAAGCGCGCTTTGTTGTTTTTGGAAAGCTCCAAAAGATTTTTTGTGGCAAAAGCGTTGGTTAAAAGAGAGTCCAAGGTAATGGAATCCTCTTCCTGCGGGTGTGTTTGCACCGCCGCCAAATGCAGAATACAGTTTACGGGAGGCGTATTTTCGGGGACCCCTTCGTTTAGGTCATATTTAATAAAAGTGTAGCGAGAATCGGCTTTGAACTCTTTAATATTTTCTTCGCTTCCCGTTTCAAGGTTATCTATGGCTATAATTTTAATTTGTTTATAAGAGGAGAATAAAAGCTTGGTAACAAAATAAGCTAACGGCGAAGCCCCGCCGGAAATTAAGATTGCGGGAACACTTTTGAATTTGGCAAATTCAATTTTATGGGCAGTCATTTTGCATATTATAAAGCCCCCATCCAAAAATATAAAGGGGTGAGTTAGGCAAAAAGGGACTACTAGCTAACGAAACTTAGAAAATCTTTAGGTGAAACGATTTTAATCCCTTTAAACTTTTCAAGAGAAAGCAAATGTCTGTCTCCCGTAACGATAAAAGATGCGCTCGCCGCCACGGCGCATTCAATAATTTTATTATCTGTGGGGTCTTCGTTGACTACATTAAACTTTTGCTGAGGAACGATCACTTTTGAAGTTTTTGAAATGGTCTTTATAGCGAGCGCAACATCCGTCCTATTCCATAAAAACTTGCTTTGGAGTTTTTGGGCAATTTCCAGCAAAATCAGAGAGGAAGTGTAAGTATCTACCATATTGTTTATACATAACTCAATAATAGCGCGGGGGTTTCCACCAAAAATAATAGCAGAGATATAAACATTAGTGTCCAATACGGCTTTAATCATTTAGAATGTCAATAATATCCTGCTCGCTTTTTATATTAAACCTGTTTTTTGTAGGTCTCCCCGCTGTTACCACTTTATCCCAAGACCTTCTATTGTCATATGCCTCCAGCAGGCCTCTTATTAGCTCACTGCGAGATTTATCCTCCTGCTTTTGAATTTGATTGAGCCTTTTATAGGCTTTATCGGATAACGATAGAGACACTATTTTTCTAGTCATTGTATTAATAATTATTACATAAAGGTTTTGGGGTTGTCAAGAGTAGGGGGGCGCTTCTCCTAAAAACAGTGGACTAGTCCACTAGCCCATTGACGAGTTTGGATATTTTTAGGTATTAATAATAATAATGAGTCGTAGATATAGGTATCTTAACAAGGATTTTTGGTTTAGTGCTTTGAATAAGATTAGGCATGCTTTTTTGGCGGCAGATAATGGAGAAGAAGTGGATAAGATTATTAATGCCGTTTTAACCTCTGATGAGAAGATGAAGATTGGAAGGAGAATAGAGATTGTAGAATATCTCTTGGAAGAAGCACCCTACGAGGAAATTGTGAAAGAATTGAAAGTTGGAAAAGCTACTGTAATAAGTGTAGCAAAAAAGTTGGAGGGTAATAAGGAGGGATACGATTTTATTTTTAGACGGCAGAAAAAAGTTGAGAGGGAATTTAAGCAGAATGCATACATTAAAGTTGGCCCCTCAATGCTTTTGCACAAAAAAACAGAATACACGGGATTTAAAAGAAAGGATGTTAAAAGGTGAGAAAAGCATTACAAGTATTTATTATACGGACTAATAGACTAGTCCACTAGCCCACCGGTGGGAGGTGGGATACGAGGCATATTTGGGAGGCATATTTGGCAGGTATAGTTGCGCCTTTTATTTTACTTGCGTCATACTATTAGCGTAAGTTGATAAATATAAGTAAAAGACCCCTGGCATAAGCTGGTGGAGACTCATCTTGTATAAAAGGAAAAAACAAAAGTTTTAATGTTTGGTATAATAATTCTATGAAAAAGAGAATTTTAACGGGCGACAGGCCTACTGGAAAACTGCATCTAGGGCATTTTGCCGGTTCCTTGAAAAACCGTGTGGAACTGCAGGATAAATACGAGCAATTTATTATTGTGGCGGATGTTCAAGCGTTAACCGATAATTTTAAAACTCCCGAAAAAGTTTCTCAAAGTGTATGCGAGGTGGTTATGGATAATTTAGCGGTAGGGCTGGACCCCGAAAAGTCCACAATTTTTATCCAGTCTGGAATACCGCAGATAGCCGAACTTACGGTATTTTTTGCTAATCTTGTTACGGTGTCCCGCTTATCCCGAAACCCCACGGTTAAAGCGGAAATTGGGGAAAAGAATTTTGGGACATCCGTGCCTTTAGGGTTTTTTATGTATCCTGTTTCGCAGGCGGCGGATATTCTATTTTTAAATGCGGATTTGGTCCCCGTTGGCGATGACCAGCTTCCGCATATTGAGCAAACCAGGGAAATTGCCCGCAGTTTTAACAATATATATGGAACGGTGTTTAATATCCCGCAGGCTCTGGTAGGGGAATGCCCTCGCTTGGTTGGTATTTACGGAAATGCCAAAATGAGCAAAAGTTTAGGCAACTGCATTTATTTATCCGATTCAAAAGAGGATTTGAAAAAGAAGGTAATGAAAATGTTCACCGACCCAAACCGGATTCATTCCACTGACCCTGGGGAAACTGAAAGCAACCCCGTTTTTGTATATCATAGAATGTTTAATCCTAATAAAGGTGAGGTAACAGAGCTTGCGGAACGATATAAAAAAGGCGCGGTTGGAGATATTGAGGTTAAAGAAAAACTGTTTTTTGCATTAAATGACTTTTTGGAGCCTATAAGAGAAAAAAGGAGATATTATGAAGAAAGGCCAAACCTTGTAAAGGAAATTATTAATGAAGGAACTAAAAAGGCGAGAAAAGAAGCAGAAATAACGATGAGCAGGGTAAAAGAGGCAATGGGAATAAATTATTATGGTGGGAATTGTTAAATTGTTATATTGTTTTATTCTTGAAGAAGGTTGAGCCACTGCTTCCATATAGGCAGGTTTTCGCTGGTGTTGTCCATTTCGCCCGCTTCCGGTTTTGTTAACCGCTCAAAGAAGTTGTGGGGGATGATAAGAATTTTTTCTCCCGGCAGACCCATAAAAAGTTTCTCCCGCGCTTCTTTTTCCACGAATTCTTTAGATTTTTTGTATGCCAAATCTTTTGCCAACTGTTCGTTTTCTTTTTCAAGAGAAGCAATTTCGCTTTTAACCGTTTCAACCCGCCTGCTTCTTTGGTAAATATTTCCAACAGTTTTGAATATGCTGTATGCCGATAAAATGGAGGTTGTTATGAAGATGAGTAAAGTTGCGGTTTTCATTATTTTATTATAGTTGACACTCCCTAAAAAATATACTATAATCCTCTAGTATATGGATAAACTTAAAGGTTTGCATACAAATTTCATAACGCATTTAAAAAAGCGGGGCAAAGCCACAGCTACGGTAACCGCTTATTCAAAAGACATAGAGCAGCTTTTAAGCCACATAGAAAATCTTGGCAGAGAGGTTGCTGTAAACATAAAAAAGGATGATTTAGACCATTTCCTGGAAACTTTAAGGAAAACTAATTACACGCCAAAATCCATTTCAAGGAAAATTAATGCTACCCGAACATTTTTTAGGTTTTTAATGGACGATAAGATTATAACAAGCAATCCCGCACAGCTTATAAGCCATCCGAAATTGGATCCCAAGGACCCAAGGATTTTATCTAAAACGGAGTATATGGCTTTAAGGGCGGCCGCCAAAAGTGATGCTCGCTCGGCGGCTATGGTGGAAGTGCTTTTGCAAACAGGGGTTAGGATAAGCGAGCTTGCCAACATAAGGTTTCCTGATGTTACCTTTGGGGAAAAAGGCAAAAGCGGGAGTTTATATGTTCCTCGGGTAGAAACCAAAGAGGAGCGAAACATTCCTTTGAATAATGCGGTTCAGGAGGCTATTAAAGAATATCTAAAAATCCGCCCTAAATCCAAAAAGGATTATCTTTTTATAACAAAAACGGGCAATCCGCTTTTAATTAGAAACATAAGAGCAACCATTGACCGGCTTTTCAAGCTTGCCGGTGTTGAGCGGGTGAAGGTGAACGACTTAAGGCATACTTTTGTGGTGCATCATTTAAGAATGGGCGTTAGCATAACGCATCTTTCAAAAATAGCAGGTCATAAAAGGATTTCCACAACCGAAAAATATCTGAAATTTGTGGGGCAGAAGTTAGAAGCCTATGAAAAACCCACGCTTGTGGAATTGTAACCTCTGAAAAATGTAAGTTACCACTTGACATATTTGCATGTATTTTGTAAGTTAGTATTATGCAAATATACCCAAGAAAAATAGAAAAAGAGCTTTTAAGACAACTGTATACTCGGGAGATAATAGTTTTAACAGGTATGCGTAGGGTGGGCAAAACAACTTTGTATCAGTATTTATTTGATAAAATAGAGAGTTCCAACAAAGTATTTTTAGATATGGAGAACCCTGCGGAACAGCGGGTTTTTGAGGAGGAAGATTACAACAATATCTGGTCAAATCTAAAGGAATATGGCATAGGTACAAATGAGAGGGCTTATATTTTTTTGGACGAAATCCAGGCTTTTCCGGAGATAGCGAAACCAATTAAATACTTGTATGACCATTACCCCGTTAAATTTTTTGTTACTGGGTCAAGCAGTTATTATTTCAAGAATCTGTTTCCTGAAAGTTTGGCGGGGAGAAAATTTATTTTTGAGCTATTCCCGCTTACTTTTGGTGAATTTTTAATTTTTAAGGGGAAACTTCAAAATTTAAGGGAAAAATTATCCGACAAAGATTCGGAAAAGAACGAAACCAGGTATCTTAAAAATATTAAACTGTACGAGGAATATATTCAATTTGGGGGTTTTCCGGGCGTTGTTTTGGAGGACGAGATAGACAACAAGAAAAGGAGACTGGAAGATATTTTTAAGTCTTATTTTGAGAAAGATGTAAAATCTTTGGCGGATTTGAGAGATGTGAAGACTTTTAGAGACCTGCTATTTCTCCTTATGCAAAGAGTTGGGTCCAAAATAGAAATTACCCGTTTGTCTTCGGAACTTTCTGTTTCAAGGGAAACGATATACTCTTATTTATCCTTTTTGGAAGGCACTTACTTTATTTCGCTGGTAAAGCCTTTTTCAAGGAATGTAGATAGGGAAGTGTCTGGAGCGAGGAAGTTGTATTTGTGCGATACAGGCATAGCAAACCATTTTTCTAAATTGAGCGGCGGGCAGGTTTTTGAGAATTCTGTGTTTAGTAATCTAAAAGGATATGGAAAGATTAACTATTATCAGAGAAGGTCCGGCGCGGAAATAGATTTTATTATAAATGAGTTTACGGGAGTGGAAGCCAAATTAAAAGGGGTAGATGCCGATTTATTAAAGCTCGGGTCTTTATCCAAAGATGTGGGCCTCAAGGAATTTTATGTTGTAACGAAGGAGTTTAACCAAAAACAAGGGTTTATCCCCGCCCCAGACTTATAGGTAGAGCGAAAGATTGGAACTTGTGGAATTGTAACCTCTGAAAAATGTAAGTTACCACCTGACATGTTTGTATGTATTTTGTGTAATAATGTCTATCACACCTCCAAGGTGTGATGGTATACACCAAGTTGACAAAACCGTAATCCTGTAGTATAATGTAATTATAGTTTGATGGTTGTTTGTGATTTAGATATTAGGATTATCCAGGATTTTTATAAGGAGGTTGTGGGCAATTTGGGCTTAAACCTTAAAAAATTTAAGCGTAAATTGTCCACAGCTCTCCATGCAAGGAGAGTGTCTTTCGACTTAAATGGCAGGACATCGAGCCCTCTAAGCCTAAGGAGGCAAGGGATGAAACAGTTTGAGGTTTTGTTGGGGAAGATCCGCACCGCTGAGGTGCGCGACGCTATTGCAAGCGTGCGCGCATGGTGCGGTCGGGGGATGCTCGTCTTGAGCATCCTAATCGGAGTCGCCATACTGGGTGTGGCGGCGGTAGCGGTGGTCTTGGACAGTCTGTCCAAGACGACGGACTACCAGTTGACTGTCCTCGATGAGATGAGGATACAAAATGTTATTCAGGACGCGGAACTGGAGAGCCTGGCGGAGCTGCGCATCCTTTGGGATGAGCATGAACAACTTGCTCCAACCCCGACTCCCGCGCCAACCCCTGTCCCAACGCCGGCGACGGTGTCGCCCGCGAACTGGGTGGAGGTGGCGGATTGCGATGTGGAAGCGGTTGCCTTCCGCATTGCAGAGGGGACGGTTACCGAGGAGTGGCAAAAGAAGTGGGCCGCTTACGGCGACCGTTGGGAAATTTGGGCGGTGGCGCTTGATGGAAGCGCCGACCCCTCCAGGTATCGTACGGATATCTGGGGTAATTCGTATGTATTCCAGATTTCTGGTAGTACTATTCCCCTGTCCGACCTCGCCGATGGATATGTTATCGTCTACGGCGAGGCAGGGCGGCGTATCGGGGACAACGATTACTACCAGGGTGGCGCTGTGTTTCTACAGTACCCATGGAGCTGCAAGAAGCTGCAGGTCAAAGCTGAGGACATTGAATGGTCTTTGGCCGAGGAGCTGGCCTTCCTGGCGGAGTTTTCGGGGTCTCGGGGAGGCCACAACCAGTTCACGACCAGGTTTTACCTGGGGCGAGAGCTGGCTGAGGAAGAACTGCGCGCGCTGGTGGCCTCCGACCAGTACGACTACTGGTTTGGTTCTGGGTTCATCGGGGCAGGTACCTCATCGGGGAACTTCAACATCTCCGATGCTGGACTCCTGACTTGGGGTTATTACTACCAGGTTTCTGAAATGGACCTTGGGGTGACAATCCCCCAGAACCAGGAGATTGTTACCGTGACCAAACAACGTTGGGGGGAGAGGGAGGAGGAAATACTCCAACGTTTCGTCTGGGTAGAGGTGCCCGGCGATGGTTACCACATGATTGAGGAGAAAAATCCGCTTGTAAAAGGCGGGGACTCCTTGACTGACAGCATTGTGTTGAAGTAGTTTCGTCCGAGGCGAGGGAGAGTTGAAAGGCTTTTACAGCTTTCAATTCCCCTCCCTCGGGCTTCCATTTAAGGATGTTTAATTTAGTTAGCAATCTTAAACGGGAGTTTTTTGTCCATTCAAACGAAAGGAGAATCTAATGGACATTTTTCAGAGCTGGGCGGGGTCGTTGTATACCCTTGGGAGCGGGTTGGTGACGGGGGGTGT
>Ga0210057_1006256_pt1 | contig 14860 bp, 13 predicted proteins | sample CryGeyCG2114_010_2_FD_183968 | JGI IMG/M metagenome (GOLD analysis project Ga0210057, IMG submission 183968) | Groundwater microbial communities from aquifer - Crystal Geyser CG10_big_fil_rev_8/21/14_0.10 (SPAdes) (version 2) | ecosystem: Environmental > Aquatic > Deep subsurface > Groundwater ... | reverse complement strand
ACTATCCGCGAAAGTAAACTTAAAAAATTTTTACCTACAGTTGGTTTAGTCGCTGTTCTTGGTTTTGGAGCTTATTCAATAATCCCTTCACAGGCTGAGAGAAATGAAAGAATAGAACGAGAAAAAGTTGAAGAAAATGAAAGAATAGAACGAGAAAACGTTGAAGAAAATGAAAGATATAAACGAGAAAACGTTGAGAGAAATGAAAGAATAGAACGAAAAAAAGTTGAAGAAAATGAAAGAATAAAACGAGAAAACGTTAAGAGAAAAATTGAAGAGAGAAATGAATTAGTTTATACTGCTTGGAATTATATTACTCCTCCAAAAAATGAAAAGAGGGGATATTCTTTAGAAAGGGGAAGTAGGGTTGAAGTTTTATATGATATTAAATTTGAAAGAACTGTGAGAATGTCACAACATAGTTTAATTATTCTTTTTGATGAAAAAATTAAATTTATATCTAATAATCGTGGAAAAACAAGAAATTTCAGCAAATTAACTGATCTTTTCTTATATGAAGATAAAAAGTGGGAAAGGTTTGAATGGAGGAATTATGAAGATTGGCAAAAAAAATATGAAGATTTAGTTTTAGAAATTTACAATGTAAGGAAGAGAACAGAAAATAGTTTTGGCGATTTTTTTGAGGATAGGGTTAATCAAAATTTTAAGGATAAGGTTAATCAAAAGAATCCACTAAAAGAACTAGGATATGGCTCCACTCCAAAAACAAATGCAAATTCAGAAGATTTTGGCGATTTTTTTGAGGATAGGGTTAATCAAAATTTTAAGGATAAGGTTAATCAAAAGAATCCACTAAAAGAACTAGGATATGGCTCCACTCCAAAAACAAATGCAAATTCAGAAGATTTTCAAACATCTAAAAAAACTCTATACAGGGGATACCAAAAACAAATGCAAATTCAGAAGATTTTCAAACAGCAACAAGAATAAGAAAAGCAATTGATGAAAGAATAGGTTTTGATAGGGAATTAGCTAAATTCGGTGTTGGAGATTCTAGCCCATGGACATATCCTAATGCATTATATGGATTATTAATTGTTCCAGAAAGATTTAGGGAGGTTTTAAAATGAAATGCCTAATCCTAGATTTCAAAAAGATTAACAATCACTAAAACCTCCAGATAGTAATCATTTTAAAGTTATTACAGATAGTAAAGTTTATAAAAGAATTTATTGTTCACCTTTTATGGCTATAGAAGAATCACCTTTCAAAGATTATGTTGGAAAAGCTTGTCATTATGGGGTCCAGAATGGTCTTGGGATTACAGGAATATTAACGGAAGCAAATCATAGTTATTTAGAATTCAAACCATTTATTTATGGATTACCAGATGATACCGTCGTAATTGTTGATGATTCAGCGAGAATTAATGTCACTAATGGAAGAATGATTCCTATACTTTTTAGTTTAGAAGAATTAGTAAGACAATCTAATGAAGAAAATTTAAAATCTAAAAAAGAGAAAACTTCTAAGGAATCTTAAAATGGAAGATACAACAAATGATTCTCAGCAAGAATTCGATTCTTTAGTCAGAGAGTATAATGAATGGTTTGAATCTATTAAAAATGAGGGAGATAAGAGAGCAAAAGGTTTTAGAAGAGTTTTAAAATCCTTGACATCTGTGATGGGTATATTCGGGGATTTTCAACTTAAAACTTCTTATGAAACAGAATTTATGTTTTCAAGATATGGTTTTTTAACGTCGGCCCAAAAAGGAACTGTCAAATTAGGAAGTGATTTCAGAAGAGCAATTAACACCTTAGATAAAATTATTTCTGGCGAAACAGAATCTGAAAAATATTCAATTGAGGATGCTCAAGAAAGCAGAAGAACATTAGAGAGAATGTACGAAATTCATAGAGGTATTTATGCCCGTGAAAAAAATACAATTGAAGATGTTAGGAGCACCATAGAAGAATTAGACGAACTTTACGAAAGTTATAGAAATACTTTCTAATGAATAAAATTCTTAACCCATATTTTTTTTCTTTTTGGAAATTTTTCGCTCAACTAAAACTAAACCGCCAAGAATTGTAACTGCTGCAACAAAAACTAACGCCAGTGGAAGCCGTCCCAGAGATGTGGATTGGTCTTCCGGATTTGTTGGATTCGTTACTCCTGCAAATCCTGTATATCCTACAAGTTCGGTATCAACTGCTCCAATTACATTTCCTGTTCCGAAAAGTTGAATGTTCTGTCTTTTTATAGATGTTTTTCCATCAGTAACTTCAATATTATAAAATCCTTCCGGAGAAATTAATTTTAATTTTTTTTCCTCTCCAACACCAATATTCTGGACATAAGAATTCGTTTCCGTTCCAATTTTTATCTGAACTGTCTTTGTGTATCTGACATTTCCTTTATTTCTAATTATCAATTCATCTTCTTCAATTAAAAATTCAACTTCGGCATTTTCTCCTATCAAAAAAGTTCTTTCAACTTCTGCATCCTGGTAAGTTGCTTTGATTGTCCAAAGTCCTCCTGGAAAATTGGATTCTATAACAATAAAATCCTGAGAATTTGAAGAAATTGATTTTTTTATTTCTTTTTTGTTTAGGGCATCTTTAATTGTTACTTCTACATCCTGAGTTATTTTTACACCATCTTCTAATAAAATAACCACATAAGATAAATCTTCTCCGATGCTGTAATCTTCGTTTTTTAATCCTGATATGTCTATCGACGTTTGTGCAAAAACTAGGTTTATGGAGAATAATAAAACCAGAACAATTATAATTCTTTTCATTAATCTCCAAATGGAAGATTATATATAAATGTTTTGAAAGCATGGGCTTTGTGTATAAATTAATTCTTTAATCTATTAAAGTATGATAATCTTCTATGGTTGTGAATTATTAATTTGGTAATCGGTTAGATAGATTGGATAAGTTGCACAAGTATGCTCATCTACAGGGAGATTACAAATTATGTATTGTATAAATAAAATCCGACAATCTTGAAGGAAGGTACCCATAGGAAACCTTGGTTTCCTCGGAATTAAACACGACGAAGTCGACTATCTTGAAGGGAGGTAACCGTAGGAAAACTTGGTTTCCTCAGAGATGATTTAATTTACCTTGGCACTTCATTCTTTGATTGAAAGTTTTTTATATAATTCAACAGATAAAATGCCTTGCCATACTTTAATATTTCTTTAAATTTAATAGTTATAAAAACTTATCGGAGATACCTGGCATAATTAGTAACGGGCATTCTGATTTCAAATGTCTCGTCGCGGACACTATTCATGACAAATCCTTAATTCAAAACATAGCACCGCCAAATTCGCAGGAGAAAATTTGGAAAAAACTGAAGACAAAAAAATTATCGGACAGAGCCGTTCTATAACAATATTTATAAAACTTAAACGCTTCCTCGATGCATGAAGAAGAAAGAGATGATTTTTCTGGCATTGGCAATTTTCATTGCGTTGGCGAATGCAGAACTATTTTTGGATTCAACTGAGAATGATTTTGGAAACGGCACATTTTTCAGGACTTTTTATAATCCCTCAAGTTACATCCAGCTTAATATCTCAGACGGATTCTCTGTTGGAAATTTCACAAGCAGAATTTTTGATGCAGGAAGTGAAGTTTACTGGGAGAACATTTCATGGATGACAGAGGTTTGCTATGGATGTGAGTTGCCGGACAATTCTCTCAATGAATCCAGCAATTATCTCTCTCCGGCGGATATGAGCAACAATGTTCTTCTCCTCCACCTCAACGAGCCGTCAGGGACTATTTTTGATTCTTCAGGCAATGGGAATAACGGAACGCAGTCAGGAGGGGTAACATACGGAGCAGACGGAAAATTCAATACTTCGCTTCAATTCGACGGGAGCAACGATTATGTTGATTTTGGGAACCAGGCAGACTTCAATGATTTTGGAGATTCAATAACTCTCGAAGCATGGGTTTTCCCAACAAATTACGCGGTTTCAGGACAGGATTTTCCGACAGTCATTGACAAGGATTATGCAAACCAATTTTCAATGTATTTTGACAGAAATGGGGGAAGCCAGGATGCATTTTTGGTTGTAGACATGTGGACCAACGGAGCAAGAAACACAATTGATACCCTCTCCACATTCCCAAGAAATAAGTGGTATCATCTCGCTTTCACGTATGATGGCTCCACCGCAAGCATTTATGTAAACAATACAATATTTGCTCAGGAATCAGTTTCAGGGAATATAAACAATGTAAATAAAGCTCTTCTCGTCGGAGCAGGGTGGGAAGGCTCCTCTGTTACATATCCTTTTGAAGGGATTATCGATGAAGTCGCAGTCTACAATCGCTCGCTTAACGCACAGGAAATCAGAGAGCATTATTTAAGAGGAATTTCTAAAATGAACCTAAGTGTAAGAAGTTGCGACGATTCCGGCTGTGCCGGAGAAGAATTCATTAACATATCTGGAGAGTCACCTCAAAATTTATCTGTCCTGAACAACACTTATTTTCAATACAGAATTGAACTCCTGACAGAAGATGTTGGCTTAAGCCCGCAATTTTATAATTTCTCCGCCGAATATCTTGAAGGAGACACAACTCTTCCAATATTCTCGTCTCTTTCAGAAAATCCTTTAAACGGAACATCCTATTCGCCGAACCAGAATTATGAATTCAACGCTACAATAACAGATAATATCGGAGTGGATACGGCGGGAATAGAATTTAATGGAACAAATTACAGCGTCACAGATTTCGGAGAGGGTATATATGGTTTTTCAATTGCTAACTTGCCGGCAGGAACCTACACTTACTATTGGTGGGCAAGCGACACTTCTGGAAATTTCAATGTTTCAGAAACAAAAGGTTACATAATCACAAAAGCATCCCCGGATTTAACTTTCACATTAAATAGTTCTGAAGAAAATATAACCTTTGTTTATAGCGGACAGGTAAACGCATCCGCATTTTCCCAGACAAGCAATGTTGAAATTCAAAGAGACGGCGAAAATGCAACCTCAGAAAACAACATCTTTGTAACTCTGCCCGCAGGGGAATACAACTATACTGCCTCCTCTCTGGAAAACCAGAATTATTCCGGTTTGAGCATAACGAGATTTTTAAATATTTCAAAAGCGGAAAGTGAGGCAAATACATTTCTGAACAATTCCAGGAACAATATAAGCATTGATGCCGGGACGCAGATTTACCTCAACGGAACTCTCGCATTGGGGATGGGAGACATAGAATTGCACCTTGGTGAAACTCTGATAAATTCCGGAGAAAGCCCGTTGAGCAACCTCACTAATTTCACGTCGGAAGGAACGTTCAATGTGAGCACTATTTACTCTGGAAATGAAAACTACACAGAGAGTACAGAAACATTTTTTGTGAATGTAACACCTGCGGACACATCCGCCCCATTTTTAGAAATATCTTATCCATTGGCTCAAAACTACACAACAAATGTTTCAGAATTAAATTATACCGTCGCTGATGAGAACTTACAATCTTGTTGGTATTCTACTGACTTAGGGATTACAAATAATTCAATTACCTGTGGAAATAATGTTTCAGGATTAATTTCAAATGAAGGAAGCAACACATGGAAAGTTTATGCAAACGATACGACAGGTAATCTTAATACATCTTCTGTAACGTTTTTTAAAGATACTTTGAATCCATCCATTTCCATGATTTATCCTTTAGGACAGAATTATACTATAGACGTGACTGACTTAAATTATACAGTTAGTGATGCTAACTTACAATCTTGCTGGTATTCTACTGATTCAGGGGTTACTAATGTTTCTGTAACTTGTGGTGTAAATGTTAGTGGAGCAATTTCAAATGAAGGAAGCAACACTTGGACCGTTTGGGCAAATGACACCTTTGGAAATTTGAACTTCTCATCGGTAACATTTTTTAAAGATACTATTATCCCTGATTTAGAGATTGCTTATCCATTAAGTCAAAATTATACTGTTAATGTTTCAGAATTAAATTATACAGTTAGTGATGCTAACTTACAATCTTGTTGGTATTCTTTGGACGGAGGTTTGAGTAATAGCTCTGTAGCTTGTGGAAATAATGTTTCAGAATTAATTTCAAATGAAGGAAGCAACACATGGAAAGTTTATGCAAACGATACGACAGGTAATCTTAATACATCTTCTGTAACGTTTTTTAAAGATACTATAAAACCTTTAATTGAAATTGTTAGTCCTTTAAACCAGAATTACTCCAACTCGACAATTTTATTGGACATAAGTTCGGACGGAGAAAATGTATGGTATGAATGGAATGGGACTAACAAAACCTACACATTTCCTGTCTACATCAATTTCAGCGAGGGCTTAATAATCCTGACTGCTTATGCAAATGATAGTTTGGGAAACTTTAATCTTACTTCTGTTAACTTCTCGGTAAGCACCGCAGACACATCTCCTCCAACATGGGTAACAGAACCCAATAATCAAACAATTAACGAAGGAGAATCTTTCTCGTATTCAATAGAAGCGACAGATGATATTGAGATTGGCGTTTACTTTATCGACGACACTGCCAACTTTTTAATCAATCAGTCGGGCTACATCTCAAACATCAGCTCGCTTTCAGCAACGGATTATTCGCTAAACATAAGCGTCAACGACACATCAGGAAACATCCTGTCAAAACAAATAACAATCAGTGTAAATGCCTCCTCAGGCAACTCCGCCCCAACAATAAATTCTAATGGGACTTTTGTAAATGGAATCCCCAAGATTCCTGAAATAAAGGATAACTTTTTTATTCAGGCAAATATTTCTGACGCAGAGAATGATACAATCGTCTTTGTAAACTTTACGATTACCGCTCCTAATGGGACGGTGATTGGAGACAACATTATAGGAGCAGAATCAATCGCCGACGGATATTCAATTTGGAACTCAACGAATTACGTTGTAGATGACTACGGAATCTGGAATTGGTCATTTATCCTGTCCGACGGTTCAGACACCCTCGTCCAAAACGGAAGTTTTGAAGTTTATAGTGGCTTATTTATTTTTCCAACAAGTTATATTGAAAGTCCAAACAATATCAGCATACCACTTCTCTGGAATTTAAGTTTATATCATTCGTCCCCGGAAGACTATGCTATCAATTTCTCACACTATATAAACCAGACATACTTCAACCTAACTTTTGAGACACAGGAAATAACAATAAGCAGGAATACCTACAATTCATCAAGCCTTTTCAACAACTTAGTCACAATAGAAATCCACAGCGGAATTCCACCGAATATCTCATACTCCGGGCACATTAATGTGACAAATAAAGAAAACGGAGAAATATTTACAATTCCGATAACAATAGGAATCAATCCCCCAAGTGGCAATAGCGATGCATTTAGTTCAGCCGGGGTTAGATGTGTCGGAGATAGTTGCGATGTATCAATAGCAATGGAAAATGACGAAACAAATTATGCAATCTGGAAATTAAAAAATGTAGGAAACTATTCTTTGTCGGAATGCAATCCAAACATGACCGGTTTTGACTATTCTGGTTTCGGAAGTTTTTCCCATAATAATTTTAGCCTTGATGTCTCTCAGGAACTTGACCTTCAATTCACCATCGCTAATCCACCAGTAAATAGTTATTATGGAAAACTTGATGTTGTTTGTAATGCAACGCAATTAGGATTTACGACTTCGCTTGGAGCAGAGACAGGAAACGTTCCAAGCTTTAGCATGATTGTAAGAATGGACAGTGGGGCGGGAGAAAGTCCGGGCGGTAACCCTGATAGCGGAGGCGGGGGAGGAGGAGGCGGGAGCACAATTCCAAATACTAAACAGCAAGACCTGCTATTTTCCAATGAGACCTTAGAGATAGAGCCAATCAATGTAATCATTTCTTTAGGAGAAACTAAATCTTTAAAGTTCGATGTTAAAAACAAAAAGCCCCTATCAGTAAATAAATGTTCTTTAGTCGCTGAAGAAGGATACTCCCCCTATATAGAATCTAATCAAATTACAAACATTGCCGGAGGAGAAGTTGTTGATTTCTCTTTCATCTTAAAAGCACTCGACGAAAAGGTAAAAAATATCAGGCTAAGCATTGAATGTTTGGAAGAATCATCTGAAGTTCCAACCAACATCATTTTATTAAAGTCAGATTTAGATATTTCATTGGAAGAAATTTCCCCCTTGTCAAAGGATGAATTTTATTTAAAATATAGTGTCGTCTCCCAATCAGACTACAAGGGCATTTTGAAATTTAGAATTTTGACGGACGGAAATGTCGTTTCTGAAATTTTACGGGAAATTGACTTAACCGCCGGGGAAATCTATATTGGAGAGATTGTATTGGATTTGAAAAACGCAAAAAAGGGGATGATAAAAATTAATGTATTGGACGAGCGGGAAGTAATTCTGTTAGATGAAGATGTTTTCTATGGAGGGGGTATAGGAACCGGTTTTTCCATCTTTGGTTTGGGCCCGAGCGCTTTTTACATGGGGCTAATATTCATAGTATTCTTGGCTATTCTATTCTTCCTCACAAGAAGAATTATAAAATTAAAATATGGCTCTACTAAAGCTTTAAAGCATGTAAGAAGAGGAAAAGTAATAAAATTCTCCAGAAAAAGATGAACTCGGACTGATAGATTTATCCTAAATTAAATATTTCATTTATAAAACCGGATGAGGGAAATTCTCTCACAAGAGATTCCAAATTTCTCTATTAGAAAGGAACTGAAGCAAATAGCACATTTTTAAACTTTCAAATCAGATTATTTCTATGGTACGGGTAAGATACAGTTTTAGTTCCCGACGGACGGGAAAAGTTAAAAACATCTCCAGACAAAGACCGAAGTTTCCTGAAGTTCTCCAAAAAGTTGTTGCAGAATCAGACATAATCTTAGAAGTTTTGGATTCTAGATTTTTTATGGAAATGAGAAACAAGGGAGTTGAAGAATTAATCCGGAGTAGTGAGAAGAAATTAATTTATGTTTTAAATAAATCTGATTTGGTCGATGTTAAGAAAATCCCGCAAGAAAAATTTAATGATTTTAAACCTTTCATTTTTGTTTCTGCTAAATCCGGAGAAAGTTTTAAGAAATTAAAAGATAGATTGAAGATTGAAGCCAAAAGACTTGGTGTAGAAAACAAAAAAGTTTTTGTTGGTGTTATTGGCTATCCAAACACCGGGAAAAGTTCGGTTATCAACCGGCTTGCCAGAAGAGGTGCTGCAGGAACTTCTAAGCAGGCAGGATTTACAAAAGGAACTCAAAAAGTAAAATTGGCGGAAAACCTCTACATTCTGGACACTCCAGGAGTAATTCCCGAAGAAGAATATTCGTCGGATTCTAAAGAAAGAATGGCAAAAGATTTAATTCTTGGAGGAAGAACCTATAGCAATGTAAAAAACCCTGATGATATTGTATTAAAAATAATGAATGAATATGTTGGTGTCTTGGAGAGGCATTATAAAATTGAGTCAAACGGAGATAACGAAATACTAATTGAGGAACTTGGAAAGAAAATGAACTTTTTGAAGAAAGGCGGAGTTGTCGATTTTGACCGAACAGCCAGATTTATTTTAAGAGATTGGCAGGAAGGGAAGGTTCTGATCTGAAGTTATAAGCACCAAATTGTAAAATTTTAGATTGTGCCAATGAATTACTTTGAAAATTCTTTAGCAAGTTTCGTAGGAGTGAACTTAATTGAAGGGTTTGAAGAAGGGTATAAGACAAACAAGGCGGAAAAACTTAATCCAGAAGAAATAAAAAAACAAATACATAAGTTTAATAAAATAAGAAAGATTATTATTGAAGATAACTGAAGAAAAATATTTTTTTGAAAAAGAAGTTTTCTCTAAACCGGACTATGAATTTAATTTTGAGTTTGATAAGGATTTAATTAAAGAGATTCTGAGACATAAGAAATCTGGAAAAGTCTTAGAGTTAGGTTGTGGAGAAGGTGGAATTTCTTTAGAACTTGCAAGAAGGAATTTTGATGTTACTTGTATAGATATTTCAAAAACTGCAATTGAATTAATAAAAAAAGAAGCATTGAAGAAAAATGTTAAAATAAACGTAATTTGTGCGGATTTAGGAATTTATAAAATTAAAGAAAAGTATGATATAATTATAGCAAAGGGATTTTTTCATTTCCTTCCGAAAAAAAACACTTTAAAATTAATTTTGGATTGTCAGAAATACACAAAAGACGAAGGGATTAATATTTTTGATGTATTATTAGAGGGAGATCCTTCTCAAGGGGAAGATTCCGAAGGATATTATTTTAAAGAAGGAGAATTAAAAAGAATATATTCTGAATGGGAGATTATTGATTATGAAGAGTATGAAGATTTTGATGAAGAAGATCGAGCAAATGAATTGGGTTTTTTAATTGCTAAAAAAATTAAAGGTATATAAATGGAATTAATTTTAGCTTATTTATTTACAATTTTTGGATTTGGCTTTTTATTAGGATTAAAACATGCTTTGGAGGTAGATCATGTTGTTATGGTTTCTACGATTATAAGCCAAACAAAAAATTTCAAGAAATCTCTGTTATTGGGCGCCAGTTGGGGAATTGGGTATACGGCAACTTTGTTTATTGTCGGTTTATTAATTTTAGTATTTAAGATAAATATTCCATATCAAATCGCCTTAAGTTTTGAGTTTATCGTAGGTCTAGTATTAATTGGATTGGGTTTAGAAATTTTGTACAAAAAACTCATCTCGAAAAAAGAGCACAAACATATACACAACCATAATAATTTTGTGCACACCCATGCACATATCCATAAGGACTTATCTCAACATAACCATAATCATCGGTCTTTTTTATTAGGTTTAATCCACGGTCTTGCAGGAAGCGCGGTCTTAATGCTTTTAGTTCTTGCATCAATCAACTCAGTTATGCAAGGATTAATATTCATTTTAGTTTTCGGTTTCGGTTCGATCTTAGGTATGCTTTTAGTTAGCGGGATTATTACAATACCTTTTGTTTTCACACATAAGGTAATCCTATTAGATAAAATTTTACAAATAATAACTGGCATTTTGAGTATTTCTGTCGGAATTGTCATAATTATGAAGATATTATCAGATTTATATTAGAGAGAGTTATAAGAAAATCTTCTCTTTAGAAAAAAAAATTAAGCACGCGCCTCTCTAATACATTGCTCACCCAAAAAATATTATTTCTGAATTAATAAAAACGGCATTCTCAAAAACTTTGAATTTTTCCCTTCGGCATCGTTGCACTAAAACTCAACCCTTTCAAGTATTCGGGAGAAACTAACAGCAGATTAAAGAGTTCTGTTCGGTTGTGCCCCCCTACATCCAGATTGATTTCTCAGCTCTCACTCACTATCGTTCGTGGAGGAGAAATTAACTTTCCTAAATCGCATACGTTATAAGCTTGCGATGAAATCGCCTGCCTTTTGCCAAAAGACACAGACACATCCGGCTAAAAATGGAGAAAATGAGAAAAAAATAAGAAGATATCTTGCAGGCAAAGCAAGAAAAGCTGAAATTGGGGAAGCTCATATGATTGCAGATGCAGATAATTACTCACATTTGCATTGGGAGATAAGAAATATCTCCAGAAATTTTTTATGAGATGTTTTCAGATTGAGATTCCATAAATTTTTCTATCCCATAGAGGTGATAATACAAAACGTCTACAACCCCTTGTTTTTCGGGAGGCAGGTTTTCACGTTGGTCCAGTATTCTGGGAGATAAATCTCTGAGAGATGCATAGAGTGATTCTCCATCTCCTGATTTAACGTATCTTTCAAAAATTTCTCCCACCTCACTTACTAAAGACTCTAAATAATTGCCTTGTTCTCTTTGTCTATTTTTCCTTTTTTTAATTTTTTCATAAACCACTTTTAGTACTTCGATGTTTTCTTCCTCAAGCCTTTCAAAAACCACTCCAACATCATAACCCTTTTCTTCAACGTCCGCTAATACTACTAAATGGGATGCAGCATATCTTTCGAAACGTCTTCTTCTTTCCTGGGGTTCTAAATTCCTGTAATCATTTCCAGTAAATTCTTCCGGATTTGTTTGTCTTAAAAATTCTTCATAACTTATTCCAGAATGTTTTCTTAAAAAAGCATCTGCTTTATCATAAAGAGCTTTTGGAATATTTCTTTTGTTATCTTGTAAAGCTTCGACAGAAGCATCAGAAGAAGGTTTTCCTGTTTTTGTTCTTTCTAAAAAAGCCAGAGGGTCTAAACTAAGAGTTTCATCTCTTTCCGGCGAATCATGTTTAGGTTTATCTTGTTTTCCCATTCTATAATGTAATGCTTTGTCAAATATATCTCTTTCGGTTCCTATATAAAAGAATAATATTCTGTTCCTTTATAAAATTATCTGTTTTTACCATTTCTAAGTTACTATTTGAATAGTGGGGGGGCTCTCCAATCCCAAACTTCTCCGTCGCTTCTTGCTCCGCTCTGATTCATAATTTACATTCGCTATATTTTCTTTTCTGAATTTTGTGCAAAAGCGAATCGTTCGACCTTACTTCATTCAGTCAGGCAACAGCAGATTTTTTTGAATTTGTGAAGAAAACATGAAACATCTTTGATATTACCTTAAGAGATAATTTCTTTTTGCTTCGCAAATTTTCTTCATGAAAACCAGAAATTAACTCAAATTGTTTGCCTATTTTTTAATTGAAGTTACTGCAAACAACTTCGGTAAATCGCGACGTTAAGAAACACAGATACATCCGGCTAAAAATGGAGAAAATTGTTTATTATAAAGATAAAATATTATTTTATTGGCATTTTTTTGCCGTCTTTGGCTTACTTTTAGAACTCAGTTGATATTTGGATTGCATTTCATCTCCTAGCTATCCATCCTTCGCCGTTTGCTTCCCATGTGGCCTCGCCAAGGACCCTATCAATCGCCCTTATGACATTATCCCTCAATTTTCCCTCATTGGGATTTGTCTCTTCAACTTCCAGTTTAACTATCATCTTTCACCTCCTCAACCAAAAAAAGTAATTTTTCTTTATATATAATATGGGTTTTAGAAATATATTTAAAATCATAATTCTATTTATATAGCATTTGACTAATCAGTAGTGCTAAGAAATTTTTGAGTGGTGAAGGGTATCTCCGATGAGTTTTCATAACTATTTGGTTTAAAGGGAAGTTAAGTCATCCTTGAGATGGTCGGATTTTATTATGCAGGGCATAATTTGTAATCTCGTCTTAAATGAGCATACTTGGGCAACTTATCTAATCTATCTAATTGATTACCAAATTAATAATAAACATATCAATTCATCCCAAAGAGATAAAAGAATTCTTAGCTCAGCCGTAATTCTTTATAACCATCGGGGATACTGTAAACGGGGCAAGATTTATAAGACGAAATTTTATTCTTTTATTATGGGAACAAAGAATAGTGTAATAACTGATTTTAGATATATTCCTCAAAATGGCCGATTGTTTATAGATACCAGTGCGATATTTTTTATTAATGAGGATAACAGAGGAAACGAACCGATATGGAAGACACACAAAAGAGTTTCTTCACTTTGTCCTCATCTTGTGGGGAGAGGAGATGTTTATTGTGTTCCGGAGATAATTAGTGAACTCCAATATAGTTCCGGGGAGCTTAAACGAATGAAAAGAAGTTATAAGACGATGAAAAGGTTAAGGAGAAATGATGGTCATAAAACAGATATAAGATATTTAGAGCCAAGACTGGAGAAGGCACTTGGTAAATTATCCAACAGTTTAGAATACCTAATAGATTTTTTATCCGAAAAAGAAAAAATAATTTGCAGAGAGCAGACCATTGAAAAAAATGGATTGAGAGATTTCATAAAAAGTTTTGAGAGATTATCAATTCCCGACAAAGAACTTGTGTATGGTGCTTTAAATATGGGAAATGGCTCCGGGATATTTAGTGCTGACATTCCGATGATTAGGGTTTTTGAGGCAGGGGTGTCAAAATTTAGACTGGTAAATTGTTTTGTTAGTGATGCAATAAGTCTTAGAACTTCAAGGATAAGTTAGATTTATAAATTTCCATTCATTTCGTCGGACATGGGATACTGGCCGGTTGTGCTTCATGTTTTGAAGAATTCTGATGTCGTGCTTCTATTGGTGGATGCACGGATGCCCGAGATTAGTCGGAATTCTGAGATTATAAGACAAGTTGAATCGAGAAAAAAATTGCGGTTGGCTATTGTTTTTAATAAAATTGATTTGATTTCTAAGAAAGACCTTGAGAAATTGAGAGGGGAAAATAAGGGTTCTTATTTTGTCACAGAAAAAAAGAAGAGCAGTGTAAAAGAGCTAAAAGATTATTTGGAGAATTTGGCGGATAACTGGAACAGAAATACTCTTAGAGTCGGAATTGTTGGCTATCCGAATGTTGGAAAATCGACGATTATTAATTTGCTTGTTTCCGGAGCCCGGGAGAAAGTTTCTTCTGTTTCCGGGACGACTAAAAAAACTAAATGGCTTAGAACGGGGAAGATTAGAATTATGGATTCTCCGGGAGTGATTCCTTTCGGAGATGAAAAAATCAGAATAGGAATGACTTCTTCCAAAGACCCGCATAAAATAAAAAATCCTGAAAGAGTCGCATTTAGAATAATTGAATATTTGAGAGAACATGGAGGAAATGTTTTGGAAAGATTTTATGGTGTTTCAAAAGATTTGGAAGAGGATAAATTGTTTTTGGAAATTGGCCGTAAAAAAAAATATTTAGTTAAGGGCGGGGAAGTTGACGAAAATAGAACGGCGATTAAAATTATCAGTGATTGGCAAAGTGGAAAGATTGGCCTGAAGTAAAATTAAGGGATCGAACCGTGTCCGAAGACACGGCCTGATTAATTGAAACAGGAAATTTGAGTTTTTAAGG
>Ga0210057_1006255_pt1 | contig 14860 bp, 18 predicted proteins | sample CryGeyCG2114_010_2_FD_183968 | JGI IMG/M metagenome (GOLD analysis project Ga0210057, IMG submission 183968) | Groundwater microbial communities from aquifer - Crystal Geyser CG10_big_fil_rev_8/21/14_0.10 (SPAdes) (version 2) | ecosystem: Environmental > Aquatic > Deep subsurface > Groundwater ... | reverse complement strand
TTGGTTAACGGTCCCGTTGATTTTGCTAAAATCGCAACCCAGCCACTTTTCCAAATTGCCCCGCCATTCGTCCCACGACGGATATGAACCAAGTGCTTGCGATTCTTGATGAATCTTGCCGTCGGGAAAAGGACAACCACGATGCTTTTCTGATGTCATTTAGCCTGCTTTAAACAATTATAGCACCTTCGTCAATTGTTAGGGAATCGTCGGGGTGGGGGAGGGGGTCAACGTTGGCGTTGGCGTGGGCGTGGGCGTCGCAGCCAACGTCGGCGTGGGGGTCGGGCTAGGCTGCCAATCCCAAGGGACTTTAACGCCGATTTTAACCTGGGCCTCCGCCTCTTTGCCCGCCTGATTGCGCGCCTTCACTTTGAGCGTGTGCGGCCCGTCACTGAGGGTCACCACTCGCTCCCAGGGTCCATTTTCCAGAGTATCTTTAAGACTGCCATCAACCAAAAATTCCACCCTTTCCACCTGACTGTCAGAAATAATTTTGGCCTGAATGCGGACTTCGCGTTGGTCAACCTGCTGGTGATCTGACGGTTCCTCGATGGCCAAAGCCATTTCCTGCCGATCACCGCAAAATTCGGTCGGCGGGTGATTGCGGCTATCACCTTGACCAGCCAGCCATTCATCAATGCCTTGCTGCCAGCGGTTGATCCCGTCTTGGCTAACCGGGTCTTCTTCTTTAAAAACAAAATATTCCTTTTCCTCATAATCGCCCCGCGCCACTTGCGCCGGGGACGCCAACTTGTCCTGACCACGGCAAAGCTTCAATTTGGTATGCACGAGGTCTTTTCCGACTGGCTGGGTTCCTTGGAGAAAATATTCCACCCGGGAAGGATAGCCGTCATGAGCGGCGAAGCCGGAAACCTGGTCGACTTCGGCCGTGACCATGCCCTCGGGCATGGCAAAACTGGTCACCGGCTGGCTTCCCAGGGCCGCGACAATAATCTGGTGCCAAATTGGCGAGGCGCCGGAAACCCCCGAAGCGACGCGCGTCATCTGACTGTTGTCGTTGTTGCCCACCCAAACGCCGACCATCACTTGCGGCGTCCAACCAATCGTCCAGTTATCCCGCTTGTCATTGGTCGTTCCGGTTTTGGCTGCCACGGTCCGACCGGCAACATCCAAATAGCTGCTGTCGCCAAAAGTCAGCACGCGGGCGTCATGGTCCGACAAAATATGAGAAACCAAAAAAGCCTCTTGGGGAGTTAAGACCGCTTTACCATGCATCGGCCGGTACTCATCCAGCACCTTGCCGTTACTATCAGTCACTTTCAGCACCGCCACCGGCTCCACTTTCAGACCGCCGTTGGCAAAAGCGCTGTAAGCCTCAGCCAGCTCCAGCAGCCTCACCTCGCCGCCACCCAAAGTGACGGACAAGCCAAAGCGCCTCATGTTTGCCTCGGTTGGTTCCAGGGTAGACAAACCCAATTCCCAAGCCGTCGTCAGCATGTCTTTGAGGCCCACTTTGGCCAGCATTTTGACCGCCGGCACGTTGAGCGAATTACCCAAAGCAAAACGCAGCGTCACCGGGCCGTGAAACTGGCCATCATAGTTCACCGGCGCATAATCTTTTTGGCCGGGGACCGTGCTTAAGAAAGTCACCGGCGTATCCATCAGCAGGGTAGCGGCCGTGTAGCCTTTCTTCAGGGCGGTGACATAGGTCACCGGCTTGATGGCGGAACCGGGTTGGCGTTGCGACAAAGTCACGTTGACCTTGCCGTCATAATCCGGATCGTCATAATTTTTGGAGCCAATCATCGCCAAAATCTCCCCGGTTTGGGGATCAATGACGACCGCCGCGCCGTTAGTAATGTTGAGGGACTCCACTTTTTTGATTTCCTCGCTCACGATCTGCTGGGCTTTTTCCTGAAGCGCCCAGTCCAAAGTGGTATAAACCCGCAGGCCACCTTGCTCGACCATGCGTTGACCATAGCGTTCTTCCAGTTGCTGTTTGACATACATCACGAAGTGGGGGGCGCGAAAATCACCGCCATTGTCGGCAAACTCCAACTGGTCCAGTTGTTCTTTAGCCTCTTGCTCTTGATCAGCCGTAATGTAGCCATCCTCGCGCATCCTTCTTAAAACCGCCTGGGTACGACCCACCCAAGCGTCTTGCTCCCCGGAAAAAGGGGAGTACACCGACGGCCGTTGCGGCAGACCTGCCAGCAAAGCCGACTCCACCAAGTTAAGCTCGGCCACGTCTTTGCCGAAATAAGTTTCGGCGGCCGCCTGAACGCCCCAAGCCGTTCCACCAAAAGGAGACTCATTTAAATACATTTGTAAAATCTCGTCTTTGGAATATTTGCTTTCGATTTGGACGGCCAAGATAAACTCTTTGATCTTACGCGGCAGCGTCCGCTGGGAAGTCAGCAGGACGTTTTTGACCAGCTGTTGGGTGAGGGTCGAACCGCCCTGCAGTTTGTGGTGAACAATAATGTTGTAAACGGCCCGAAAGTAACCGGTGATGTCAAAGCCGGCGTGCTTATAAAAATTTTTGTCTTCAATCGCCACGGCCGCATTCTTTAAATGATCGGGGATTTGGTCAAAACTGACCGGCGTCCGGCGCTGATCGGCAAAAACATCATAAAGTAGCTCCTCATGACGATCGTAAATTTTGGTGGCAAAACCCTCCCGCCGCACAATTCGATCCGGTCGCGGCAAATCTTTGGCATACCAGGCAAAAAGGACCGCCGCTCCCAGCATGGCCGCCACAACCCCCACAAAAACAAAAACGGCGATTTTAGAAATTAAACCAACTTTGTTGAAGCGCCGACGGGAAGTACCGCTAAATTTATTCAGCCGTTGCCGCCAGGCTCTCTGCCAATTCATTTGCTTGCATTATAGCATAGGGAAAATTATAATTTAACTCATGGACAAGATCGACGCCGTCTTAAGCAGGGGAGTAGAAAAAATTTATCCCTCCCCAAAAGCCTTGGAAAAAGTGCTTCGCTCCGGCAAAAAAATCAGGCTCTATCAAGGTTTTGATCCATCTGTACCTAATTTACATTTAGGTCACACTGTCGGTTTGCTTAAACTTAAGCAATTTCAAGATTTAGGCCATGAGGTAATTTTTTTAATCGGTGATTTCACCGGTATGATTGGCGATCCCACAGGCAAGCTCTCAACCAGAAAGCAGCTTACTAAAAAACAAGTTCAAAAAAATTTTCAAAATTGGCGAAAACAAGCTGGAACAATTATTGATTTTGGTGGCCAAAATCCGGCAAAAGTTCTTTATAACAGTCAATGGCTTTCTAAGCTCACTTTTGAAGATTTGCTCAAACTTTGCCATCACATCACTTACCAGCAATTGATCAAAAGGGAGATGTTCCGAAAAAGATTAAAAAAAGACAAGGATATTTTTCTTCATGAATTTCTCTATCCAGTCATGCAGGGGTATGACTCTGTTTATATGGATGTTGATTTAGAAATTGGCGGCTCTGACCAGATGTTTAATATGTTAGTTGGCCGTGACTTGATGAAAAAAATCAAAAATAAAGAAAAGTTTGTTTTGACAACAAAATTATTAGTTGATAAACAAGGCAATAAAGTTGGCAAAACTACCGGTAATGCACTTTTTCTCAACGCTTCAACAAAAGATATGTTTGGCGGCGTGATGTCTTTTCCCGACGAAGTCACACTTTTATCATTTGAATTATTAACTGATTTACCGCTTTCATCAATTGAAGTACTAGCTCAAGCGTTTAAAAAAGAACCCATGGTAGTGAAAAAACGGCTGGCCTTTGAAATCAGCAAAATCCATCATGGACAAAGAGCGGCACAAAAAGCCCAAGAAGAATTCGAAAGGATATTCCAAAAAAAAATGTTACCAACGGCAATTCGATCTAAAAAAATGCTTCGCGGAAATTACTCACTTGCAAGCCTTGTTTTTTATTCTGGGTCAACAAGCAGTAAATCTCAAGCAAAAAGGCTTATCAAAGAGGGAGGGGCAAAAATTAACGGAAAAACTATCCGTGATCCTCAGTTTAAAATCCAAATCCAAACTGACAAAAAAATATTATTAAAAATAGGAAAATTAAAATATTTAAAAATTGAGGGAGTAAAAGGCTAAATGAAGCTTAGCAAAAACCAACGAAAAATTTGGACTGTTTTGGTCATTGTGGCCGGATTAGCCTTGGTGTTGACTTCGCTTCTGCCCGCGCTGACGGCGATTTTCGGCCGATGACCCTGGGCACACCCATCAGCCGTCTCTTCATGGTCGGCCCCGCTTATACCAACAAGCTGGGCAGGTTGAATATTAACACCGTCGGCGATTTACTTTATCATTTTCCCTTTCGCTATCTTGACTACTCGCTGGTTTCTCCTCTTGGCCAAGTCCAAGCGGGCGAAACGGTTTCGGTCAAAGGCCAGGTGCTTTCTTTTACCAACCAATACACGCGCCGCCGCCAAACGATTCAAAAAGCGGTCATCAGCGACGGCACCGGCCAACTGCAAGCCACTTGGTTTAACCAGCCTTTTTTAAAAACCGCCATCAAAACAGGGCAGTCAATTTTTTTGGCCGGTAAGGTAGAATTTTTTGGCTCTCAAAAAATTATGACCAATCCTGATCATGAGCTGGTTGACCAGTTTAAACCAGCCATTCACACTGGTCGGCTTGTACCCATTTATCACGAAACTACCGGCGTCAGCAGCAAATGGCTGCGATCAAGGATAGCCGTGCTGTTACGCAACCAAAACTTGCTAGTCGAAGAGTTTTTGCCCTCAATTTTAATAGAAAAAAACAGCTTAGCTGAATTAAGAGAATCAATAGAACAAATTCATTTACCAAATTCGTTGCCAAAACTTACCCAGGCCAAGCAGCGATTGGCTTTTGACGAAATGTTTTTGCTCCAGCTGGCGGCGCTCTCTCGCCAAAAAGCCTGGCAGCAAAAAAAATTGGTTTGCCATTTTCAAGTCGACGCCCAAAAATTGGCCCAGTTTATTAAAAGTTTGCCTTTTCCGCTCACCGCCGCGCAAACCCGTGCCATCGGCGAGATCATGACTGACTTGCAAAAGGATCAGCCCATGAATCGGTTGCTAGAAGGCGACGTGGGCAGCGGCAAAACGGTGGTCGCAGCGGCGGCCATTTTTATCGCTTCTCTAAACAAAGTTCAGGCCGCCCTGATGGTCCCCACCGAAGTCCTGGCCAACCAACACTTTTTGACCCTCAACCAACTGTTAACTCCTTTGGGCATCAAAATCAAACTCCTCACCGGCAGTACTCACCAGAAACAGGTTGATGATTTTGATTTTTTGATCGGGACCCACGCTCTAATTCATCAACGCGCTGTTTTCAAAAAGCTCGGTTTGGCCATCGTGGACGAACAGCATCGTTTTGGTGTCGGTCAACGCGCCCAACTAATCAATCAAAACCGCCAAGCGCCGCACTTGCTCACCATGACGGCCACCCCCATCCCCAGAACCATTGCCCTCACTGTCCATGGCGACTTGGACTTATCGGTTTTGGACGAGATGCCCCCGGGCCGGCAAAAAATCAAAACTTGGCTGGTACCCGCTGCCAAACGCCGCGCGGCCTACGCGTGGATCCGCCAAGAGATTCAAACCCACCGCAGCCAGGCCTTTATTGTCTGCCCCTTTATTGAAGAGTCCACCCACGAAAGCCTCCAAAGTGTCCGCGCCGCCAAAAACGAGTTTACCAGACTGCAAACCAAAATTTTTCCTCAACTGAAGCTCGGCTTGCTGCACGGCCGACTGAAGTCCACCGAAAAAGTCGCCGTTTTAAAACAGTTTCAACAACAAAAAATCGCTATTTTGGTAGCCACGCCGGTGGTCGAAGTGGGCTTGGATATTCCCAATGCCACCATCATGATGGTGGAAGGCGCCCAACGTTTTGGCCTGGCGCAATTACACCAGCTGCGCGGTCGGGTGGGCCGGGGTGAAAAGCAGGCTTACTGTCTGCTTTTTGGCGAAAACCTGGGCCATCAGGGCCGCCAAAGACTTCAAGCTCTCCAGCAGGCCCATACCGGTATGGAGTTGGCAGAAATTGATTTGCAGATGCGCGGGCCCGGCCAGGTTTATGGCACTAGTCAGCATGGTTTTTTTGCTCTCCAATTGGCGTCTTTTACTGATCATCAGCTGATTAAACAGACTCGCCAAGCGGCGGCCTTGGTCATGCCGTCGTTGTCGCGCTACCCACGCTTGCAAGCCAAGCTGAAAGAGTATAAAATTAATCAAGTAGAACCTAATTAATATGGCTGCTTTACCGAAAAGAAAAATCTCGACGCGCCGGCAAGGGAAACGCCGCGCGGCCAACAAATTAGCCAAGCCCACTTTGGGACCTTGCCCTCGTTGTCAGCAGCTTAAACCACCGCATCAAGTCTGCCCAAATTGCGATGAAAACCGCTAAAGATCCGCGTCATCAGCGCCGCGAAAAAGCCATTCGCAGTCTTTTCAAATGGTCTTTCCAAAATCAGCAAGCGATCAGTAACCAGCTGGCCCAAGCCGTTATCAAAAAAATTAAACAAATTGACAAGGTGATCAGCCAGGCTGCGCCGGAATGGCCCATTGAGCAAATTAACAAAATTGACTTGGCCATTTTGCGGCTGGCGATTTACGAGCTGACCATTAAACAGCAGGAACCCCCCAAAGTCATCATTGACGAAGCGGTCGAGCTGGCCAAAGCCTACGGCAGCGAAAAAAGCTCCGCTTTTGCCAACGGCGTTTTGGGAACGGTTTACAAAAATAGCCTTCATGAACATCAAAAATCTGGTTAAATTTAACAATCAGGCGCTGTTCGAACAGGCCCTGACCCACCGCTCCTTTTTAAACGAAGCGGGGGACAAGACTGTGCGGTCCAACGAGCGACTGGAATTTTTGGGTGACGCCATTTTGGATTTCAGTGTGTCTGCCTGGCTTTACCAAAAATTCCCTGATTATCCGGAGGGCACGCTGACCAATCTCCGTTCCAACTTGGTCAACACCCTCTCCCTGGCCAAACTGGCCGGATATCTTCAGATCGGCGAATTGATTCAGATGAGTCGAGGCGAAAAAGAATCAGGCGGCCAGCAAAACCCCTCGCTGCTAGCCAACACCATGGAAGCGATTATTGGGGCAATTTTCCTGGACCAAGGTTTAATCCCAACCGAAGCCTTTATCAAAAAACAATTGCAAGCTTCTCTGAAAGAAATTTTGGCCAGAGGGGAATTTAAAGACTACAAAAGCTTGCTGCAAGAAAAAGTTCAGTCGCAAACCGGCCAGCCACCGGTGTATGAGGTGCTTCACGAGCAAGGTCCTGATCATGCCAAAACTTTTATGATGGCGGTCTTGCGCCAAGGCAAGCGGCTGGCCACTGCTTCCGGCAAAAGCAAACAACGGGCCGAGCAAGAGGCCGCCAGATTGGCGCTTGAAAAATTAGCCTCAAGAAAGTAAAATAAGAGTCTATGGTCAAAATTCGTCTCATCAGAATGGGCACCAAACACAAGCCATTTTTTCGGATTGCGGTCGCTCATGAGCAAACCAAAAGGAATGGCCCGGCCATTGAAGTCATCGGTTTTTATAATCCCCAAACCAAGCCGGCGACCTTAAAGCTTGATCGCGCCAAGCTCAAACAATGGCTAGAGAAGGGCGCCCAGCCCACCGCTTCTTTGCGTGGCTTACTCAATGAAAAAATTGCTTCAGTTCTTAGTTGAATCAATTGTCACTCATCCTGAAAAAGTCAGCGTGAGTGAGCAAAGCCAGCCGGGTCTGGTAATTTTGACGGTCAAGGCCGATCCTGAAGATCTCAAACTAATCATCGGCAAAGGCGGCCGCACCATCAAGGCCTTGCGCGAGCTAACGAGACTGAAGGCCATCGCCGCCAAAAAGCGCGTCGAAATTGAAGTTCAAGAAGTTTAAAGGTTAAATAAATCCTCTTTGCCCACCGGCATTGAGGGCATAACGGCCTCTCCCAGTGTTGGTTTAAAACTCACTAGTTCTTGATAAGCATCCTCTTCTTCCTGGCCAATAATTGCTAAGGGCTGGTCTGTCACCGCCATGGTTGGCGGCAACCCCATTACAAAAGTTTCTAAACCCAAACTCAATTGAAAAACCCCCTCTGAAGCTTGCCCAAAAGCCACATCGGTTAATTTCATCAGCGGTAAAACCGCTTCCAAACGCGCCAAGAAATCAACCAGTAATTCCAAAGCGCCCTCTGCGTTAAGATCAAATTCTAAAACCGTCAAGTTACTTTTTCCTTCGGCTTGGGAGGGTTTAGCTGAAGCGGAAGCCAGCTCTCCCGGGTCGACATTCAATTCGCCCAAGACAACCCCGGTTTCTTCGGCCACGGCCTTGACTGTCCTGATCAGCCAGGGGACCTCTTTTTCGACCGGCAGAGCTTTCAGAGCCAGCTGGGTTTTGGTGTTCAGCGTCTGTGGGTCAAGCCCTTGGAGGGCAGCCACTTTTTGCGTCAAGCGTGCTAACGCTTGCTTTTTTTGGCTAAGTTCGCTGCCGGATGCCAAAATCAGCGCCACTTTGGGCTTCAAAAAAGCGCTGGCCGTCGCCACAATCAACAGCCCGACCAGCAAGGGGGCTAAGTAAACCTGATATTTTTGCAAACTACTCTTGGTCTTCATTGACACTCATGCTCAAACTAATTTTATAACTGCCGTCGGCTTCCCGGTTAAAAGCGGTCAGGATGATCTCGCCAAAATATTTGCCCGCTTGCGACGACTTTTTTAACCTGTTCAAAAAGTCGTCGGCCACCAGGGAGTTAGTCGCTTCCGCCTCTAAATTAACCTCCCCTCCTGAGGAATAATGATAACTGTTAATCGCCAAGCCTTCCGGAGAAATTTCGTTTAAAAATAAAGTAGTTTGCCGGTAGTCCGGGGTTTTGGGAGCAAGAATTTCGGCCACGGCCGTCAGCCTTTGCTGGAGCAAAATCTGCAACGCTTCTGTTTTTTCAAATTCGGCAACCTTGGCTTTTTGGGCCGTAATGTTGCGGTCAACTGCTTGGGCGGCTTGACCAAGATAAATTGAGTAGACAAAAATCGCTCCGGCCGCCAGGCAATAAACGGCTAGCCCCACTAAGCTCAAATTACGCCAGGTTTTTTTTTGCCTGGACTGTTGCCGGGTTTCCTGACGACTGGCTCTAAGAAAATCTATCTGGTCGCCAGCCATCTCACTCAATCTCCCTCAACGCCAAACCCACCGCGACGGCAAAAATAAAGGCGCTTTGCGCGGGAATCCTGGTCTCCAAATCACCCTTGATCACCCGACCAAAAGGATCACCCACCTGAATTTCCAAATTAAGTTTTTTGGCCAGTAAGGAAGCAATTGCCGGCAAACCGGCGGTGCCGCCCGTCAGCACCACTCGCCTGATATTTTGGCCACCTTGAGATTGATAAAACTGAATGGTTTTTTCCATTTCTTGGGCAATCTTGGCCAAAATTGGGTCCAACACTTGGGCCAGCTTGCCTTCCAACTTTTCCGGATCGGCCCCATAAGCTTTTTTATAAGCCTCGGCCTGGGTGGCATCCAAACCAAGCTGGGTTTCCATCATTCTGGTCAGCGTTTCTCCGGCCGTCCCAATTGAATTGACAAAAGATACCAGGCCGTTTTCGACCACCGCCAAGTCACTGGCGCGGGCGCCCAAATCCACCATCATCACCGGTTCGGACTCCGGGGGAATCAAACTACGGGCCATGGAAATAATCTCGGTTTCCAAGCTAACCGGCGTCAGACCGGCCATCTTCAAAACATTAATAATTTTTTCAATCAGCCGGTTGGAGGCCGCTACCAGCAAGACTTTATTTTTTTCTTTTTTGCCTTCTTTGGCCTGCCCGATCATTTGGTGGGCGAGCGTGACTTCGGTCAGGGGAATGGGAATAAACTGCTCCGCCTCCCAATTTAGGGCGGACTGCAATTCCTCCTCGGAAAGGCGGGGAATCGTGACCGTCCGGGTAAACACCTGGTCTTGCGGCAGGGCGGTCGCCACGTTTTTGGTCTTGATCTTGGCTTCTTGGCGAATCTTTTTGATGACCTCCGCCAGCGCCGTCAGGTCACTTTCTGCTTCTGACAGCAGCCCTTTGCCCGTTGACGGGCCGGAACCAAAAGCGACCAAATGATAACGATCACCCTTTTTTTCCAGCTGGGCCAACTTAATCGAGTGCGTACCAATATCCAGACCAAAAAAATCCATAGGCAGTTTTCCTTTTTTACTTTACCAAATTGCCGTGAGAAAATAAAGCGTAGTCAAAAATTCCCGGTGGTGATTTGTAAAACTGGCATTGCCGCACCTTCCGGCTCACCCCGTTCGCCGTCGTTGCCTGGGATTCATAACAGACCCCCTGAGGAGGAAAGAAAGCGTCGGACAACAATGAACCATTATTAAGCTTAGAAAAAACCGCCATTGGCTGCGCACTGCTGTTATACAACAACTTTAGCCTCAATACAAAAGGGACAGAACCGTTAATTGCGTTAGTAAAAAGACTGGGAGAACTAAGCTTTTGGCCATTAGACGGGCTGTCAAAAGAAGCGTAGCTCATACCCAATGATTTACAATATGAATTGGTAGTCGCTGATTCAAACTTGTTTAAAAGAGCACGACTGGAGTCGGGATCAAAAACTTGACGAGTAGAACGGAAAACCCCTCCCGAATCTCTGTAGATTAAAATTGCTTCCAGGGCGGGGATATCTGTTGACGAATTACCCCAACAAAAATTAACTCTGTCGCCAATCTTAAAATAACCAGAAGTATTTAAACTGCCATCAGCGTTATGTTCCACTAGCCAAAGAGTAGCGGTTTCGCCAGCTGCAAAAGTGCCTCCGCCAAAAACAAAAGTGTCACTGCCCCCTTGAGTTACCGCGTTAACGTTATAGCTAATCCCGTCCGCTGATCCCGACACCCCTCCTTCCGCCAGTAGGGCTTGCTCGATGCCCAGCTCGGCGATTGAAAAAGCCCGGGCCGCTTCTTCCTCTTGCTCGGAAATCTTAATATCACTGGTCGACCGAGAGATGACCGACAAACCCATAGTCAAACCCACCGCCATAATCAGCAGAATAATAATCAGCGCCTGGCCAGATTGTTTGTTCCGCATTCTCTTTAATTAAACTCAAAAACGGTCACTAAGTCAATCAATGTTGCGCATTACCACCGTCGTGTGGAAACTGGCCGCCGCTTTTTCCTCCGGCCGGTTGGTCGTTCCTGCTTGTTCCAAAGTAAAATTAATTTCTACCTGATCCGGCTCACCATCGGCGCCAGAGGTGCAGGCAAAGCTGCCCGCTGTCAGCCACACCTGGGTGCCTGTCAGGCGAGCGTCGGCTCCGGATAACGTACTGCTTTCGGAAGCAACGTAATGATTCGTGGTGTCCAAAATAAATTTAGTCCACCGCTTCTCCGGCGGCGCCATCGGATCAGGGTTATCAATCTCCACCGTTGACACGGTGCATTCTTTCAATGACCGGGCGTTGCGGATCATCCGCTGCATGATGTTGAGAGCGTAATCGCCATTTTGTTTAACCAAGGCCAGCTTATCGGCCTTGGTCGAACCCTTTAACACGGAAAAAAACATCCGGTTGCCCGCCACCACCAACACGACCAGCAAGGCCACAACAATCATCATTTCCACCAACGTAAAACCTTTTCTTTTCATCGCCAATTCGTCAGCTCCGTTTGTAATTGAGATTGGTGACTCCGGCCCCCGCTTGACCAAGACACAGTCGCTATTACCGTCATGGTGCTTCCATTCAGAGCGCACTCGCGTATCCGCGCGAAGCTGCCAACAATATCCGATTGATCGCACGAGCCATCCACAAAAAAAGTCACCCTGTTCTGATCCCTTGAAAGCCGGGCTTCATCCAGAGATTCCTGCGCGTATTTGGTGGCCAGCACTTTGCTTTTGGCAAAATCCGCGTTGCGCACCGCGTTCGTCGTCAGTTTGACCAGCGCCGTCACCACCAAAACCATCACGGCCAGCGCCAGCACCATCTCTAACAAAGATTGACCCTGCTGAGCACTCAGACAAAATTCCTCCTCGGCGGTACCCTCCGATTCGGAGGGTTCTCCGCGGGGGAAAATACTATTATTCAATTTTTCCGGTATTGGTAACCACCACATTTTTGGTTTGCCCATTGTAAATCAAGGGAAAAGTCACGCTCGTATTCGTCGCGTCGGTACCTTGCCCCAAAACCTTAAACAAAATCTTGCTGTCACTGACCCCGGCCATGTTAGCCGGCAGGGGATAGGTTTTAATCGTCTGAAAGCTATCATCGGAACAAATTGCTCTAATCTGGTAGGCGGTGACGGTAGTAAAAATCAGCCGATACCCCTTCAGTGAGCTGGCGGCGCAAAAACCAGCCGGCTTATCGCCGGCCAACGCCTTTTCCTGTGCCAGCCGCAAATTATTTTTCAGCTCCGCGGCCGCCTGTGTCAAAACCTGTCGTTGGTTAAACGCCTGGTAGCGGGCCAAGCCCACGGCAAAAAGCAACCCGGTGATGGTCAGCACCACGATCATCTCGATCAGGGTAAAACCGCGAGCAGATTTTTTCATTCATCTAGGGATTAGTTATTTTGTAATCGTATTCGTTATTTGTCTCGCCGATTCTGGCACAACCGGAAAAATCGTCATTTGTTTCTGCATTAATTTCGAGCTCTGCGTACAACGCATACTGGCTGTTATCTATTCGCCGATAAAAGTAATCTTGATAAGTGCCGGCATAGATTGGATCTTGAGGTACTACCCCAATATAATTGCCTAACTCTAATGCATTTTTAACCTGCGGATAAGTGGGATTTGAAATTTGAGTGCACCAGCCTCCACCATCGAGAGGCGGATATTGTCCTTTATCCGCCCGGTACATTTCCAAGGCGCTGCGAATCTCCTCCAAATCGGTTTTGCGGCGGGCGTCACGGGCCGTCTTGCGGCTGCCTTGGAAGGCCACTAAGGCCAAGCCCATGATGATCGCCATGATCGTCAGGCTAACCAGCAATTCAATCAGCGTGAAACCAGTTTTTTTTATTTTCATTAGGGGCAAAGGGCCGTCCGTCTAGGATGCGGTTCTGTGGCGGCCACTTCTCCGATTCGGCCGTCCGAACAAATTCGCCAATAATTAAGGTTATTCAACTGGGCCCAAAGGGCATAATCCGTACTGATCGCATCGTAATGATAGTAGTAACCGGAAGCGCCAGTGAAAAATGGATCCTGCGGGCAACTGGCAATGTAAGCTGGTGTTAAGTTAGCATTGCAAATGTTCACCATTGAACCACCCGCAAAGTTAGCAGGCGGGTATAGGCCATTATTGGCCGCGGCGTAGTTTTCCAAAGCAATCCGGTACTGGGCCAAATCGCTTTTACGCTGGGTATCGCGGGCACGTTTCAAAGAAGGCTTGAAATTGCTCAAAAACAAGGTCGACACAATGGCCAGTATCGCCATAGTGATCAGCAACTCGACAAATGTAAAGCCTTTAGCGAAGTAGCTTCTCGGACGGTGGCAGGTTGAATCCCGCCGAGGCGGGATGAAGCCGTGACTTCTCCGAGGTGTTGCGAACGATTTCATCTTAAAAACCATTGTAAATAAAAATTCAAAATCGGCTGGCCCAAAAGTAAGCTGGTCAGCATGGCGGCCGCCAAAAACGGCCCGAACGGCACTTGCTGGCCAAATCTTTTTTTACCAAGCAAAATCAGTATGACACCGACCATTGCCCCTGTCAAGAAAGCCAGAAAGAGGGCGACGGCTACCTGCGGCCAACCCAAAATCAGACCCATCAAACCGGCCAATTTGACATCGCCTAACCCCATACCACGGCCCTTAGTGGATAAGACCAGCAATCCAAAAAAGCCGGCAGCCCCAAAAGCAGCGAAAATATTTGCGATCAGGATATTGGGAGACTGTGATACTAGGTAAAAAAGGCTGGCCACCCCGGCGAAAACTAGCACCTCATCAGGAATGATCATGTAGCGCCAATCTGACACAAAAATCGCTAAAAGCGAATAAGCGATTAACAAATCGCGCCCCCACAGCCACCCCTGGGGTGTGCGCAGCACTCCCCAGGGGTGCGTTGTCGAAAAGTAAATTAATAATGTCAGCAGCGCCGCCGTTAACTCGACTAGGGGATACTGCCAGGAAATTGGCGCGTGGCAGTAACGGCAGCGTCCCCGCAAAAGCGCAAAAGAAACCAACGGGATATTGTCACGCCAAGCCAATTGGTGTTTGCATTTCGGACAAAACGACCGCCCCACCAAGGGGCTTTTGTGATGATTAAGCCGATACACCACCACATTGATAAAACTGCCAATGGCTAAGCCAAATAAAAAAAGAAAAAAGATCATCTTTTAAGATCATACCAAAAAAGCAATTGCCCTCCAATTCGGAGGGCAATATGCCCTTAGTCTATAGACTAAACTCGGTTCCTCACACTTTATTCCGGAACGCAGATGTAGTTATTTACTGCACTGTCCCCAGTACACGCACCACCTCCAGTCACACAGCAGTTGGCGGCAGCGTTGTACTTCGCAATATTAGCGTCTGACTCAATCTGAGAACAAACCGCCACCAATTCGGAAGTAGCGTCAATCCCTACATAAAGCTCATTGTCCGCCGTGTCCACGCGGTCAATAAAATTTTGCTTCAGCTCCTTTGACGAAACCAATTCCGCCAGATCAGTACTGGCAATCGCACCAGCCCCCAAGGCGGCAGCACAAGTATCATCAGCTCCGGACGCTGTTACCAGCGTCGGTGGATTCGCCTCGTTCGTGGCGTAATATCTCTCCACCGCGTTTAAAAGTTCGGAGGAGTTGCTCTTGCGACGGGTGTCGCGGGCCTTGCGCATCTGCTCGATCGGGTTAATAGCGGACAGGACCGCCACAGCCAAAACACCAATGATCGCGATCACGATCAACATTTCTACTAAGGTAAAACCT
>Ga0210057_1006253_pt1 | contig 14861 bp, 12 predicted proteins | sample CryGeyCG2114_010_2_FD_183968 | JGI IMG/M metagenome (GOLD analysis project Ga0210057, IMG submission 183968) | Groundwater microbial communities from aquifer - Crystal Geyser CG10_big_fil_rev_8/21/14_0.10 (SPAdes) (version 2) | ecosystem: Environmental > Aquatic > Deep subsurface > Groundwater ... | reverse complement strand
GAATTGCTGAGTATTTTCTCCATCATATACTCAAAGATTAGCATAGAAATTGAAAAAAATCAACTTAGATAGTATAATTAGAAATCATGATGGATTTGCCGAAAACATACGACCATACCAAGGTTGAGGAGAAAACTTCCCGCCTCTGGGAAAAAGGCGGTTTTTTCAAAGGCAAAATTGTCAAAGGCAAAAAGCCTTTTGTCATTACCCTGCCCCCGCCCAACGTCACCGGCAACCTCCACGCCGGCCACGCCATGTATGTTGTCGAAGATATTATGGCTAGACAAAAAAGAATGCAGGGTCAACCAACCTTATGGCTGCCGGGATTCGACCACGCTTCCATTGCCGTGGAATACCTGGTTTCCAAACAATTGAAAAAAGAAGGAAAAAACAAAAAAGAAATTGGCAGGCAGGAGTTTTTGAAAAGAGCTAAACAATTCGCCCTTAGCTCCAGAAAAGGAATCAAGAACCAGCTGCAGAAACTCGGCTTTTCTCTGGATTGGAGCCGGGAAGCCTATACCATGGACAAAACCAGGTCTTTGGCAGTCAAACAAGCTTTTAACCGCCTTTACAAGAAAGGCTTGATCTATCAGGGAGAATATATTGTCAACTGGTGCCCAGGCTGCCAGACCGCGATTTCCGACCTGGAAAACGAACACAGAGAACAGACAGACGAATTGTATTATATGAAATACGGGCCCTTTGTTTTGGCCACCACCCGGCCGGAAACAAAGTTCGGCGACACGGCCGTGGCTGTCCATCCTGACGACAAACGATATCAAAACTGGATTGGCAAAGAGTTTGTTTACGAATCTCTAATCGGCCCTAGAAAAATGAAAGTTATTGCCGATAAGGCCATTGATCCGGCTTTTGGCACAGGCGTGCTTAAAGTTACGCCCGGCCACGATCCGACTGACTTTGAAATCGGGCAAAGACATAATTTAAAGACAATCAAAATTATTGATGAAAAGGGGCGATTGACAGAAGCTGCCGGCCGTTTTGCCGGCTTGCCTGTCCCGGAAGCGAGAAAAGCTGTGGTTGAAGAATTAAAAGCCAAAGGCGAATTGGTCAAAATCGAGCCGATTACCCACAAAGTTGGACATTGTCAGAGATGCGGAAGAATCACCGAACCTTTGATTTCCAAACAATGGTTTGTCAAAACCAAACCTTTGGCAGAAAAAGCGATTGAAGCAGTCAAGTCAGGAAAGATAAAGATCGTGCCCCAGAGATTTGAAAAGGTCTATTTCCATTGGCTGAAAAACATCAAAGACTGGTGTATTTCCAGACAGCTCTGGTGGGGCCACAAGATTCCTTTAAAAGGAGTTGAAGACACTTTAGACACCTGGTTTTCTTCAAGTCTTTGGCCGATTTCGGTCTTTGGCTGGCCCCTTCCTCGCTCCGCTCGTCAGGGCAAGCCGTCAGACTTTGACTACTTCTACCCAACCACAGTACGGGAAACTGGCTACGATATTCTTTTCTTCTGGGTGGCCAGGGAAATCATGATGTGCCTGGAGATGACGGGAAAGCCGCCCTTTAAAATCGTTTATCTCCACGGGCTCGTGCGCGACGAACAAGGACGGAAATTCTCCAAAACTGCCGGCATCGGCTTTGACCCTCTGGAAATGACGGGAAAATACGGCACTGATGCTTTAAGAATGTCTTTGGTTTACGGAAACGCGGCCGGCGCAGATCTGAAAATAGGAGAAGAAAAAATCAGGGCAATGAGAAACTTCACCAACAAGATCTGGAACGCCAGCCGTTTTGTGCTATCGCACGAAACGAAGTTCCAAGTTCCAAGTTCCAAGTTCCAAACAAGAAATAAAGACGATCTTTGGATTCTTAAAGAGCTGGAAAAAACAGTCAAAAAGACGAATGACTTAATGGATAACTTCCGCTACGGGCAAGCGGCAGAATCTATTTATCAATTCTTCTGGAAAAAGTTCTGCGACAAATACATCGAGTCAACCAAGGACAGGCGTAAGCAGGCCCAGCCGATCTTGTTTTTTGTTTTAGCCCAGTCATTGAAGCTCTTGCATCCCTTTATGCCTTTTATCACCGAAGAGATCTACCAGAAGCTGCCGCTAAAGAATAAAAAAAGGAGTTTAACAATTGAAACCTGGCCCAAAATATGAACCTTGTCCTCTTAATTGTTTGCGGTTTAGCTCCGAGCCTTGTCTGGCTGCTCTATTTCTTAAGAAAGGATGTTCATCCGGAAAACAACTCTGAGGTGATTAAAATCTTTGTCTACGGAGCCTTGACGGTTCTGCCGACAGCTTTGATTCAGTTTGGCATCTTTGACATCACCGATAATATCAAACCGTCTCTCTTTAAAACCATTTTTATTCTTTTCTTCGCCGTTGCTTTGACAGAAGAGTTTTTAAAATACCTGGTGGTCAAAGACAAGGTTATCAAGACTCCTCATTTTGACGAGCCCATGGATCTGCCGCTTTACCTGATTATTTCGGCTTTGGGCTTTGCCGCAGCAGAAAACGTTCTGGTCATCATCGGCCCCGGGCTTTTCCAGATGTCAGTGGGTAAAACCATTCTCCTCAGCCTTTACCGTTTCGTCTCCGCTGTTCTTTTGCATGCCTTGGCTTCCGGAACCCTGGGGTTTTTCCTGGCCCTTTCGTTCTATCAGCCCAAAAACAAAACCAGGCTTCTGGCTCTGGGGTTTTTCCTGGCTGTCTTCTTGCACGGACTCTATAATTTTTCTATAATGGTAATTGGGGGCAGTATCAGATTTTTGATTCCCTTCTTAATCTTAATCAATCTGGCGCTAGTGCTTTCTTTTGGCTTTAGAAAACTGAAAGAAATGAAAAGCGTCTGCGAGATTCAATAATTAATATTTAATTTCATAAATATGGCTTCATTTTTTGAAAAGCTGATCGGTAGCCAGAGCGAAGAAGAAAAGCCGAAAGAAAAAAAGGCAGCTTTAAAGCCTCAACCCAAAAAACCGGTAAAAAGTTTCAAGGCCAAGGTTTTGCCAGAAACAAAAGAACCAGTGGCAGATTTAGAAGCTGAGGAAAAGGCGCAAGAAGAACCAATTGAGGAAAGGATAGAAACCGAGACAAGGCCAAAAGTAAAAGAAAAGAAGCTCTCTTTAGAAAAAGACTGGCCATTGGCAGAAGGACAGCTAGCCATTGATGTTTACCAGACCGAAAACGAAATCGTTATTGAATCAGCTATCGGCGGAGTCAAACCAAAGGATCTGGAGATTACCATTGAAAACGGCATGGTTCAGATCAAGGGCAGCCGCCAGAAAATGGAAACCATTGAAAAGGACAATTACTTTATCCAGGAATGCCACTGGGGATCTTTTTCCAGGCAGTTTGTCCTGCCTGTTGAAGTTGACGCCTCAAGATCAGAAGCGAGCCTCAAAGACGGCATCCTGACTATCAGAATCCCAAAGATCCAAAGGGAAAAGGTGACCAAACTGGAAATCAAAGAATAACTCATTCCTTGAGGTAGATAGACAACGTTTCAAAATCAAATCTTTCGGGAATCTCCGGATGGATAACAATTTTGTGGATTGGCTTCCACGTCGGAAAATTAGAGGTGTTCGTAATAACAATCGTTCCTGTTTTTAATTCTTCTTGCAGCTTCTTTTCTAATAATGGCATCAAATCATGCCAAAGATAGGTATAGACGACGTCTGCCTGACTTAAATCGGTGTTAAGACTGAAAATGTCTTGCTTTTGAAAATGGACTTTGCGCCTCAGGATTGTTGATTTTAGTTTGGCAAAGAAAATTCTGACCGCGCTATTGTCAACGCCGTAAACAATCAGACCTGGCAGAAACTTTTTGACGGCTAAAGACAGGTTCCCGCGAGCGCATCCTAAATCGTAAAAATTCTTGGCTTCTGGCTTGTATTCTTTTATCGCCTCAACCAACTTTTTTGCTGCCCGCCTGCTGGTAGGCAGATCATGCCCTCGCATCAAAGAATCCAGCGCAAAGATCAAAAAGAAAACAGTGGCAGCGCTGACAGATCCCATGAACACAAATAGTATAATGTATCTCAGAATCATTACAGATAATATTTAAAAAATAAATCAGCGACATGCTTTGCCACGTTCTGCGACCTGCCGGAATATGGAAAATGATGGAGTTCGATGCAGGGAAGACTATTGAGCTCGAGGATGGCGCTTTGCTGCTCTTTCCATGAACAAGAAATATCTGAAACTAAAAAGTCTATCCCCACTACCTTAATATCAAAAAAACTAGCGACCTGACGGAAAAGTAAAAGGTTGTCGGGATGAACCTCTTCGGTCACCTCAATCAAATCACCGCCCAGTTTGAGAAAAGAGTCCCGCTGCAGATAGACTATCTCATCTTTTTTAGGAATTGATTGAAAATTGTATCCCCGTTCTTTTAACAACTCTTCTGTTGTCTGATTCTTGACTATTTTATAGAGGGTATATTCTTTCTCTTTCGGCTCGCCCCGGTTCTGATCGCTATTTTTCCTATCTATAAGCTCCCGGATTGTCGAAAAGGAGTCGCCGACAACGTTTGCCGGTACTTGTTTAACGCAGGCAACGAAATCTGAATCAACTACAGTCGCCCGGTATACAAACGCATTGGCGATAAATCTTTCGATGATAAAAGTCGGCGAGTAAATTATGGCCTTATGAATTGCCTTTTTTAATTCATCAAGGTTCTTGATATCCGTAGTAACGTGCCTGCTTACAGAGCCACTGCGCGGCTTTACTACCAAAGGAAAACCGAGCTGTTTTGCTCCAAATTTCACAGCCCTTTTCTTCTGGAAAAACCAGAAAGCTTTTCCTTCGGCAACGGGAAAATTGCCGTTTTTAAGATGCTGTTTTGTCCTGTCTTTGTCGTCAACACAGTATCTATATTTGCTGGCAAAATCAGCGACAGGCAAACTTTCAAACCAGACAATCTTACTGTCTATTTTGGCACGGAACTGATTCGTATAGCCAAAAGGGCCTTTCAAGACCTTGATTTTTAGCCCTCTTTTTTTAACTTCCTCAATAAAACAAGTGCTGCGCAGCTGAATGTCAGAACGCTTAAAATCGCTTCTCCACGAGGCTAGCCCAAAAACGACGAAGGCTTTATCCAATAAAGCGTCTAAAAGAAATTCAAATTTCCTGGGTAAAAATATGTGAGGCAAAAATCTATTCGTAAGCTCATCCAGCCAAGTCTGGATATGATAAATAGACGGCAAGCCGCAATCTTGACAAAACTTTTTACTGTGTTCATTCATATGTTATTGGTGGGCAGGGAGGGACTCGCCCCGCACTAGAATAAATTCAGTGCGGGGTTTCGTCCCGCTTTTAGCGGGACTCAAAACCCAATGTGTCGCGGGAGAGACTCGAACTCTCACGGGTTACCCCACTAGGTCCTAGGCCTAGCGCGTCTACCTATTCCGCCACCGCGACAATATGCGTGCTTGCCCCGAATAAAGCCACGGGCTTTCCTTTGGGGTTTGCCGGCCTGCCCCGTAGCGAACTTTGTTCTGCTGCGGGGTTTCACCACGTCCGCGCTATTTATTATTTTAACTGTAATTCTCTTAAAATCAATAGGTTCAAAGAAAACAAAAACAGCTAAAAAACAGCTGTTTTTGTTTTAATTAACAATTTAATACCCTACAATCGCTCTGACAATCGAAGGCACTGCCCTGGCGATAATGGCAATGACCATGCCAATGGCAGCATACATGATTTGGTCTCTGCCAGCCTTAACTTTCTCCGGGCTGCCGGCAGAAGTCATAATATTGAGAGCTCCCAGAATAACCAGGATAATGACAATAGCGACTATGATTAAGAAGGCCCAGTCAGTCACGGCATAAATGGTGTTCAGAACGCAGAAAAGACCCCATTTTTCGGTCGTGCAGTTGATAGATCCAATAGTGCAACTTCCTCCGCTAGGTCCGACAATTGAATCTTTTACGCAGGAATCAGCATCAATCTGAATATCTTTTCTGAGCTTGCAGCAGTCCTGGAGAGTGTCATCAGCTAAAACTATCATTGGCAAAACCAGGCTTCCCAATAAACAGGTAAAGACTAGAATAAAAAAGATTTTCTTCATTTTTATTTTCAATTAGTATAAATTACTAATTTAATCTCTGAAATCTACAATCGACCTTTCCGATTGCCAAGTACAAATTTACGAATTTTGGGCAATCGGCTACGAATACTCTATTCGTATATTCGTACAAATTCGTAATTAGTAGGTTTATTTCAACAGTCTTTAAATTAAGCTAGGCATGAACTCCAATAACCGACTTGATCACGGATATCAGCCCCTTGGCTAATAATACCACCAAAAGGCCCACCGCGGTCCAGATAATGATTGTCTGGGCTTTTTTAATATTGGCAGGATTGCCGCCGGCTGTCAATAAATAAAAGCCGGCAATAACCACCATTAAAGGAGCCAGGGCCAAAGAAATCACAAAAATGAAGTTGACGACTGCATCAATCAATTCCCCAAAAGTGTCGTATTGAAGAGGATTGGGAATTGTCAATCCTCTACTAACAAAAGGAAAAGACAAAACGATTATGGCTACGGCTAAAAATACGATTAAAGATGTTTTCATATATTCTCTTTATATCTTGTATTTTAAACTAGTTTTCAATAAAAGTAAACCCCGTATGAATCCTTTATTGGTCTGAAGAAATACTTAAGACTAAAGCCGTAAGGCGATTCGCTTGATAACAAAAATATATTCACTGCCTATTGCCGGGATTCTGACGGGGTAAACCCTACGATATTTTAAGAAAAACCAAGCCGTAATGATAGCTTCCAGCCACGAGTTCTTTATCTAAGACAAAACCCGAGCTTTGGGCAAGTTCTTTTACCTCCAAAGGTTCAATCCTGCCCTCTTTGGGCCCCAAAGGACTATCTTTTTTCCAGTCAACCACCAAAAGCCTGCCCCCGGTTCTCAAGACTCTTTTTGCCTCTTCAATAATCGCTTTTTTATCCTTGATTTGGAATAAAAGATTGGTCAATAAAACTAAATCCAAAAGATTGCTCTGGATTGAAGATCCCGGGCCTTGTTCCAAGTCAGCCTTGATCGGCTTGATGTTATTTATCTTTGCCATTTCCATTTTTGTTCTCAAAGCAGACAAGGCTTCTTCCTGGATGTCTATGGCATAGACCTTGCCTGTTTTTAGTCTTTGAGCCAAGGGAATGGCCCAGCCCCCGGAGCCGCAGCCAAAATCCGCGGCTGTCATATTGCTGCCCAACTCTATTTGGTTTAAAACTTGTTCCGGGTTGAGAAATTCCATGTTATCATTTTAACATTTTAACATTTGAACATCTTAACATTTTGTTAATATGTTAGCATGTTAGGATGTTTAGATGCAGGTTGCTGAAGCGATTCTGTCTCCCTGATCCAGCCTCATAATTCTCACTCCCTGAGTCGCTCTTGATAATTTGGGAATTGAACCGATAACTGTTCTGATGACCTGGCCTTTTTGGGAAATGACAATCAAGTCTTCCTCGTCAGAAAGAACTTTGGCAGCAACCATTAATCCTGTTTTGGGAGTGACTTTGCCGGTTTTAATGCCCGACCCTCCTCTTTTCTGAAGCCTGTAGTCTTTAATAACGGTTCTCTTGCCATAACCTTGCTCAGTAACTATCAACAGGTACTGCACAACAGCTTCTCTGGCAACACCCATATCTATTACTTCGTCTCCCTTCTTCAGCCTAATGCCTCTTATGCCTGAAGCCTGCCTTCCCATTTCTCTCAGATCCTTTTCTTTAAAACGGATGGCCTGGCCCTTTTTAGTGGCAATGATAATTTCGTCTTTGCCGGAAGTCTTGACCACCTTTCTCAAAACATCTCCTTTTTTAAGGGTAATGGCGATCAATCCTGACTTTCTGACATTGGCAAATCCTTCTATCGCTGTTTTCTTGATTATACCGTTTTGGGTCACCATTACCAAGTAGCGAAATTGTTCCTGGTCTTTCTTGTTTGAAGAAATCATGGAAAGAATTTTGTCTTGGGAAGAAATTTCCAAAAAGTTCAAAAGCCCCCGACCGCGAGCCACTCTCGTGCCTTCGGGAATCTCAAAAGCCTTGGTCAGGAAAACCTTGCCAGAATCAGCAAAGAAAAAGAGGTCGTCATGAGTCATGGCCGGCACAAAATGCTCGACAATATCCTCCTGGGTCGTCTTCATTCCCAAGATGCCTTTGCCGCCTCTTTTCTGAAGCTTGTAAACAGAGGGATTGATTCTTTTGATATAGCCTCCAGAAGTCAGGGTCACGATTGTTTCTTCTTGGGGAATTAAATCTGCTTCGGCAATCTCTTCAACTTCTTGGATTACCAGCTTGGTTCTTCTGTCGTCGCCAAAAGCCTGCTTAACCTCGTCCAGCTCTTTTTTGATCACTCCTTTGATCTTTTCCGGGCTTTTCAGAATTGACATCAAGTCTTTGATTTTGAGTTCGATTGCTTTTAACTCTTCTTCGATTTTCTTTCTTTCCAGTTTTGCCAAGGCAGCCAGCTTTGTTTCCAAAATGGCGTTGGCCTGAATTTTGCTAAGCTTAAACTTTTTTATTAAATTCTTTTCCGCTTCTTCCCGGTTGGCCGAGTTCTTAATCAGGCGGATGACAGCATCGATGTTCGCCAGACATTTGTGCAAACCTTCTAAGATGTGAGCTCTTTCTTTGGCCTTTTCCAGGTCATAACGAGTCCTTCTCAAAACTACTTCCTTACGATGAAGCAAAAAGTAGCTCAGAATTTCCGCCAGCGACAAAACCTTTGGCTGGACGCCGTCAACCAAAGCCAGAAGATTCAAGTGAAAAGTCTTTTGCAGATCAGTGAACTTGTAGAGGTAATTTAAAATCTTTTGAGGATAAGCCCCTTTTTGCAAATCAATGACAATCCTTAATCCTTCTTTATCCGATTCGTCTCTGATATCTTTAATGCCTTCTACTTTTTTCTCCGCCACCAGATTAGCCAGCTGTTCGATCAAAGCTGATTTCTGGACCTGAAAAGGAATTTCAGAGATAATAATCTGCATCTTCCCTGATTTTTCCTGTTCAATGATTTCGGCCTTGCCCCTGGCCAAAACCGGACCCTTGCCCTGGGAATAAGCAGAGATTATTTCTTTCAAGTTGAAGATCTGGCCGCCGGTCGGGAAATCAGGCCCTTTTATAAACTGAAAAAGATCTTCGGTGTCAGCTTTGGAATGGTCAAGCAGATAGACAAGAGCGTCGCAAACCTCTCTCAAATTATGGGTAGGAATGCTGGTGGCCATGCCCACGGCAATGCCCAAAGAACCGTTCAAAAGAAGATTGGGCAGGGGCGAGGGAAGAACGATCGGTTCCTTTCTCGTACCGTCATAGTTATCAGCGAAATCAACTGTATTCCTTTCAATATCTTTGAGTATTTCCTCGCCGGCCCGGGAAAGACGCGCCTCGGTATATCTATAGGCGGCAGGTTCGTCGCCGTCAATCGAATTGTGAACAAAAACCCCCGAGGCCAAAGCAAAATTATGCCAAGGTTCGGTAGTAAGATCATAAACGTCTTCTTTCTCTTTCAGAATTCTAGTGCTAACTATTTTATGATTATATTTTTGAGCTTCAAGTAAAATCTCTGAGAAACTGTCGAAATAATTCAATGCCTTTTTAAGTCCAGGAATCCAATTACTTTTCCGTTCTCGCTCATATAAATCAGGTGTAATTTCTGCGTGTTGTTTCAAAAGCGAATAAACATATCTCAAAACCTTACTTTTTATAACCTTCTTTTTATATTGAGGGTTCTGCCAATTTTCTTTTAAAGCGACTTTCGCCTTAACGGCTAGATTTTTCATCAATCCTGGATTTTCTAATAATCGAAGTTTATTGCTCTCGCTAACTGCCCTAACAATTCTTTCCCTAAATTGCGGGTCTTGCCATTGCCGCCTGGCCTTTTCTTGGTGCATTTTTTTAATCTCGGGGTTCTCCCAAAGTTTTTTTGCCGCTTTGCTGAAATGTTCTGACGAAAATTTTGCTCGGTATTCCGGATTTGCCCATAAAGCTTTCATTATCGCCCTCATTCTTTCTCTTGCCTCAAGGGATTGAAACCTTTTTCTCATCGCTTCTGAAATATATTTCCGATGAGCGGGGATTGACCACAGTTTTAATGATAATTGTCTTGTCCGCTCGGCCATTTCCTTTCGATAATCTTCGTTTTGCCATCTTTTTTTCAGCTCTGCGGATTTTAAACGACTTAGCAATTCTTGAAAGTCCTTTCTTTGCCACAGCCTTCTAAGGTTTTTACTAGAGCCTTCGGTAATTACCTTTCGATATTCCGGGCGCTGCCATGCACTTTTTATAACCTGGCTCATTCTTTCTCGGTAGACAGGGTCTTGCCACTTCTTTTTGTTAAGTTTGCTCCAGAATCGAGATGCCTTTTTTCTGTTTTCTGGATTGCTCCAGAATTTTATTCTGCCGGCAGCTATTTTCTTGCGGTAATCAGCGTCTTGTTGATGGCGCGCCGAAGCAATCTCTTTATGTAAACCCCAATGATCTCGCCACTGAATTCTCAAAACATTATCAGGGTTGTTGTTTAATTTGTTAAAATCTTTGTGATGACGAATCCTACCGGCACTTTTTTTGTAAATACTTTCTTTCAAATTCCAGTTGTCGGACAAATGATGAACAAATTCCCAGATTTCTTTTATGGGTTGGTAAACCGTCTCATAACCTATAAAATTTTTGTCAGAACCCTCAAATAATTTTGCGTAAAGCGGCATTAAAGAATCTCCCTGCTGCAAGTTTCTTGCCTCTTTATAGCTTCCGTCCCTTAGCAAAAACCTATGATCTAATGTACATTTTATTTTTTCTCCGTTATCTAAAATAATTTCGATTATCTTCTGATTTTTTCTCGTTAATCTTGGGTTTTTAATTTCAGTAACCTCAACTCTCTTAGTTTCGTGGTCAAAAGTAAATGTCCAGTGCTTTTTTCCGTTTTTTTGTTCGTTTATTAATTCTTCAAAATTCAAACTTCTACCGTCAACAAGCTTTACCTTTGTATCTTTAGTAAAACAGCCGAAATTTCCTTGGCCCTGCACCAAAGGATACCTCATGGAAAAGTCCTGCGCTAAACGCACCATGGCATCATAAACAGCAACATCTCCGTGCGGGTGATAGCGAGCCAAAACATTTCCTATAACCGCTGCCGACTTTCTGGATTTTGCGGTGTTGGTCAATCCCATCTCCTTCATGGCAAAAAGAATCCTTCTTTGAACCGGCTTTAGGCCGTCTCTGACATCTGGCAAGGCCCTGGAAACAATGACTGACATGGCATAGTCAATGTAAGATTCCCTCATTTCCTCGATAATCTCTTTGGATTCAACTTTGCCAATTCTAAAACCGGGTTTGGTTGCCAGCTCTTTCTCCTTTTTTGGCTTTGTTTTCTTTTTCATTATGGGTTTGGCGGCCCTTCTTCTAAGAGGTTTTCTAAGTCTTTTAATTGGTTCTCGTCTATTTTAGGCAATTCTACCTTGGGCAAGTCTTTTAATTGTTTTTCTAAATCTTCAACTCTCAATTCCTGGCGCAGCTTGTCTTGATTAATGCTTTTGAGATTCTGCTTTAAGGCCAAGAGCCAGCCGCCGAAAAACAAAACTCCCAAGATGACAACCAATGCCCAAAAGATTATTTTCCTTTCCGATTCCGGCCTTTTTTGAATTTTCTCCAGAAAGCTGGCCATTTTCATTAGGGTTTGAGAATAACAATATTGGTTTCCTCCGAGGATAAATCTTTTTTCTTGATTGTCAATTTTGCCAAAGGTTCGGGCATCTTCTTCCCCATTACTTTCAAGAATTTTTCCACGCCTTCCAGCTTTATCTTGAGCTTTGGCAGCGAATAGTGCATGGGAATAACGATTTTCGGCTCTATCTGGCTGATGATTTTTAAAGCTTCCTGGCTGCTAATAGTATAGTTCCCTCCGATTGGAATCAAAAGAACATCGACTTCGCCGATATCTTCAAGCTGTTCTGAAAAAAGTTCTTTTTGGCCGAAATCTCCCATATGGCAGACTCTCATTTCCTCGCTCTCAATCGTATAAATAGTCACCCTGCCTCTTTCTTTGCCAAAATTCTTGTCATGGAAAGCAGGAATGCCCTGGATATAAACTCCTTTGATTTCATATTCGCCGGGCCCGTCGATTACAAAAGGATTTCCTTTGATTGCCCCCAAATTGTTGTGGTCGTCGTGGTCATGGGTGACCAGGGCAATGTCAGCGTTAAGCTCAGGAACCCTGAGGCCCAGGCTATTGCCAAAAGGATCGATGACCAGGGAGATTTGGCTATCTTTAGCCTGGCTGGTTAGAATCTGGAAGCAAGATTGTCCCCGCCAAATGATTTGCATGCTTTGATTTAAAGTATTTTATCGGCTATCAGCTATTTTATCATATCCCGGGTTTGCTTTCAATAATTCTTGAAAAAAAACCCGGGGTATGCTAGATTTAAAAATATGCTAATGGAGAACTTAGTCAAAAACAAGCCTGATTTATTGAAACCGCCGAAGGTGGGTGAGATTGTCAAAGGAAAGGTTATTGGACGGGGCAAGTCCTCTGTTTTTATTGATCTTGGAGTTTGGGGAGCCGGCATCATCTATGGCAGGGAATTCCTTCAGGCAAAAGAGATTTTAAAGAAAATTGAGGAAGGCGAGGAGCTTTTCGTCAAAATCGTTGATGTTGAGACTAGCGAAGGCTTTCTTGAAGTCTCGGCCCTGGAAGCAGACAGAGAAATTGCCTGGTTAAGGCTGAGAGAAAAAAAGGATTCCAGCGAAAACCTAGTGGTAAAGATTCTCGGCGCCAATAAAGGAGGCCTGCTTGCCAATGTCGCCGGAGTCAACGCCTTTTTGCCGGTATCGCAGCTGAGCTCTGTCAATTATCCGAGGGTTGAAGGCGGCGATGCCAATAAAATCTTGAAAGAGCTCCAGAACTTCGTAGGCCAGGAAATGGAAGTGAAAATTCTTGACCTGGACCCAAAAGAAGAAAAGCTGATTCTGTCTGAAAAGGTGAAGGAAACCGAGAAAATAAAAGAGACTCTTAAAAATTACAACGTTGGCGACGTTGTTGACGGGGAAATAACCGGCGTGGTTGATTTCGGCGCATTTGTCAAATTCGGCCCTGAGGGACTCGAAGGACTGGTCCATATTTCCGAGCTTGACTGGCAGCTGATCGAAAATCCCGTGGACATCGTCAAAGTCGGTCAGAAGGTTAAATTAAAGATTATTGACATCTCAAACGACAAAGTTTCTCTGTCTCTAAGGGCTTTGAAAGAAGATCCCTGGAAAGACATTGAAAAAACCTTTGAAAAGGGGAAAATTATCAAGGGCCGGGTAACAAAGTTCAATCCCTTCGGAGCCTTCATTGAAGTGGCGCCGAAAATCCAGGGCCTCTGCCACATCTCTGAATTCGGAAACAAGCAGAAAATGGAAATGTCTTTGGAAATAGGCTCTGACTATAATTTCGAGATCCTCTTGCTTGATCCAAAAGAACACCGCCTGCTCTTAAAACCGTTATTCACCCCGTAGGAAATGATTATGTTTTCGTTGTCTTCTAGAAAAACCCTAAAAACTGTTTCAAAAACATAATAAATAAATATTTTCTTTTCAAATTAATTCTTATCAGATGAAATACCTATTGTTTTATACAAACAGTCGATTAAGAAAAATAACAGAAAATATTCCCGCCTGCCAAAGCCGATCCAAAATTTAGATAGACACAAAACTAAAAAACATTTAATTATTCACATCGCGTATTATCAAATAACTTAAATTGCTTGCCCTAAAATTTTGGTTTGTTCGGCGGGCAGGTAATTTCCTACGGGGTTCACCAGTTCTTAAAAACGGTTAAATGAAACAATTGCTGAAAAACTTTCTTGTCATCATCCTGATCTTTCTTGGAATATCAGCTGTTTTTACCTTGATTTTCCCTTCAGAAAGCCAGCCAAAACAGCTTTCTTTATCCCAGCTGGTGGAACAAATAAACCAGGGAGGCGTTAAAAAGATAGTCGTCCAAGGCAACAATCTTGATATCACCCTTTCAGACGGAAGCAAAGCTTTTGCCCAGAAAGAAACCGAGGGTTCTCTGTCGCAGACTTTGGTTAATTACGATATTGACAAGGACAAGCTGGACAGGCTGGAAATCGAGGTGAAAAAAACCGACTCAAGCATTCTTGTTATTGGCCAGATCCTTTCTTTTGTCCTGCCTTTCTTGGCTTTCGGCCTATTCTTCTGGCTGATGTTCAAACAGACAAAAGTCGGAACTTCCCAGGTTTTTGACTTTACCAAGGCAAAAGCCAGGCTTTTCGGGGCTGAAGGCCATTCTCAGGAAAAAATCACCTTTAAAGACGTGGCCGGACTCAAAGAAGCGAAAGAAGAGTTAAAAGAAGTGGTTGATTTTTTAAAGTATCCCAAGAAATTCCTGAATATGGGAGCCAAGATTCCCAGGGGGGTTTTGCTCGTCGGTCCAAGCGGATGCGGAAAAACGCTTTTGGCCAGGGCAGTGGCCGGGGAAAGCAACGTCCCTTTTTTCCATGCTTCGGGTTCCAGTTTTGTCGAAATGTTTGTCGGGGTCGGAGGAGCGAGAATCCGCGACTTGTTCCAAACCGCAAAAAAAGCAACTCCTTCGATTGTCTTCTTAGACGAACTGGACGCCATCGGCAAAACCAGGGGCATTGGCATCGGCGGCGGCCACGACGAAAGGGAACAGACCCTTAATCAGCTGCTGGTCGAGATGGATGGATTCGAAAGAGATACCAACGTGATAGTTCTTGCCGCGACCAACATGCCCGGCGTTCTTGACCCGGCCCTGCTCAGGCCCGGCAGATTTGACAGAAAAGTCGTTTTAGACCTTCCCGATATTCAAGACAGAGAGGAAATCCTGAAAATCCACTGCCAGGGAAAGC
>Ga0210057_1006250_pt1 | contig 14863 bp, 22 predicted proteins | sample CryGeyCG2114_010_2_FD_183968 | JGI IMG/M metagenome (GOLD analysis project Ga0210057, IMG submission 183968) | Groundwater microbial communities from aquifer - Crystal Geyser CG10_big_fil_rev_8/21/14_0.10 (SPAdes) (version 2) | ecosystem: Environmental > Aquatic > Deep subsurface > Groundwater ... | reverse complement strand
GTGAACAGGTATTCCTTCTCTTGGCAGTCTTTGTATTGCTCCTGTGTCTTGATCGACAAAATAAGTCTCAGGATGATCTTTTTCTCCAGGTATTTCAAATATTTTCTTCCCGTCTTTGTCTTTGTTCCATTTTTCTTCTGCAAACTGTCTTGGAAATTCCTGGCTCCAGATATCTACTCCGCCGCCGCCTGCAACGTCTGCCGTAAACTTGATTGCGTCACGAACTTCGGCAAGCTCGCGAGCTCGTGTCTGTTCATTGATAACTCCCTGCTGTAAATCGAGGCCGGATAAATTAGATAGTGAGCCAGTTGGTAATTCAACGCCTTCGATTTCTGCTTGGTTTGCGAGCATTAATTCTCGAAGCGCTTCGCGAACGTCTTTTCCCATTGCTTTTGGCGCTCCGCCTATTGGATTGTTGCGGGAATGCATTAAAACAAGCTGTAATTTTCCCGCTCCTCCTCGAAGCGCGGCTTGTACGCTTTGCACTATGTTTTTGAATCTTCCTGACGGGTCTAGTTCCGGCACAGTAACTCCAATCTGATGTATCGGCACTATTGGTTTTTCAACTGAAGGCGCTGAAGAATCTCGGTCATACATTCCCCTTGACATTGCCCCGTAATCATCGTATCCCATAATATTATTACGATAATAGAGTATTTAATAGTTTAGCTTTTGTAATCCAGTGATTTGCCTGCGTATTTGTCCTTTTGCTTGTGCTCTTCTATCAGCTCTTCAGCTGCCGTCTTTTCGTAAAAATGCTTTTTGCCGGCTTCGAATTCAAGTTTGTCCTTATTTTCAGAATCTCCCTGATATTTTGGCTTGCCGTAAAAGTTTTCATCGCGCTTTAATTCGGCTATTGCATCTTCTTCCTTCTTTTTTTGGTTCACCACAGCTTCTTGAGCAGTGATGTCTTCAAGATTCTTGTCTTCAGTCTTGCGCTTTTCAGAAAGCATTGTGTCCAGAACAGCTATTTCGTCTTTTGTTTCCTCCATTATTTGAAGGACTTCGTTTAAGTCGTCTTCATTAAATTCCGGCTTTTCAGATTTTTCTTTCAGCTTGGATTTTATTTCGTCTGCGAGCTTTTCAAGTTCGGATATTTTTTCATCCGGAGCAAGCTTGTTTATATTTTCCAGCAATTCATTTACTTTCATATTAAATGATTTCGGCTGTTTTTACCATGCAAGACAGCCGTGCGCTTTTTTGAAGATTTTATAATGAACCCACAATAATTTCTTAGCCACTTTTTCAGCGACTTTTTGGTTGCCTTTTGCTTTTGCGCTTGCTTCCGCCGCTTTCTTTTGTTCTGCGCTTTTCATCGAGAACATTCCTGTTATTGATGACGGGACAAATAATCCTCCCAGTTCTTTGAATCCGGAGCCTATGTCTCCTGCGACTGCCCATACGCTGTCGGGCTTTTTTGCCTTATGCTGTGATTTTTTGTCTTCTTTCTCGACAGTTCGCAGTTTTGAGAGTTCGTTTGCTTCCCCCAGATACTTGTCAATGTCGTCTTTTATCGCGTTCATTGCCTCGTCTATTCCTGACAATACCGCAATGTCTTCCTGGTCTTTCATTTTCAGGAAGGCGTCTATTTTTTTGTCGTCCCAGCCGTATGCCCTCCATGTTATTTTTGTTTCCCCGACATGCACTGGTCCTCTGTGGTATCCGCCTTCCTGCGTAAAGCTTAAGCTTGGTCTTGTCCTGTATTCGAGAGTCAGAAGTATGCATGTGTAATGGTCGCTTTTCGGGTGCTTCATTTTTCCAAGCACTTCTATTTCAACCATGCTTCCTTCAAATGCAGACACCAAATTTGGGCTTGTCAGGTCTTTTACATTTGGCTGCAGTCTTTGTATGTGTTTCAAATATGGCTTCAGCCAGTTCATGTACATTTTTATTATGTTGTAGTGCTGTTTCAAATACGCCAATTCAAAGCGTTTTCTTTGAACAAGCTCTTTGTAGTTGTAGTCTCTCCACGCAAGATATTGCTCGAGCTTGCGTTTCAGAACATTTGACAATGACGCGTTTAATTTCAGATCATCGACAGTCTTGCTTATGTCTTTTGTTGTCTGCGGATTCATATTAAAAAAGAAATCTGGAAGCGCTGTGAACTGCAGTTGCTGCGCCATTTGGAAGATGTTTGCTGAAACTCTCTGCCCCTGCACAACTCCATCCACTAAGTCAACCCACATTCCTTTTAATGTTAATTCTGCGGGTTCTGATTCTGATTTTTCTTTGCTTCTTGCTTTTTCATGATATTCTATTCTTTCGCTTATCCATTTTATGTCTCTTATTAATTGAAATAAGTCTTTTCTCACGAATGCTCCGATTTGCGCAAGAAATTGGGATACTTTGTCCTGCGCAAGCCCGAGTCTCTGCATTCCTGCTCCGTATAACGAGCTTTGTTCGCTTGCCGCAAATAAGTCTGAGACTTTTATTACATCTCCGAATCCAAGATCTTTAAGGTCATTCATGCAGAAATTGTACACTGGTTCAATGCTCAGGTGGAATGTTTCAAGAGTCAATGAATACCTGTTTACTGGCTTGGGATAGTCATACAGTCTTATCTGATGGTTTGTGACTTCTCCCTCGTCATGGTCTGCGTATTCATAGAGTTTTTTCTTTCCTTTTAATTCTCCTTTCATTAGTTTGTCAATTAATTCCTGTTTAAAATCATGAAATGATATGTTTTTGTATTTTTCAGCATCCGAGCTTTTCAGTTCTTTGAATTTTGATTCATCGAAGAATTCCGGAAAGTCTTCTTTAAATGATGGTTTGAAGAAACCTGCCTGTATTAAACGCGCGCTGCCGCTTAAATCTTCCATATCGTCAGGCACATATATATCTATTTAAAACTATTGACTATATAAACAGCTTATTTCTTTAGAATTATGACAAAGCCTATTTGCCTTGCTATCTTGCTTTTTGTCTTTTCCGCCAGTTCTTTGGCTATTTCAAACCTTTCTGGTTTCGAACTGCCTGTTATTTTTATTTTTATAATCCTGTCAACTTTCAGCTTGCGCTTAATCTGTTCGATTACATTGTCTGTGACTCCGTTCTTGCCTATTTGCACAGATATTTCCAGTGTTTGCAGGTTTACAGCCATATTGCCTTAAAAAAGAGGAAGCATAAAAACCTATGTGCTCTCAGCAGTTGGGAACAGGCTCAAATGACAGTATTTTTGTGCAGAATATGATTTCGTTGTCTCTCACAATCTTTGGCGTTAATCTTACTTGCTCGACATCTCCGATGTTTGTTTTTAGGATTTTGACTTCTGTCACGCTGGATGGCGCCAATGGCTGTCCTAGTGTTGCGTCTAAGTTCACAATTCCTGCTTTGCCGATTAAACCTGCTTTTAGGTCATGCAATTGTTCAGGTCCGTTTTGAAGCAATAACCGCACATAGTCATTTGTCTGGCATATTTGAGGGACATCTTTTAATAAAACAAGGCTTAATTGTGCAGCATCGCATCCTGCGTTTATCTGGCTCACTCCTCTGACGAATTCTGCCCGTTTTTCCACGTATGATTCGCCCCAGTTCATTACTAATACGCCTAAAAATACTGAAAATGCTATAAGCAGTATTGTTGCGAAAAGAGGGCTTATGCCTTTGTTTGACATAATATCATGCGAAATTCTAATATATTTAAATATAGCGGACACTACCGTATTGTATGGCAGAACTATCTGATAATTGCATCTTTTGCAATATACTAAAAGGCGCGATTCCTTCAAAAAAGGTGTATGATGACGAGCATTGTTCTGCCATTCTTGACATTAATCCTGCAGGCATAGGCCACGTATTGTTGATTCCGAAAGACCATGTTGCGATCTTTCCTCAACTGCCGCAGGAAACTGTGGAGCATCTTGCGTTTATTGCAAAAGGGCTTTCGAAATCCATGCTGAAAAACCTTGGCTGCCAGGGAACAACGTTGTTCATTGCCAATGGCGCTGTCGCAGGGCAGAAGGCAGACCATACTATGATTCATCTTATTCCAAGGTTTGAGAAGGATAATGTTGGAATTGTTCTGCCTTCGCATAAGCTTCCTGACAACGTCAAACAACAGCTTGTTGACGGCTTGTCTCCGTTAGTCGCCCAAATTCTTGGTGGGAAAATGCCTGAAAAGAAAGAAGAAAAAGTTGAGGGGAAAGAAGCTGAAAAAAAGAAAGAAGAAATTGGGGAAAATAAAGAAATGCCTGGAAAAAAACAGGATAACCCGAAGTCCAGTCTGGATTCTATAACGGAGTTGTTGACTCGTGGCTGAATGTCTTGTATGTCATTGCATAAAAAACAGGGAGTTTGTTATTTATGAGAATTCTGCGCTCGCAGTGCTGATCCATCCTTCTCCGGCTGTCGCAGGTCATTTGATGATTGTTCCCAAAGAGCATTTCCCTATTGTGGAGTCTGTTCCGGATGCAATAATCAAAGAAATGATGGTTGTCTCGGCAAAAATGTCTGTTCTTCTTTTCGAAGCTCTGCAGGCGCAGGGCACAAACACTTTATGGTTAAACGGGGCGCCGGCGCATCAGCAATTCAATCATGCTGCTTTGCACGTTATTCCAAGGAAGGAAAATGACAATTTAATGCTGTCTTGGGCTCCGAAGCAGTTGTCAGATGATGAAATGTCTACTGCCGAATTAAAACTGAAAGAAGGCTCCAAAGAAGTTGGCATTCCCGAGCCCAAGAAGGTTGTTCCTGTTGAAGTCAAGAAGGCTGAAACTGCAAAGGAAGATGATTGGAGATTGAAATATCTTAACAGAATTCCTTAATTATTTTTTCTCGATTTTGTCTCCGGCTCTTTTAATGCGCGGAGCATTATTGACAAAAACGCAAATAATACGAGTATTCCCATCACAACGTAAAAATCAGGATCCATTGTTTGAACAAAGCATTGATGCTTTAAATGTTTTTCTCCTGAAAATCAGAATTTAACGAATAAAAGAATATTTCCAAAGATTGCTGTGATAATGTATGCTATCAAAAATGGCGGTATGAACGGAATTCCGCTCTTTATCATCACATTCTTCACTTGTTTTTTCTTGTGCAGCAGTTTAAGTTTTGCAATCTGCGCTTCGTTTAATCCTGTTTTTGACGCTCCGCATGCAATCCTGCCTTTCACAATCACAGGCTCTGCAAGCCAGTCTCCTAATGTTAATTTCGGCACAGGCACTTTGAACTTAAACGCTGAATTCTGAACAACATATGCAAGAATCGCGAGTAATGTAAGCAGAGGAATTGAAACTGCGATTATGATTGAGGATAGCAGATCAAAGTCGATGATTCTTGAGCTTATAATCACGAATCCTGAAACAAGCAGGCTTATGAAAATGGCGAGCCACGTATAGAGGTTTTCAAAAGTCTTCAAAAGGTTGGGCTTTACAATTTTCCATTTCAATATCATTAAAATAAATATTGCGCACATTCCGTATAATGCTCCTGCAAACACAAGGTTGGTCATAAATGATAATAAGAATGTGTTTGTCTTTAATTCGAAGCCGAATATGCTTCCAAGCGCCATTAATATTTTTGCGTCTCCTCCACCCCATTGTCCTGCGTAATATAATGCCCCTCCGACAGCGCCCGCGAGCGCAAATCCAACAGCGCTGTTAATCATATAGCTCCACGAAGAAAACTGCCATGCGTTAAAAATTGCCAGCGCAAATCCAAAGCCCATGCCTGTGTAGCTCATCCAGTCTGGAACCTCTCGAGTGCGTATGTCTGTATAGCTTGCGGCAAATAGAAGAATCCCTGCGATTATTAATTCAATCATTTTAATCCCGAAAATCTGCGCATTTATATTAGTATCTAATCAAACGAGCCTGGAACAAACACTGGTGCGCGGTTTGCATTGTTTACAACTATCTTTACGTCTGCTGTTGAATTGTGCAAACCGTCATTTGCTGTTATCTTGACCATGTATGTTCCCGCGTCATCATAACTTGTTTCTTTGGATTTCGAGGTCATCCAGCCGTCGTATGTCACTGCGACATTGTCGTCATCTGCGTCTGAAACAATTGGGTTTAATTCCACTGTGTCGCCTTCATCAACTATTAATTCTTCAGGCATTATTATTGAAGGGGCTTGGTTTGATTTTAATATGATTATTCTGATATTTTTCACAACAGTCAGGCTTCCATCGCTTACTGAGACTTGAGTGTCATAAGTTCCTGCATCTCCGTGTTCTGTCTGCCATTCTCCGTTTTCATTCAATGGCTGTTTGAATTTTATTGACACTACGTTTCCATCAGGGTCTTCCGCCTTTAGTTTTGGAAATGAAACCAAATCTCCTTCATTGTATGTTTTTACAATCGCATCCGCATCAGCATTATCTGTTGTGTCGGATGCTGGCGCGTCTTGTGTCGACAAAATATCGCTTAAGTCTTTTTCAATGCTTGTCTGCGGCGGTTTGGCAAACAAACTGCATCCTGCTATTGAAACGAGCATAACTGCCAATACGCAAATAACTATAATTCTCCCCATGTCACCATTCTAAAATGGGAACTCCTATTTATAGTTTTTGGAACTCCAGTAAATGCCTATTAAAAGCAGGAATAATGAAGAAATCGCAATCCGCAGTCCGATGCTAATCCCTAAAGACTGCCAGTATTCAATCGGATATGTTTTAATCAATAAACTCGATGCTGAAAATTCCCAGCTGCCTGAAGAAAAGAACGGCTGATGAATATATGAAAACAAGACATCAAAGTTCATGACAGCAATCAATCCCAATGCTAGCAATGATAAAGCAGATCCGATGATGATAATGCTCGGCTTCGCATTATTAACAAACATAAACACCCATAACAGCAATAAAATCAGCGCGAAATAGCTCATATTCCGCAATACGGAAACAACATCGTCAAGATGAGAGTTTTCAGCCGCAGCAAATGAATCAACATTCAGAGCGGAAAAGTCTGAAAAAGACGCGAATATTTGTTTTGTAATTGCAAAAGCATCAGTATTATTGCTGTGCAAAGCAAGCAGTTTTTCATTTAATTTAAAATCCCCGACAACAGAAGCAATTGAAAGAAGAAAAATCAAAGCAGTAAGAGCGATTGAAAGTGCTATTATTTTTATTGTTTCATTCATCTTATCACTGCATTATCAGGAAGGTCTATGATTAAAAATCCATGTTTTGTTTTCAATGGTCTGTCAGCATATACAACAACGCCGTCCCTGCTTCTTAATGGGGCTTTCAAGAATTCGTCTATCGTTATTGTTCCCAATACAGGATTTATTCCTTCCGCATAAACATCATCGCCTGGAGATGATTTGTCGGGATTTACGAGTTTTATCTTTCCTTCATAATCTCCTGCCAGCAGCATTCCTTTGCTCTCCACTCCTCGGAGCACAGCCGGCTGCAAATTCGCAACTACGACGCATAACTTTCCTGTCAATTCTTCTGGCTTGAATGTCTTCGCAAGTCCTGCGCATAATGTTCTTTTTTCTGTTCCCAAGTCAACTTCAAGAACGTATAATTTGTCGGCATTCGGGTGATTCCTGACTTCCAATATCCTTCCGGCTTTCAGGTTTACTTTTGCGAAAGGCTCTTCCTTTTTGGCATTCTTTGCCGAATGCTGTTCCCGCAGTTTATTGATCTCGTCATCTTCCAGCTTCCTGAATAATGGCATAGGAATGCCGATCTTGTGCCCTTTGGCCAACGAATCAAATCTTAATTTTTCAAGCGGCATCTTTGCTCCATTAACCTGCTTCAAAATTTCTTCGGATGTGAATGGCAAAAACGGCTCGATAAGCGAGGATAATGCATACACCATTTGACAGCATACATTCATAACAGTTCCTGCTCTTGGCTTGTCTGTTTTTATTGTCTTCCATGGCTCGTTTTCCTGCAGGTATGCGTTTGATAATTTCGAGACATGCATTATCATTCGCAGGCTTTCTTTCAATTTTACCTTCTCCAATAATTTCAACGCTTCTTTTGAAATTGATTTTATGTTTACAATGAATGATTTGTCATTGTCATTTAATTGCGCATCCGGGATTTCTGATTCGAAGTTTGCCTTTACAAACGCCAGTGTTCTGTTTACAAAGTTTCCGAGATTTGCCAATAATTCGTTGTTTGTCTTGTCTTTGAAGTCCTGCCAGGAAAATTCCGTGTCTGCCTGCTCTGGCCTGTTGACAAGCAGGTAATATCTCCACACGTCTGCGTTAATTCCAGAGTTCATTGCGTCATCTCCGAACACTCCTGTGCCTGAGCTTTTGCTGAACTTTCCGCCTTCGTATGTCAAAAATTCTGTGCTGTCGATGTGATGCAATAAATTATATCCGTCGTCTGCGTTCATCAATGACGCTGGAAATAGTATTGTGTGGAATGGTATGTTGTCTTTGGCCATGAACTGGTATAATTTCGCATCTGAATTTTTCCACCATTTCTTCCAGTCTTTGGAGAATTGTTTTGTTATGCTGATATATCCTATTGGAGCGTCAAACCAGACATAAAACACTTTATGCTCGAATCCTGGCTTTGGCACGTGTATTCCCCAGCTTAGGTCGCGGGTGATGCATCTTTCCCTCAATCCTTCCTTAAACCATCCTTCTGTTGTTGTTATGGCGTTTTCCGTCCAAAATCCTTCTTTTGATTTTTTATGCGTCCAGTCATGAAGTTTTTTTTCTGATTTGGGCAGATCTAAGAACAAATGTTCTGTGTCCCGCATCTCTGGCTTTGAGCCGCAGCGTTTGCATTTTGGGTTGATTAATTGCTCGGCTTCCAGTATTCTTGAGCATTTCTGGCATTGGTCTCCCCTTGCTTCATCATATCCGCAGAACGGGCAGGTTCCTGTGAGAAATCTGTCGCTCAGGAATGTCTTGCAGGAATTGCAGTATAGCTGCTGCATTGTTCTTTTCAGGATGTATCCTTTTTCGTCAAGCAATTTGAATATTTCCTGCGTTGTGTCGTGGTGTGTTTTGTCTGATGTTCTCCCAAAGCCGTCAAAGCTGCAGCCAAACCATTCATAGATTTTTTTGTGTATTGCGTAATATTTGTCGCATATTTGCTTGGGCGTCACTCCTTCTTCCTGGGCTTTTGCTTCTGTTGTTGTTCCGTGCTCGTCAGTTCCTGAAATGAACATTACCTCATTTCCCGCGCTTCTCATGTATCTTGCGAAAACATCAGCGCTCAGGACACAGCCGATTATGTTTCCAATATGCGGAACATTGTTTACATACGGCAATGCGGACGTTATGAGATATTTGGCCATATCCTGAAAAGAAGTCTATTGTTTATAAAGGTTTATTCCACCACAACATCCACATCTAATTTATGGTTGTCCGCGTATACAACCATTCTTGTCGAGCCTGTAAAAACTGATGGTTTTATTATCAGCTGGCTTCCAAGCAGTTCTGCTTTTAATTTTCCTTTGTCAAACAATACAAAGTGTTCGGCGTCTATTAAATTATGGAGGTCGACGGTCATTGTAGAATCATGATGCGCGTATATTGCGGTTCTCGAGACAACTTTTCCGGTGTAAGAGTCTTTCAAAAAGCCGAGTAAGGGGAGAGTTATCAAAAGCGCAAATATTATTATCACTGTTCTCGGGCTCAGCATTTATAAAATCCAGATTCTGGATTATAAAAACATTGTGTGCGCAAAGCGGGTTATATTGACAAGGGCTATGCCCGCATACACAAATACGCATATTTGCATTGATTTGTGCATTTTATGCGTCAGCAATAATTTTGAAATCATCACGACTGCCAATGCTTTGAAAATAGCAAGCGCAAAAAATCCGAAGTTGCTTATCATGAATTGCGCAAATGGGTTTAATTCCCGCGCTCCCTGCAATAGGGCAATTCCCGTCAATATTATATCAAATGCATTCAGGGCGTTCAGCTTCAAAAATGAGTGTTCTTTGGAGAATAACGCCAGTCCTCCGAAGATCGCGCTTATCCACGGCAGTATTGATGATATTCCCGATAATATGAAGACCCAGTAATAAGGAAATTCAACTGAATTTTCAACATTTGCCCCAAACAATGGCTTGCCTGCATTGTCTCCCAAAATAACAAGTTTTCCATTCACGCTTACCGAATCTCCTGTTTTATAGTCTGAAAAAAAGTTTTTGAAGTCAGATATGTCTTTTATCTCCGCCCCATTCATGGCAGTTATTGTTTCTTCAATCATAATTCCCGAGTTCTTCGCAGGAGATTCCTCAAAATAACTCACGACTCTTACGCCGTTGTGAATTTCGTATTTTGATACGGCATAATCCGCTGAAAATGCCAAAAGGAGAAAAATAATGCAGAGAGCAAGAAAGTGCTTGTTCATGAATAATTTAAGACAAAGATAAAATAAAAAGATGATTATTTCTTGGATTCTTCATTTAATTCGCCAAGAGTCTTTTCAACTCCTGATTCTGAGGACAATATCACTTCTTCAGCCTTTTTTCTCGCGTCTTCCATTGTCGCCGCAAGGTGAAGCTGTTTGTATCTCATTGCCAAATCTTCTATTGCCTGTTGTGTTTTTTCGTCCATAAGGCAATTTAAAACTAGTGGTTAATAAGCTTTATGCTGACGCTTCTGCTGTTTCTTGAGTAATCAGGTCTTCCATTGCGTCTGTCTTGCGGACAAATCTTATTGGTATTACTGCTCCTGCCATAATAAGCAGACTAAAACTTGGTTTATAAAGGTGCTCTGAATCAAAGAGGATGCGGATTGTATTTTCGCGGTATGAAGTAGACTGCGGCAGCCAAAAAGCACAAGTAAATCAGCATTGGCACAGCATAAAATGGCAGCCTCATCACGTGCATTGTCGGCACCATCCATGATGTGCTGACAGGCATGAAAATCATTTCCAGCGGTATTAAGAATACAGTCGCATATAATGCGGTGACCAATATTTCTGGGTACGCTCGCTTGAATCTTGTTAAATCCAAAACAACCCAGAATAATGATGCGGCCAATACAGCTATTAAGATGTATTTTGCGAATAACACAAATGAAAACCAGAACAATACCGCAGGTATAAGGAAAATCGCGGCAGTCACAAGAATCTTTATCCATTCGCCTTTATTGCTGAAATCCTTTAACGTGTCTATTGGGACCTGCGTTGGATTTCTGTAAATCCTGTAATTAACATCATACTTTGTGATTAATAAATTTTCAGCTCCTATGACGTCGTGCTTTCCTGTTGTGTCAATTATCATAAACGGGTCTTTTGCTGGAAACACAATTGGCTCTGTCATGTTTATTGTTCCGTTGAATGTTCCGCTTACCTTGTGCAATTCTGATTTTACAGTGTCAGGGATGTTGGCAAATGATGGTATCATCATTAATGTCATTAAAATGAATGACAATATGAATAATTTCATTAAAAATCCGAATGCGTCAAAGACAAAGTGCTGGCTTAAATGCTTGTACTGAGACGGACGAAATGCTTTTGCCAGCGTGTTGAAAAAACTGTCTGCCATAATTTCCTCTTGATAAGCGATTATTTAAGCCTTGGCTTTGCGCATATAAATGCTTTGTCCTGGTTCGCATCTAATTCTTGCACGTTTTTAAATGCCGAGTTTATTGCGTCCTTCCATTTCTTAAACTTCGAAGATTTTTTCAAGATTGTCAGTATCCATTGCTTCCCTCCAACACGAAGCAATTCAGCCATTGATTTTTTGACATCCGCGTGATGAAGCGCTGTTAAGCTTATAATTACGTCAAATGACTTGTCCTTGAACGGCAGAGCTTCTGCTTTCCCGCACACAATTTTTCCAGGCGTTATAAAATCCTGGCTTGGCTCCACGCCTATGCTGTCTGGAATTTTTTGTAGCAGTTTTCCGTTCCCACAGCCCACATCGAGAACTTTGCCTTTCAAAATAAACGGCTTTATTATATTGTATTTTTTCTCCTGCTCCTCTCCATGCAGTTCGTCATAGCTTCCTTTTATGCGGGAATACCAATTCATATCTTCATAATTTACGTAATCCTTATATATTTAATCAGTTGATTTCAAATTATGGCAATTAAAGAACCATCATCTATGGATGATTTGGTGTACTTCACTCGAAGAAACATTGGCAAGGGCAAAGCAGTTGCTTGGGCTTACAGGCAATTATGCCCTAAATGCAAAAAGGCAAAGATGGGCAAGCCTGTTGAAAAAGGCAAAGTAAAGATAAGAGCATTGGAATACAAATGCCCTGATTGCGCGCATACAATTCCAAAGCAGGAATACGAGGATTCATTGACAGCTGAAGTTATTTACACATGCCCTCATTGCAGTTTCAATGGAGATGCAAGCGTGCCGTTCAAGAGAAAGAAGGTAAAATTGTTTGACGAAGAGGCGCAAAAGGAAGTCACAGCGGAATCATTGAGAATTCAGTGCAAGAAGTGCGGAAAAAACATTGATATCACTAAGAAGATGAAGTAAGGGAGAAAAACATGGAATACAAGCAGGTTATTTTGGTTAGGATGGATTTGGACTTGTCAATTGGCAAGTTGGCGGCGCAGGTAAGCCACGCAAGCTTGGACGCGGCATTGGCGGCAAAGAAAGACACTATGATTGAATGGAGAAAAAACGGTGCCAAGAAGGTTGTTTTGCAAGTCGCTGATTTGGATGAGCTGAATGAATACAAAAAAAAGGCGGATGCTGCTAAAATTGCAAATGCGATTATAACAGATGCGGGCCACACTGAAATTCCTGCCGGCACAACAACGTGTCTTGCGATCGGGCCTGACAAGGAAGCTGAAATCAACAAGATTACTGGCAGTCTTAGAATGCTTTAACTCGTTGTGCATAAACTTTATATATCTGCATAAACGGCATAATCATATGGTTATTAGAGTTGCAATCAATGGTTTTGGCAGGATTGGAAGACAAATCTTTCAAGTTGGTCACGAAGACAAGGATATCGAATGGGTGGCAGTCAACGACCTTACCGATACCGCAACTCTTGCTCATTTGTTAAAATATGATTCTGTTTACGGAAAATTTCCCGGCACAATTGAGCACGATGCAACTAACATTATTGTCAACGGAAAAAGTATAAAAGTTATTTCAGAAAGAGATCTCGGAAAATTGCCTTGGAAAGACTTGAAGATTGATGTTGTGGTTGAATCAACAGGATTATTCACCGACAGAGAAAAGGCCGAAATTCATTTGAAATCAGGAGCAAGAAAAGTTTTAATTTCCGCTCCGTCAAAAAATCCTGACATTATGCTTGTCAAAGGCGTTAATGAGCATTTGTACGATAAATCAAAGCATCATGTGATAAGCAACGCAAGCTGCACTACAAACTGCCTTGCGCCGCTGGCAAAAGTGATTAATGACAATTTCAAGATCAAGAGAGGTTTTATGTTCACTGCCCACAGCTATACTTCAGACCAGCATTTGGTTGACGGCCCTCATAAGGATTTGCGCCGTTCAAGAGCAGCTGCTGTGAACATAATTCCGACTCACACAGGCGCCGCAAAGGCAGTCGCTGAAGTTATTCCAGAGTTAAAGGGAAAGATTGACGGCATTGCGTGGCGCGTTCCTTTGCCCTGCGGAAGCATTGCTGAATTGACGTGCGAAGTTGAAAAGAAAGTCGATGCGGAGCAGTTAAACAGGCTGTTCAGGGATGCGTCTCAAAATCATCTTAAGTCAGTTCTTGAATTCTGCGATGAGCCGATTGTGAGCCATGACATTTTGAAAAACCCTCATTCCTGTGTTTTTGACGCGATAAGCACAAGAGTCATCGACACGATGGTCATTGTGTCAGGATGGTATGACAATGAATGGGGCTACAGCAACCGCATGGTTGATATGATTAAGATAATCAGCAAATAAGTTCTCAGCGGGTGCGCGAGGGTGTCCCTCGCCTGCTCTATTAATTCAGTGATGCGTCAGCATCCTATATTTTAAGTGATAAAGAATTAAATAATAAAAATTGAAGAATTAAAAATAATAAAAAGAAAAAATTAAAGAATTATTTTGCTGCCCTGTATCCTTCTGCAAGCAGTGTGTTTGCCGTTATCGTCAATATAAATGCCAATAATCCTACAAACACAAACGGCACCATTGCGGACAGGAATGCTATTGCAAAGCTCAAAATTGCCGAGTATGCTGTCGCGGCAACCACTGCCAGGATAAAGCTTCCGGAAAATCCTTTTCTGAATACTATTGAAAAGTCAAATGCCGCTGAAAACTTTCTCTTTTCTGCGTATCTGACAATAGCTGCTTTCTGCACAAGCGTTGTTAAAATCGCGAGAATTATCAATGCGATTATAACCGGCCCCAGTCCTGCAAATATGCTGAAGTCCATCATTCCTGTTGCTGACACGTTCATCATCTGCATCATTGCGGGAACTCCAAGGGAAACAATCGCGAAAATTCCCAGCGGTATTGCGTATATTATTCCAATTAATATTGCCACCAGTCCCTGGACGAATTTCTGCCCAAAGTTTTTCCACTCCGGCAGTTTTTTATTTTTGTTTAGTGTGTTTTTTATAACCTCAAGTCCGTATCCAATAAGGATAAAGTTCACAATAGGTATTATTCCGAGAAGGAATCCTATCAGAAATTTTTTCCAGTCAGTAAATGGCTTCTTGATTGCATTTATTATGTCCATAGTATCACCTGCTCTTATCCAGGCATTCCTCTATAAAAAGCTATCTTACGAGTTGAGCTCAAAAATACTCGCCAGCCATATAATCCAGTCTTTGTCATTTTAGTTGTTCAGTCAAAATGAATGATTCAAGCGAAAAAAGCTCTAAAGCAGTTTGCGCAAACATAAACGATAGTTATAAAAGGAAGTTTGAATTGCGTGTGTTAATGAGAATTAACAAAGAATGTGAAAAAACATATATGATTTGGATATTCAAGGCGAAGTCAAATCATGATTATTGAGAAGTTTGTTTAAATGGCTGGAAAAATGAAGAGCAA
>Ga0210057_1006249_pt1 | contig 14863 bp, 20 predicted proteins | sample CryGeyCG2114_010_2_FD_183968 | JGI IMG/M metagenome (GOLD analysis project Ga0210057, IMG submission 183968) | Groundwater microbial communities from aquifer - Crystal Geyser CG10_big_fil_rev_8/21/14_0.10 (SPAdes) (version 2) | ecosystem: Environmental > Aquatic > Deep subsurface > Groundwater ... | reverse complement strand
AATGCTGACTCTGATTCAAACGAAAAAAATAAAGCCGATACCCGTTATCCTCGTGCATCGCGATTTTTGGGAACCACTTGTGGGCTGGATTACGGATAACGTACTCAAAAAACACGGCGCTATCAGCTCGGAAGACCTCAACTTGTTCTCCATTGTCGATACTGCAGAAGAAGCGTATGCCTTCGTCCGTGAATCTCTCGATAAAGGAACACACCATACACATCAACCTTATTCAAACAAAAACGCATGAAAAAGCCACATAACCTAAAGACAAAAATATTTCTTGACGGGGGCGATCCCGACGAGACGAAAAACATTATCAGTCTCCTGGGTTTTCTCGACGGGCAGACAACCAATCCGACTCTTATTGCCAAAAGTCCTGATGTCATGCGGCAACTTGAAAAGGGAAAGAAGTTCAAAGAAGAGCAAATAACAGCGCTGTATCGAGACATCGTTACCGAGATCTCGGGCATTATCCCCGACGGATCCGTTTCGGTTGAAGTGTACGCAGACCGTTGCTGTACCGGAGCGGAGGCGATGCTTACACAGGGCAGGGAGATGTTTTCATGGATACCGAACGCACACGTTAAATATCCGACCACAACTGAAGGGCTTGTCGCCGCAGAGCAATCGATCAAAGAGGGGATGCGCGCCAATATGACATTGTGCTTCACGCAGGAACAAGCTGCGGCGGTGTATGCGGCAACTCGTGGCGCCGGGCGCGGCGGAGTTTTCGTTTCTCCTTTCGTGGGGAGACTCGACGATATCGGTGAAAACGGGATGGACCTTATTGAAAATATTCTGCGCATGTACCGCGCGGGCGACGGGCATGCCGAGGTTTTGTCCGCGAGTGTGAGAAACATGAATCATTTCATGCGCTCTCTCGCACTTGGCTCCGATATCATCACCGCACCATTCTCGATATTGAAGGAGTGGGGAGAAAAAGGAATGCCGCTTCCCGATGCGAATTTCTCATACCCGTCAGAAAAACTTCGTGCCATTCCGTATCAGGACATCGACCTTTCGAAAAAGTGGGAAACATTTTCCATTTCGCACCCGCTTACCGATAAAGGCATTGAACGTTTCTCGAGTGACTGGAACGCACTTATTGAACAATAACGCCTGATATGAACAACAACGAAATAAAACATCCTCCAAGTACGATACTCGAATACAATCACATTACCGACGGTATCTATATAGGAACCAATCAATGTTGCCGGACGCACTTTGACGAAACACTGAAGAAAGAGGGAATTACCGCGGATATTTCATTAGAAAAGGATAGAGTTGACGCCCCGTTCGGTGTTGACTTTTACTCATGGCTTCCGGTTGAAGACCACACGCCACCAAGCATTGAGCAGTTTGAGTTCGGGGTATCTGCGCTTGAAAAGTTGGTGTCGATGAATCAAAAAACCTATGTGCATTGCCAAAACGGCCACGGGAGGGCACCGACGTTGGTTGCCGCATACCTTATACGGAAAGGCCAGTCTCCCGAGAACGCCGAGGTCTTCATTAAATCCCAACGCCCTTCAATTCACCTTGAAGAGTCACAGCGGGCTGCGCTTATCAAATTTAATAACAATCGAAACACATAAACTATGGATCTCTCACTTATTATCCCGGCGTTCTTTGCCGGCATGTTGACCTTCCTTGCTCCGTGCACACTGCCTCTGGTCCCGGCATATCTTGGTTTTATCAGCGGAGTGGACCAGGAGGCCCTGAAAGATCAGGCAACCGCGCGATCCGCGCGTCGCAAGATTTTCTTTAACGGCCTCGCGTTCATCATCGGCTTTTCGGCGGTATTCATTGCCTTCGGCGTGCTCGCCGGATTTCTTGGTGCAACGCTTACGCCGTATCGCATCTGGCTTTCCCGCATTGGCGGGGTCTTGGTCATTCTGTTCGGACTCTTCATGCTCGGTTTCTTCAAACTCCCGTTCCTCCAGTCAGACAAACGCATCCCAATTCCCAAATGGCTCACGCTCGGCAAGCCATCGAGTTCGTTTTTCATCGGGGGCACATTCGCCCTTGGGTGGACTCCCTGTGTCGGTCCCATTCTCGGTTCGATTCTGCTTCTCGCGGGGACGTCAGGCACGGCGCTTCAGGGAGGGGTGTTGCTGAGTGTGTTTTCTCTCGGACTTGCGGTGCCGTTTCTTGCTATCGCGCTCGCGTTTTCTCGGGCGACAGTCTACATCGAAAAGATATCCAAATACCTCAAAATTGTTTCCATCGTTGGCGGGGTGTTTCTCATCGTGTTGGGGGCACTTCTCGCAACCGGAAACTTCGGGCTTACCATTCAATACGGATATCAGTTGCTTGAATTCATCAACTATGATCAGTTATTGGAGTACCTCTGAGTTTCTTTGCCACAGCAACCCTTCTTCATCAGTGTTGCGCAACAGTCCACAACCCGAGTTACACGGATGATATACTCCTCAGGTTGCCCGTTCACCCGATTTTGTGGATACAACTAACAAACCTATTAAAATAGCCATTGTAACCGATGCGTGGTTTCCGCACGTGTCCGGCGTTGCAACAACGATTCGTGCCACCAAGCACGAGCTTGAGAAGATGGGACACACAGTCCTGGTTATCGGACCGTCGGATTTCAAATTCAAGGTACCGCTTCCGGGGTATGCGGAGATAAAGCTCGCGCTGTTTGCCGATCGCGCGCTCGCGAAAAAACTAGATGCGTTCCAGCCGGATGCCATTCATATTTCTGTCGAAGGACCTCTGGGTATTGCGGCTCGTGCGTACTGTATAAAACACGGCAAAAGATTCTCGACGACATACCATACGCGTTTTCCGGAATACGTGCACGTGAGAACCGGCATACCGACCTCGTGGGTGTACCGCTACGTCCGCTGGTTCCATAACAAAGCAGTGCACACGATGGTCGCATCGGAAACACTTAAGAAAGAGCTCGAAGAACACGGGTTAAAGAACCTCGCGCTGTGGCACCGTGGCGTCGATTCGGAAGTGTTCACCCCGGACGATCCATTGCCTTTGGAAGGGGAACACCCGATTTTTATGTACATGGGGCGTGTTGCCGTAGAAAAAAACCTCGACGTATTCCTCAAACTCGATCTCCCCGGCACAAAGTACATTGTCGGCGACGGACCGTATCGGGCAAAGTTGCAATCAAAGTATCCACATGTACGATTCACCGGATATAAATTCGGAAGAGAACTGGCGCGGCATGTTGCGGCGGCGGACGTTTTCGTGTTTCCGTCCCTCACTGACACGTTGGGTGTCGTGATGCTTGAAGCGAATGCCTGCGGGACTCCGGTTGCGGCACTTCACTCGCAGGCATCGAATACGGTGATCCAAAACGGCGTTAATGGGGTTGTCTCACATGATCTCAAAGAAGCCTGTCTTGAGGCATTGAAATTGCCGCGAGAAAAGGCGCGTCAGTTTGCGCTCACCATGGGATGGAAAGAGCCGACAGAACTCTTCTTCAAAAATCTCGCCGTCACGCGGTGATTTGAATGCCGCGGTTTTGTGATTTTTCTTTCACAACACGCCCACTATACGCATATTCGTGCGAATATGCGTATAGTGGGCGTGTCTGATGAGACGACACCAGAGACTGCCTGGTCGTTCGGTGTGATAACTTGTGCTGCATGAAAGAAATTCGGGCAATCCTGTTCGATGTTGATGGAACACTTCTCAATACGAGCGAATACATATATCAATCTTTTGAACAGACGTTTCGTGTGAACGGATTCCCCGCTTTAACGCGTGCAGAGATATCTCGTGTTATCGGCTTGCCGCTCAAGGACTGTTACCGAGTGCTTACCGGGGAAGAGGGTGATACCATCGAGCGCCTCGCTTCAGCACACCACGCCTTTCAACTGGAGCATTCCGGACTCTCAATTCCATTCCCGCATGTGCCGGAAACGCTTGCCCGCCTGAAGGAAATGGGTTTTAAACTTGCCGCAGTGACGAACCGACGTTCAAAGACCGCCGGTCAGACGCTGTCGGGGGCGGGCCTCGATCAGTTTCTTGAGACTGTAGTCTGCATGGATCAAGTTGAAAAACCAAAACCTGATCCGGAACATCTTTTAAAAGCGCTTGAAATCATTGGCGAATCGCCGACTCACGCGGTCATAGTAGGTGATTCTCATATAGATATCGAAGCAGGAAAGAACACCGGCACAAAAACGGTTTTCGTAACATATGGATTCCATGCCAGTCTGCCTGCCACACTGGTTCCGGATGCGACCATCGGTGATATCCGAGAACTTCCATCGTTTCTCACGTGATGTATTAGCTTTTACCCCACTGAATCCGCTTCCATGTACGTTCATGAACGTAATAGAGTACAATTTTTGTAACAACCTCGGTTCCGCCGATTGAGACACTGGCAAGGAGATTACCTGTCACGATTAATGAAAGAATTGTCGTGTCTATAGCCCCGAAAAAACGCCAGCTGACCGCTTTAAGGAAGCTCACATGGTGACCCGCGCTTTGGTCGGGGTCCTCTTCAGGCCAACGCGAGAGCACCCTCAGCCACGTGCGTTCATGAAAATAATACAAAAAGGTTTTGGTTATGAGCTCCAGCCCGCCGATGGAAAGGGCGTTTTGTATACTGCCGGTAAACAGGAATGCGAGGAGTATGGTATCGGCTGTCGCAAAAACCCTCCACGAAAGTCCCTTTACGATACTTCGTATGTTCTTATCCCGCATACTACCACCAAAAACTCTCGTCGAACGACGAGAGTTTTTGGTGCAAAAAGAGATTATTTCTTGTTGCCGAGAATTTTGTACATGCCTGTCCCGCATACCGAGCAGGACCCTTTCATGGCGCGACGTCCGGTCTTCATCTCGACCTCATTCGCATCTTTCATGTCACGCTTTGTCTTGCACTTAACACAATATCCTTGTTCTGCCATAAATATTTATAACTCAATAATGATTCCCACATTATATCAAGAGGAATCAACCTAATCCAGCATGCGTGGATAAAAAATACGGCTTCTATTATGGGTATTTTTACCTGTGTTACGATAGGTGAGGATGAGAATGGCCTATTTTCTTCTCGGCTTGGCGTTCTTTATCGTCATTGGCGGGTTCGCATATTTCCTACCGGACGACGAAAAAAGCCTACTTTCCGGTGCATCTGACGTTATGAACACACACATGACACTCACCAGTTCCGCTTTTAAGCAGGGCGAGAGAATCCCGTCAAAATTCACCTGCGACGGCGAGAATATCAATCCTCCGCTTTCCATACAGGGCATTCCCGAGGGTGCGGTCTCGTTGGTTCTCATTATGGATGATCCCGATGTGCCGAAAGTTTTGAAACCTGACGGAGTTTTTGACCACTGGGTGTTGTATGACCTTGATCCATCACTAACAGAGATTCCTGAAGGATCATCGGCTGGCATTGCCGGATTGAATGGCAAAGGAGATCCTTCATATACGGGCCCGTGCCCTCCTTCCGAGTATGAACCGTCGGAGCATCGGTATTTCTTCAAGCTTTATGCACTGAACAGGGCGATTGACGTTACCGGAACACCAAACAAAACGGAGGTGCTTAAGGCGATGGAAGGCAGTATTATTGAAGAAGCGGAACTCATGGGTACTTATAAGAAAATAAAATAATAATCCATATGCTTACACTCTATGTAAAGACCGGTTGCCCCTACTGTGCGCGAGTGTTGCGCGTCGTTGAGGATCTGAGTCTCGTTGTTAAAGAAAAAAATATCAGCGATCCGGCGATTGCCGCAGAACTGATCGATCGGGGTGGAAAACGACAGGTGCCGTATCTTATTGATGATGAAAATAATGTAGCAATGTATGAATCGGAAGACATTGTCAGTTATTTGAATGAGAAGCACGGGAAAGGAAAAGAAGTAATCTCCCCGCCTGCACCTTCCAAGGTATGCCCGATCGATCACGACAAAACATCCGAGTCAGCGTAAAGCCGGATTCACGTCGCGAACATGTTGCCGAGAAGGGCAATGATTCGTTCACGGTGAGTGTCAAAGAGTCCGCACGAGGGGGGCGAGCAAACCGGCGTGTTCGAGAGATTTTGGCGATGCGCTTTGCTGTCCCGGTAAAACAGGTCGTGGTAACCACAGGGGGTCGTTCTCGGGTTAAACTGGTAACTATCTATGGAAACAAATAACCCAGTAAAAATTAAAGTAACCGGAGCGATTTTGCTTACGGACGAATTGCGCACGTTTATTGATGAGAAGTTGTACAAACTTTTTAAATTAATCCCCGAATCCGATACCACAGCACTTGCAGAGGTTGAGATTGAATCAACCGCAAATTCGCGGGTAGGGGATTCCTATCGGGCGGAAATTACCTTCACCTATGCCGGAGGCATGGCGCGCGCCGAAGCAAGGAGGGAAACTCTCCACACTGCTATTGACGAAGCGGTTGGTGAAGCGCGCAGAGAATTGCGCCGTGCAAAAAATAAACGCCACGACTTAGCGCGTCGTGGTGCGGCACAGGTCAAAGAATTTTTCAGAAACTTTAAAAATCCGTTTAATTGACAGAAGACGCGGTATATACGGATGTGAGAATGTTATGATATATCATGACATTCTCGCCATTGCCCTGTGCCCGGAGGATGACAATTAGGATCCGCGAACGAAATCCTGATAATCCATTTCGCGTTTTCCTTCCGGGGTGACACGTTTTATAGTGAATGCGCCGTTTTCAAAAGAAGCATCGATAATGTTGACTCTGACGCGCTTTCCGTTCCGTTCGACGAAAAAATAGGTACCTGGCCACTCTTCGTATGCGCAAAATTTTAGATAATTCTGATAGGCATCGCCCGAAAGGTCAACCAGTCCGTCTTCTTTTTCAATCTTTTCGGTGAATGTCGCGAGAGAGTGCTTTTGGGGTTCAGCCGTAAGGGTATCCGGATTTCTTTCTTGAGAATCATCCGCGTTCGTTGCGTTTCCTATCCAAAGCGGTATGACTTCGGCCATCAATCTTCCTCCTTCGCGCGCGAGCAACTCTTCAAGTACGCGCGCTCTCAAGGGCCACTCTTCGGGGGTAATGGATGCTTGGGCCACGAGAGGTCCGTGGTCAACCGCATCGTCGAGCACCATGATGGACACTCCCGTTTCCTTATCGTCTGCAAGAATCTGACTTTCGATTGGAGACGGTCCGCGATATTTAGGGAGGAGGGAAGGATGTACGTTGAGTGACCCAGCACGCGGGAGCGAAAGCAGATCGTGCGGAATGATTTTTCCATATGCCGCTACAATAAATAAATCCCATTCGCTGTTCCATAACATATCGGAATCCGCATCAGCCTGCGTGAGTTTCTGCGACTCGCCTGCATGACTACTCAGTCGGGAGGGTTGAATGACCGGGATGTCGTGATCGAGCGCCCACTCTTTTACCGGAGGAGGGGTCATAGCGAGTCCGCGCCCTTTCGGACGGTCGGGCTGGGTCACGACGATTGCCGGAGTCACTCCCGCTTTTTCAAGTTCTTCAAGCACATAAACCGCGAACTGCGGTGTTCCAAAATAGGCAATGTTTGCCGATTTCATTATTTTTTTATGATTCATTTATTTTCTGTTTCCTCCTCCTTGACTACCTCAAACACTTCTTCGGCTTTGTCCGTGTAGAGTATCCCGTCCAAGTGGTCGCACTCATGCTGAAATATTTGTGCCAGAAGGCCTGACGCTCCCCGCTCAAAACAAATGCCTTCCGTGTCGCACGCCAGAACCGACGCCTGGAACGACCTTTTGACCCGTCCGGCGTAGCCCGGCACCGAGAGACACGCTTCATCTAGGAGTTCCTTCTTACGCGAACGTTTGATGATCTTCGGATTAATAAAGGCGACGTCCGGCTCGCGGTCGGCGTCCTCATGATCGCGCTCGTTATGTTCCATCACAAAACCCCGCACGACGAATATTCGGTAGGGGATGTCAATCTGTGGCGCAGCGATAGCAACACCATGTTCAGTCGTTCGCAATGACCCCGACATCCTGCGGATTATGTCCTCAAGCTCTTTGGTTCCGAACAGAGAATCAGGCACCGCTTTGGCTTTTCGGTGGAGGACAGGCGCTCCTTTGGTAACGATTGAATCGGTCATGTTAGTGATTAGAATATAAAAAATAGAAAAAACAAAAAACCACGTGCGTGTTGCGTATCATCTTCTATATACTACATTCTACCTTCTCATCAGACTATTTCATCCGGATCAATAGTCACCTCGATTGCCGGAGGAAGATTCTTAAGACGTTCAGCAAGCGCATGGTCCGGCCATGCGCTTTTTGAAAGGCGGATGACCGCTCGGGATTCCCACAGCGCGTTTCCTGAGGCAATTTCGGGCAAAGGGCCAACCAGGTCGAGGTGCGCGAACGATTCCTGAACGAGGAGCCGTAGCTTTTCAACGGATGCCCGCGTACCTTTCCACGAGAGGCCGATAAAAATCGAAAAAGGCGGATAGCCATAGCGTTCGCGTTCGGCAATATCGGATCGGTAGAAATCCGACGGGTTTCCGGAAACAAACGTCTTTATGACATCGTGTTCCGGTCGACGCGTCTGCACCGCGAGCGCGTTTTCTGCGCGTTCGCGAAGGTAAAAGAGGATCGAGAGCGCGTGCTCGTGCGCCCGCCATACGGGGAGTGAAAGCATGCTGTCCATTGATGCCACGACGGCGAGCTCTACCGGTTCAGTGATGTACGGGAGCATGCGTTCGGTGCCGACCATAACCGCACCCTTTGTACCGAAAAACTCACGTGATTTTTTCTTTGCGGCGCTATGCGTTTTCGCGGTATCGGTAGTAAACAGGAACACCGGCGTTTCGGGAAATGTTTTTTCCAAATCCGCAAGAACACGGTCAACGCCGACCCCGAGCGTTACCAGGTTCCATCCGTTGCAGGTCTTACAGGTGGTGTGAGATGGGAGCATTGCGCCTGATCGGTGTGAGAGGAAAATATTTCCCTCGGTTGTTTTATGCAACACCATAGGCACTCCGGTTACGGGGTCGGTGACGGGAGTACCGCAGTCGTTACAGACGGTTAACGGCGCAAGACCCTTGCGTGATGCGAATACCACGACGCGCCCGCCCTTTTTTATCTCACTCTCTATTAACGTCTTCGCTTCATCGGTAACCGTGGAAAAGATGCGTTTCGTTCTCCGGTTCTCCTCATTCTTCCGAGCATCTATGACATGAACGCTGATTTCACCTCCCGGTCTTACTTGCAAACGGGTCAGCTCTTCCGCCCGGTTTGCGTCCAAGAGGTAGCGGGTTTCGACTCGCAACGGAAAATCGGCGTAGATAAGTCGCGCCCCTGTTCTTTTTGAAACTCGCTCCGCCGCGCGACGAAAATCGAGGAATGGCCGGTGAAGTCCTCGATATGCTCTTGCGCTTTCGCGTTCGACGATGATGGTATCAATATCATCTCGAGGTATTGATAACACAAGGGGAGTGCCGATGATAAGCACCGGTTTTTCGAAAGCAACAGCCCGGTTCCATTCATGAATAAGTTTTTTTACGCTCAATTCGCCCGTTAACAGAACGACATGTTCATCGATGCCTCGCGAGAGTTCGAATGCAAGTCGTTCGGCTTCTATGACCATCGGCGCCACAATGCTGACGGATGCGTTTCTTGCAAATGCTTCCCGTGCGAGGTTTCTGTATGTTCGCACCCGTTCGCCCCGTTCCGCTTGCAACACCAAAAGATCGGCCTTCGCTTTTAATTCATCATCTGAATCAAGTTTTTTCCCATTGTTCAGAGGCGCTTCTTCTATACGGGTAGTTGCGCCGAGTATGTTCTGAGAAGTTAATGCCCCGATAGCGGCGCCCACATGAATTCCGTGCCAGAGAGCAATGTCTCTTGCCGCCTGGACGAATTCGGGAGAAAAGATTCTCCGAGGTTTCGTATGTGCAGGCAATTTTTTGAGCGTGAAGTCGGCTGATCGTATATCGAGCTTCTCTTCGCGCACATCCCGCGCTTCAACGACGAGACTCGGTACCTTTCTGCCACGTACGATTGCGGTAACGATGCTCCCCGGAGGAATGTTTTCTCGGGCAAAAAACGTCAAATAGTCTTTGAATACTCCCCGGGCTATCGGAATCACGCGGACGGTGAACATACGGAAAGTGTACAATAGAGGGATGTCTCACGATACTTTTGAAATAGAGGGGTTGAACGGCGAGTCAACGCTTGAAGGTACCATTGCCGTTTCGGGTGCCAAGAACGCAGCGTTGCCGGTCATGGCGGCTTCATTGATGGTTCCCGGTGAAACCCATCTCCAGAATGTCCCCGATATACGCGATATTGATTCGATGGCACGCCTTTTGGAAAAACTCGGCGCGTTTGTAACGAGAAAGGACCACACGCTTTCAATAGGCGCAAAAGAGGTTACCGGTTCGGTGCTTGATTCGGAACTTTCGAAATCAATGCGCGCCTCCATACTTCTTGCCGGGCCGATTCTTGCGCGATTTGGGCAGGTCACCTTTCCGCACCCGGGGGGCTGTGTCCTCGGTTCGCGTCCCATTGATGTTTTTTTGTCAGCGTTCCGGACTCTTGAGGCGGAATATTCGGAAAATGATGAGACGTATTCGATTTCAGCCCCAAACGGATTATCCGGGGGAGAAATATTCTTTCGCGTCGTTTCGGTAACTGCGACCGAGACGTTGATGATGGCGGCGACCCTTGCCAAAGCACCGGTTACTCTCCGCAACTCCGCCATGGAGCCCGAAGTGGTGGCGACCGCGGAATTTCTGAAGGCGTGTGGCGCCTCGATCGAAGGGGCGGGGACCCCGACCATCTTTATCCGGCCGTCGCACCTCACTCCGCAGGATCAACCGTTTGCAATCATCCCGGATAGAATTGAAGCTTCGAGTTTTCTTATCCTCGGAGCTCTTGCCGGCAAAAAAATTACCTTGACCGGCGTCAATGTCGAACATGTTTTTGCGACCATCGAAGCTCTTTCCGAAATGGGGGTGGGTCTCGAGATACATAAAGATTTTATTGTCGTTTCCGCGCCCAAGAAATTATTGCCAATCAATGTCAAAACTCACGAATATCCCGGTCTTGCAACCGACGTACAGGCACCAATGACAATCCTCCTGACGCAGGCGGAGGGGGAGTCGACTGTGTTAGAGACGATTTTTGACGGACGTTTGAATTATGTGTCAGAGCTAGTGCGCATGGGCGCGGAAATCCAACTATGGAATCCGCACAAGGCGACCGTACGGGGGAGAACACCGCTTAAAGCACGAGATATCGACGGGCCGGACATCCGCGCCGGACTCGCCTTCATTCTCGCGGCAGTTAGTGCCGAGGGGACATCGCACATTGGGAATGCTCATCTCATCGACCGCGGATACGAGAAGATAGAAGAGAAGCTTTCAGGAGTTGGGCTCTTGATAAAGAGGAAATAAAAAAACAGCTCAATCAACGAGCTGTTTTTTTATCGTTCGCACCAGGTTGCGCCTTATCTGCGGTCCGGGCGGCCATGACCGGTTTTTTTCTGGCGCGGTGTGTCGTCTTTATCCTTCAACGACTGCCGGATGTCGGCAATAAAACGGGCCCCTGCTGATTCTCTGAAACTCATAATTGCGATTTTATTAATTTATTACTTTCTGAAGTTTACGTTATAAAACATATTTTTGTCAAAGATCTGCTGGGATACGTTTTTTGGTCCGTCTTTTTGAGGATGTGACGGCATGAGTGCAGCAAACATAATGGACCAATAATCACCTTTACTCATTTTTGACACATGAGGCGTTATTAATGCCTTTTAGTGGTTGCTATTTCGCCAATATTTGGAACGGGGTACACTAGTATCACCTATGTCTTGGATTTCACCCCAACTCGGAATTGACCTCGGCACCACCACGACCCTAGTGTATGTCCCCGGAGACGGGATCGTGTTGAACGAACCCTCGGTTGTCGCTGTCTCGCAGAATGACCGTTCAATTCTTGCAATCGGCGCCGATGCAAAAGAAATGATTGGCAGGACACCCGAATCAATCATTGCATACCGTCCCATGAAAGACGGTGTCATCGCCGATTATCGGGTTACTGAAGCGATGCTTCGCCACTACATAAAAAAAGCGCTTGGTCCGTGGAACCTGTTCAAACCGGATGTCATTGTGTCCGTGCCGGCCGGTGTGACCTCGACGGAGCGTCGCGCAGTGGTTGAGGCGGCATTAAAGGCGGGTGCAAAGAATGCGTATGTCATTAAGGAACCGATTCTGGCGGCAATAGGGGCGGGCATTCCGATACATGAACCGAGAGGAAATATGATTGTTGATATCGGGGGAGGAACCATTGACGTTGCCGTCATTTCGCTCGGAGGCATCGTTGCTTCAACGTCGGTCAAATGCGCGGGAAACCGCATCGATCAGGCAATTGCCGATTACATAAAAAAAACATACAACCTCGCGATTGGCGACAAAACGGCAGAGGATATAAAAATCGAAGTCGGATCGGCTGTTCCGGTTGAACAGGAATTGACCATGACCATCAAAGGGCGAGACCTTCTTTCCGGACTGCCGAGGACAGCAACTATCGCGACGAATGAAATTGTACGCGCGGTTTCCCGGGAATTACGTGAAATGATTAAAGCAATCAGAACCGTTCTGCAAGACACTCCTCCTGAGCTTGCCGCCGATATTATTGACAGAGGAATCATCATGACCGGTGGAACCAGCCAACTAAGGCATTTCCCCGAGCTTGTTTTCAGGAGGACGGGCGTGCCCGCGACCATGGCGGATGAGGCGCAATTTTGTGTCGCAAAAGGAACCGGCATTGCGCTTCAACATCTGGATGTTTACAAGAAGACAATGACGACAAAAAGAGGGTAGGAGATACATTAAGAGGTAACAAGTGAAATGCAGGTTCAAGAATTACAAACCATTGAGCATCTCCACCACGCCTACATCGTAACCGGAGGTGCGCGTGGGCAGGAAGAAATAGTGCGAATCCTGCATGATCGGGGAGTTTCAACTCGCGGAAACCCTGACGTGTTATCTCTCTCTTTCTCGGAATTGTTAGTCGATGATGTGCGCGACCGGATACTTTCGTTTGCCGCATTGAAACCGCTCCAGGATCAAAAGTACGCCGTTCTTTCTTTTTCCCGAGCAAATGACGCATCGCAGAACGCGCTTCTCAAGGCAGTTGAAGAATCTCTCGGGCGGACAGTTTTCTTTTTGTGTGTCGAATCTGCGGGGCATCTCCTGCCGACACTGCGTTCACGTTGCATCGCTGTCACCTCCAGCCACAAGGAAAAATCCGATGAGACGTCCGAAGAAGCGGAAGCGTTCCTGAAAGCGGCTTATGCAAAACGTCTCGCGTCTGTGGATGCCATGACCGGCTACATTGCAAAGACGCAGGACCGGGCACCGGTCCGGGCATTCGCTCGCGAGCTTCTACGCGCCGCTCGCTTGCACAAACTTCCGGCTCGTTCATTGCGCGACATACTCGATGCGTCAGGGTATCTGCGCATGCAGGGATCATCGCCGAAAGCCGTTCTCTCACATCTCGCGGTATCATTACCGCGTGCAGTTTTCAAAAAATAACGTATGAGGAAGATTGTTTTTGCGGGCGGAACACACTGCGGGAAAACGACGCTTGTTGAATATTTTGCAAAAGAAGGACAAGCCACGGTTTCCGAATCGGGGATTCACGCTATCTCGAAGTTTGTTGATGTGATGGGGTGGGGTGGGTACCGCTCATGGCGACTTGCCCATCAGGAAGAATTTGTTGAAAAGATGCTTGAGGAACAAATCCGATTTGAAGCCAAGGCCTCTCAGGATGCCCCGTATGTCTTTTATGATCGGGGCATCATTGATTACTTTGCTATGGCGGATCACTTGAGCGTCTCGTTCCATTCGAAGTTTGATGCGTATGCGCGGGAATACCGGTATGATCTTGTGTTTTTATGCGAACCTCTCGCTCACTTCGACCAACGCGAGCAATCCGGCCGCATGTTTACGCGAGAAGATTCAAAAAAGCTCACCATCCGCGCTGAATCGCTCTATCGTGAGTTTGGGTATGTGCCGATCAGACTCCCCGACATTCCTGTCCCCGCCCGCGTCGCGATTATTCTGAAGACAATTGAGGAATTTTTTCCCGCGGAGCCCCTGCGTCTCAGTGTACCTTTACCAGGGTAAGTAAAGAGGGTATTCTTTAGACATATGGCATATGACTTATCTTCATTTAGAAAAGTAGCGGAAGAAAAAACCCAATGGCTCTCGCATGAACTTCAAAGCATTCGTACGGGAAGAGCAACGACTGCCTTGCTTGATACGGTGTCTCTTGAAGTGTATGGCGCTAAAATGCGCCTTCAGGAAGTCGCTTCGCTAACCGTTGAAGACGCGCGAACCATTTACATAAGCCCGTGGGATAAGGACCAGATGAAGGCGATCGAGAAGGCAGTTACCGTTGCGGATTTGGGAGTTTCGGTTGGATCGGACGAAAAGGGTGTCCGTGTTTCGTTTCCCGAGCTGAGCTCGGAACGGCGTCAACAGCTGATCAAGTTGGTTCGCGCAAGACTTGAGGACGCTCGCATTGCTGTAAAAAACGAAAGAACTAAGACGATAACTGATATCGAAAAAAACGTAAATTCCGAAGATGAAACGAAACGCCTCAAGGTAGATGTACAAAAAATTGTTGACGACACGAATACCAAACTCGAAGAGGTAGTTGCGCAGAAAGAAAAGGACTTGACCGCATAACCACAATGAGCGTATTTCTTTTCATCGGCATGTTGCTCACTTTGGTGGTGGGTCATGAATTCGGGCATCTGATTGCGGCAAAGTCGGTGGGCATGCGGGTTTTGGAATTTGGCATCGGCTTTCCGCCGAAATTATGGGGACATTCGGTCGGTGATACGGAATACAGTGTGAATGCGCTTCCGTTCGGCGGGTTTG
>Ga0210057_1006247_pt1 | contig 14866 bp, 10 predicted proteins | sample CryGeyCG2114_010_2_FD_183968 | JGI IMG/M metagenome (GOLD analysis project Ga0210057, IMG submission 183968) | Groundwater microbial communities from aquifer - Crystal Geyser CG10_big_fil_rev_8/21/14_0.10 (SPAdes) (version 2) | ecosystem: Environmental > Aquatic > Deep subsurface > Groundwater ... | reverse complement strand
GCGGTTGAATCAAACGATTAAAATTGTTAGAAATAATCTTGATAAATACGAAGTTACTCAAGCGGCGCGCCCGATCGACGATTTTGTAAATGATTTGTCTCGTTGGTGGCTGAGGCGCTCAAGGAAGAGATTTTCCGGCGAAGAGAGTAAAATCGCCTCGTTGGTTCTTAAAGAAATTCTTGAAAAAATCAGCCGGTTGTTGGCGCCGTTTACGCCGTTTTTGGCCGAGTATATTTGGCAAGAATTGGATAATAAATCCAGCGTTCATTTGACCGATTATCCGAAAGCCCAAACTAAATTGATTGATAAAAATCTTGAAGAGCAGATGGAATTTGTAAGAGAAGTATCGGCTAAAGGACTGGCGCTCCGAGCGGCGGCTGGGATTAAAGTGAGACAACCACTATCAAAATTCAAAATTCCCCGCCTCCGCCAAGGCTTCGGCAGGCAAGCAAAATCAAAAATTATAGATAAATTACTAAGTCTCGTCAAAGAAGAAATAAATGTTAAAGAAATTATCTTTGGCGATAAATTTGAGCTGGATACAAAAATTACCAAAAAATTAGGGGAAGAGGGAACAATAAGAGAGTTGACGCGCCAAATTCAGGAAATGAGAAAAGATGGGAAATTAGTGTCAAAAAATTCTATAAAACTTTATTTTAAAATTGATAATGCCGGCTTGAAAAATATTGTTGAAATATGGCAAAAAAATCTTAGCGACGATGTCGGCGCCGAAACGATTGAATTTGTCGCCAATGTTAAAGACGGTTTGCTGGTTGACAGGCATTTTAAAATTGAAAACAAGGACGTTTGGATTGGCGTCAGTAAAATTCATTGAGTTATGGCGGCCTATCAAACCAAAGCGATTGTTTTAAAACGGGAGGATATTTTTGAGGCCGATCGGCTTTACCATTTGTACACGGAGGATTTTGGAAAAGTCAGAGCCATAGCCGGCAGTGTGAGAAAAATTAATGCCAAGCTCACCGGACATTTAGAACCCTTTAATTTAGTTTGCGTTGAACTGATGACAAAAAAAGGCGGTGATTTATTTATCACTACCGCTTTATCGGAAATAAGTTTATTGGAAAGCAGCGCCTCACCAAGTCAAATTTATCTTTTCGCGAAGATGTCGGATTTTGCTTTAAAAATGTTAAGAGGCCAAGAGAAAGATGAGGCAATGTGGAACTTCATTTTAAATAGTTTTTTGGCGGCCAAAAAAGCAGGTCTACCTGTGCAGGCGGGCAGTACCGATAAATTTTTAAACGACTACAAATCCGGCTTTATCAAAATAATGGGTTTTGGCAATGATCTTAAAGAAGCCGAATATTACCTTAATGATTTTTATATGGTAAAATAAAAGCACAATGGTGATTATACCTAATCCTCAAACTCCACCCGAATTTTCCCAACCTTCACTGCCCCAGGCAGTGCGCTTCTTCAGTCCTAAGCAAAATAAAATTTTAATCATTTTCAGCGTTGTTTTTCTTGCCATTCTTATTTTAAGCAGCGCGGTTTTTTATTTTTGGCTCACCTCGTTTAAAAAGTCCCTTATTGATTTTAATATTTCGGGTCCAGCTCAAGTTCCCTCCGGCGAAGCCGGCACTTATGTTATTTCTTATTGGAATAATACCAACCAAATTCTTCAAAATGCCGCTCTTGTCCTGCGTTATCCTCAAGACGCGGTTGTTGGCGATAATAAAATTATCCAAAATATTGATTTAGGCAGTATTGGCATCGGCGGCGGCGGCAAGCAGGAAATAACATTAGCTTTTATGGGGCCGGACAAGAGCATCCAAAAACTCGAGGCGAGTTTAAGCTACAAACCGCAAAACACTTCTTCAACTTTTGAGAATGAAGCTTCTAAAGAAGTGGCGATGAACGGCTCGGCTTTAAGTATTGATTTCAAAACGCCGGAAATAACCTTGCCGAATGTAAAAAATGTTTATGTGATTCATTATAAGAATAATACTGATAAGGTTTTCCAAGATGTCTCAATTGAAGCAACATATCCGAATGAATTTAATTTTGTCTCCTCTAACCAAGCGCCAGCCAAAAACAATGACACCTGGAATCTGGGCGATTTGAATCCCAACGAAGAAGGAGATATCACAATTTTGGGGATTTTAAAGAATGCCCAAAACGCCAATTTTGAATTAGCTATCGGAGTCATTAAGAACAGCAGGTTTTATAAATTTAGCCAAAATTCGTCTCAAATTAATTTGGCCGCTTTGCCGCTTAAAATAGACATTTCGGTTAATGACCAGTCAAATCTGGCGGTTAATCCCGGCGATTATTTGCAATTCAAGATTCATTATGAGAATGATGCCGGCATTGTCCTCTCCGATGTCATTTTAAAAGCTAAGCTTGATGGATTAATGTATGATTTTTCAAGTTTGAAAGCAAGCGGTTATTTTAATGGCGTGGATAATACTATTACCTGGAATGCCGGCAACCTGCCAGATTTTAAAAGCCTGTCGCCTAATTCATCGGGCGATGTTGAATTTCAAATAAAGGTGAAGCCGCGCTACTCTATAAGAACTTTCAGGGATAAAAACTTTTTGCTTCAGGTTTCGGCAGTAATGGAAACGCCAACCGTACCGCCATTTCTCGCGGTTAAATCTTTATCGGTTGCGAGCGATCTGGCTATAAAAATTAATACCAAAACAGAATTAAAAACCAAGGGCTACTACTTTGATTCAACAATTAAAAATTCCGGACCCTTGCCGCCAAAAGTTAACCAAACCACCACTTACACAATCCATTGGCAGATTACTAATTATTCCAATAGTATTAATAATACTATTGTTAAGGCTGTTCTTCCGGAGGGGGTTAGCTGGCTTAATAAAAAAACCGGAGTCGGCGTTGCCACTCTGGAATATAATGACAGAACCAACGAACTTACTTGGAATGTAGGCGAAGTGGCGGCCGGAACCGGGGTATTGCTTGATACTTACGAAGTGGTTTTTCAAGTCGGTTTAACGCCTGCCGCCAACAAGGTGAATATGATAGTTCCTATTTTAGGCGAATCAACTTTAACCGGCAATGACACATTCACTGGAAATGATATTTTAGTAACCGCGCCGGAGTTGAAAACCGACTTGCCGGACGATTCCGGTGTTGGCTTCTCTAAAAGTCGCGTCCAACCATGAAAAAATTGGATACTAAAAGAGAAAATTTAATGGGAAAAATTGTTTCGCTTTGCAAAAGGCGGGGTTTTATTTTTCCGGGCAGTGAAATTTATGGAGGCTTGGCTAATTCTTGGGACTACGGCCCTTTGGGCGTGGAGTTGAAAAATAATATAAAACAACTCTGGTGGAAAAGGTTTGTTCAAAATCGCGACGATGTTGTCGGAATTGATTCAGCCCTGATAATGAATCCGAAAGTTTGGGAAGCCAGCGGACATTTAAAAAATTTTTCAGACGCTCTTATAGAATGCAAAAATTGCCATCATCGTTTTCGCGCCGATTCGCTAACTATGGATAGCGGTTGCTACGTTTGTACTGATTGCGACGGCAGAGAGTTTGCCGGAGCGAAAGATTTTAATCTAATGCTCAAAACTTTTCTAGGACCTTCGGAAAACGCCGCAAATGTTGTTTATTTCCGTCCCGAAACCGCCCAAGGAATGTTTGTTGATTTTAAAAATGTTTTAGACACGAGCAGGAAAGCAATTCCTTTTGGCGTCGCCCAGATAGGCAAGGCTTTTAGGAATGAAATCACTCCGGGCAGTTTTATTTTCCGCACCCGAGAATTCGAGCAGATGGAAATTGAATATTTTATCAGGAAAGAAAATTGGGAAGAGGAATTTGAAAATTGGCGCAAGGAAATGCATAACTGGATGGAAAAAGATCTCGGTTTGGACAGAAAACATATTCACGAGCTTGAAGTTCCCGATGATGAACGCGCTCACTATTCAAAACGGACAATTGATTTTGAATATGATTTTCCTTTTGGCGTAAATGAACTTTATGGTTTAGCCTACCGAACTGATTTTGATTTAAAAAATCACTACAAAGAACCGCCCTACAAAGATCCGCAAACCGGAGAAGAATTCTGGCCGCATGTGATTGAACCGACTTGGGGGGTTGACCGTTCTGTTCTGGCGGTTTTGACCGAAGCTTACAATGAGGAAGAAAGCCGCGTTGTTTTAAAATTAAATCAAAAATTGACGCCCTACAAAGTCGCTGTCTTCCCGCTTTTGGCGAACAAGCCGGAACTTGTTAAAACAGCCAAAGGCGTTTATGATTCTTTGAAAACGCGATTTATGACGGCTTGGGATGACAGAGGGAATATCGGCAAACGCTACTATTCTCAAGATGAAATTGGAACGCCCTGGTGTGTCACGATTGATTTTGAGTCGCTTGAAGATGAAAAAGTTACGGTCCGCGACCGCGACACGATGAGACAGGAAAGGGTGGCGATTGAAGGATTGGCGGAGTATTTTAAAAGCAAGATTAAATAATTAGTTTTAATTTCCAACGGATGTACAAAAAAACTACTTTGAAAAACGGTTTGAGAATCCTTACCATACCAATGGCCAATACCAAAACAACAACAGTTTTGGTGCTCGTGGCAACCGGATCCAAATATGAAACCAAAAACATCAACGGCATTTCTCATTTTTTGGAGCATATGACTTTTAAGGGTACGAAGAAACGGCCGACGCCATTGACTATTGCCGAGCCGCTTGATCGCGTTGGCGGCAATTATAATGCCTTTACCGGCCAAGAATATACCGGCTATTACGCCAAAGCCAATGGCCGGCATCAAGATTTGCTTTTGGATATAATTTCTGATATCACTCTAAATCCCAATTTTAATCAGGAAGAAATCAATAAAGAAAGAGGCGTGATTATTGAAGAGATAAATATGTATGAAGACATGCCGTCAAGAAAAGTTGGAGACGTGTGGAATAATCTTTTGTATGGCGACCAGCCGGCGGGTTGGGATACTGCCGGAAAGAAAGAAATAATCGCCAGACTTAAGCGCGAAGACTTTGTGAAATATCATAAGGATCATTATGTCGCTCCTAAAATCGTTGTCGCCGTTTCAGGAATGATAGAACCGAACGATGTGGTGGAAAAAGTGAAAGTTCTTTTTGGATCAATTAATGACTTTAAAGGCAGGGATAAAATTCCAACGAAAGAATCTCAGGATAAACCGGAAGTAAAATTATTTTATAAAAAAACCGACCAAACTCATATTGTTTTAGGTGCCAGATCTTATGATATCTGGAATGACAAGCGTTTTGCCGCCGAGGTCTTAGCTACTATTTTAGGAGGCGGAATGTCATCCCGTCTTTTCGGTTTGCTTCGGGACAAAATGGGCGCGGCTTATTACGTGCGAACTTCCACCGACGCGTCGACCGACACGGGTTATTTGGCGACCAGTGCCGGAATTGATAACCGTCGGGCAGAAGAAATAATAAAAGCGATTTTAGACGAATATCTTAAAATAAAACATATTAAGGTCAGCGAGGAAGAGCTTAATAAAGCCAAAGAGCACATGGAAGGCAGTCTTACCTTGAGCGTTGAAACATCCGATGAATTGGCGAGTTTTTATTGTTTCCAAGAAATTTTAAAAAAAGAAATTTTAAAACCGGAAGAATTGATAAAAAAAATTCAAGCTGTCACAGTTGCCGACATTTTGGAAGTGGCCCAAGATATTTTCCGGCCCGAAAAATTGAATTTGGCAATAGTAGGTCCTTTTTCCGCCAAAGGCGGATCCGCCTCTGGCGGAAAAAACTTAAACTCATTTGTCAACTTATTAAAAACATAGTATGATTGAGCCATAATATTTTAATTATGGCAGGGAACAGTAAGACAATTATAGAAATTTCACCCAAAACAATATTTTGGGTGCTTGGCGTTGGTATTTTGGCTGTTTTGGTTTTTATGGTGCGAGATACTATTGCAGTTTTAATTTTTGCAATAATTATCGCCTCGGCGCTTGAACCTTTATTGGAGTACGCTGAGAAAAAAAGAATACCCCGTCTTTTATCGCTTATAGTTGTTTATTTAGCGTTCTTTGTGTTTTTCGCGGCTCTGATTTATATTCTTTTACCGCTTTTACTTGATCAACTTCGTGATTTTTCACAAAATTATCCGGTATATTTTGGCAAAATAGAAGAGGCGGCCGGGGTTATAACATTTTTACCCGGTCTTTCCGGAAATGTTCACGAAATGCTTTCTCAACTGACCGAACAAATTCCGAATTTTACTTCTTTAATCTCTTACGCTTCGTCAATTTTCGGCGGCATCGTTTCTTTCGTCATTGTTTTGGTGGTTTCTTTTTATCTGTCTCTTTCACGAGGCGCCTTGGATGATTTTTTAAGGTCAATTTTGCCGCCACAGTTTGAAGCGCGCACTCACGGACTTTGGCTCCGGGCTCAAAAGAAAATGGGCCGCTGGCTGCACGCTCAAGTGCTTTTAAGTTTTATAATGGCAACCATTGTCGGTTTTGGACTTTGGATTTTAGGGATTAAATATTATTTTTTAATCGCCGCGGTTGTTGGCGTCTTAGAAATTGTGCCTTATGTCGGTCCTATTGTGGCTGGCGGTTTGGCAACGCTTTTAGCGCTTTCGCAGTCGTCAGTTTTAGGGCTTTGGACATTAATTTTTTTTATTGTGGCGCAACAATTGGAAAATCATATTCTGGTTCCGTTACTTATAAAAAAATTGGTGGGGCTTAATCCGGTAACGGTAATTTTAGCTATTTTGATAGGCGCAAAGTTAGGAGGCATCTTGGGGATTCTTCTTGCCGTACCCATCGCGGCCGTTATTGATGAATTTTTTGACGATTTGGCAAAACGTAAGTCAATTCCATTACATAATTCTTAATTCTTAGAATTGTTGTTATATTAGAGAAATGAAAAAATTTTTACTTTTATTATTTTTAGGAGGCATTATTGTCTTTTGTTCTTATTTATCAGCTTATTATTTTGGTCCAGAAGCACGGGTCAAGTGGTGGATTGACAACGTTTTCCACTTTTGGGGTGGCATATACGCCTTTTTCTTCATTAGATATTTGTATTACTTAACAAAGAAGTATCATAATACAACAACTACTTTCTTGTTTGAAATAATGATTTTTGCTGGCGGTGCTTTGATATTGGGAGTACTATGGGAATGGTATGAATTTATTTTTGCTTATCAATATGGAATCTTTGCATTATCTCAGCAGAGCATTACAACCTACACCGATACAATAATTGATTTGATGCTTGATTTATTCGGAGCCTTGTCGGCAGGTTTTTATTTAGTTATCAAAAATGATAAAAGCGAATAAAAAATTTTACGTAACAACGGCCATAGATTACGTTAACGATACTATTCATATCGGCCATGCTTTTCAAAAAGTAATTGCTGACGTTTTGGCGCGCTATCATAGAATTAGATTAGGAAAAGATAATGTTTTCTTTTTAACCGGGACGGATGAATATGGGCAAAGAGTTGAAAAAGCGGCTAAAGAAGCCGGCGTTTCGCCAAAAGATTTTGTAGATAAAATCGCCAAATCCAACCAAAAAGAACAGGACTCGTTGAATATTTCATATAATCGCTTTATTAGAACTACCGATCCAGACCACGCTAAGGTGGTTCAGGAAATTTGGCGAAGATTAGATAAAAACGGGGATATTTATCTCGGTAAATACGTCGGGATTTATTGCGAGGGCTGCGAGGCGTATTATTCAGAGGACGATTTGATAAATGGCAAATGCCCGTTTCACCCGACATTGCAAATAAAACAAATCACAGAAAAAAACTACTTTTTTAAATGGTCAAAATACAGCAAATTTTTAATCGAATACATTAAATCGCATTCGGAATTTATTATCCCGGAAACTAGGAAAAATGAAATGCTGGAATTTGCTAAACACATTAAAGATATACCTATTTCCAGAACAAACTTTAAATGGGGAATTCCAGTACCGAATAACCCGGAACAGATTATATACGTGTGGTTTGACGCATTAATTAATTACATTACGGGAGTAGGTTTTTTGGAAGACCGGCAGAAATTTGAAAAATTCTGGCCGACTGATGCGCATATTTTAGGAAAAGACAATGCTCGCTGGCACGCCCTGCTTTGGCCGGCAATGCTAAAATCTGCCGGAATTAAACTTCCCAAAACAATTTTGGTCAATGGTTTCTTGAGTTTAAACGGACAGAAAATTAGCAAATCCGTCGGCAATATTATTCGTCCGTCAGATTGGGTTGCTAAATTTGGAGCTGACGCGGTCAGATATTATTTACTCCGGTATACTACTGTCACGGAAGATAGCGATGTATCAGAAGAGAAATTAAAAATCGCCTATAATGCGGATTTAGCCAAGGGCCTTGGCAACCTTGTTGCCCGTGTTTTGAAATTAGCCGAAAAATCAGATGTTAAGATTGTTAGAAAAACTTTTAATCATGAAATAATATCGGCTGAAAAGAATATTGAAAGATTTATCGATAATTTTGAATTTAATGGCGCCCTAGCCGCTATTTGGCGGCTTATGTCGTCAGGCGATAAGTATATAGACAATGAAAAACCTTGGACATTAAAACCGGAATCAAAAGAATTCAGGGAAACTATTGGCTCGCTTCTATTTCTAATTTCAGAAATCGGCAAATTGTCGTCTCCATTCCTGCCGGAAACCGCGGAAAAAATCGCCAAACATATCGCAAGCGGAAAAAATATTATTCTATTCCCGCGACTCCAATAAAATGTTATTTGACTCCCACGCGCACCTAACCCACGCTTTATTTGACCGTGATCGCGAAGAAATAATCAAAAAACTTCGCGATTTTGGCGTTAAAGTCGTGAATGTTGGAAATGGTTTGATAGATTCCCAAAAGGCGATTGATTTGGCGGAGAGACATCAGAATCAAATATGGACGGCGGTTGGTTTTCACCCCGATGAGACAGAAAGCGCGAATTTAAATTTCAACGATTTAAAAAATTTGGCTAGAAACAGAAATGTCGTCGCGATAGGAGAGTGCGGCCTCGATTACTATCGTAATTTCGGAAATCAAAAATTACAGAAAGAAATTTTTATAAGACAAATTGAATTAGCGAAAGAACTAAATAAGCCGTTAATTCTCCATTGTCGGCCTTCTCCAAACAGTGATGATGCCTATGAGGACTTGATTAATATTCTTGTTTCATGTTCCAGGTTTCATGTTTCAGGAATTTCCGGCGTCATTCATTTTTTCTCCGGTTCGGAGGAAATCGCCAAAAAGTTTTTAGATTTGGGATTTTACATCTCGTTTGCCGGCCCCGTAACGTTTGTTGAAGAATACAAAAAGCTGATTGAATATGTGCCGATTGATAAAATTTTAACGGAAACTGACGCACCGTTCGCGGCGCCGGTTCCGCATCGGGGCAAACGTAACGAGCCGGCTTTTGTCGAGTTTGTGGCGCGCAAGATCGCGCAATGGAAAAATCTGAATTTTGACAAAGTGGCGACTCAAACTCATAATAATGCTAAATCATTATTCAAAATATGATGGAAAAATACAACGCGGGAAAAATTGAGAAAAAATGGCAGAAAATTTGGGAAAAGTCCGGGATATACAAAGTTAAAGACAAGGTAAAAGGTAAAAAGAATTTTTACCACTTGGTGATGTTTCCGTATCCATCCGGTGATCTTCATATTGGGCACTGGTATAACTTCGCTCCGGCCGATGTTTACGCGCGGCTTAAGAAGATGAAGGGTTTTAATATTTTAAGCCCTATTGGCTTTGACGCTTTCGGCTTGCCGGCGGAAAACGCCGCCATTAAAAATAAAATCCACCCGCGCACTTGGACTTATAAAAATATTGCTAATATGAGGCGTCAGCTTAAATCAATAGGCGCAATCTATGACTGGTCACGGGAAATTATTACTGCCGATCCGGATTATTACAAGTGGACTCAATGGATGTTTCTAAAAATGTATGAAGCCGGTTTGGCATACAAAAAGAAAACTCTGGCAAATTGGTGTCCAAAAGATCAGGCGGTTTTAGCCAACGAACAGGTTATTGACGGCCGCTGTTGGCGCCATCCGGACACTTTAGTGATTCAAAAAAATGTTGATCAGTGGATGTTTAAAATTACGGATTATGCCGAGGATTTAATAAAAAGTTTAGAAAAATTGGATTGGCCGGCACGCACCAAATTAATGCAAAAAAATTGGATAGGAAAATCGGAAGGAGCAATCATTAAATTTAAAATCTCAAATCTCAAGTCTCAAAAATCTTACATTGAAGTGTTTACTACAAGGCCGGATACGCTTTTTGGAGCAACTTATATGGTTCTTTCTCCGGATCATCCTTTGGTTGAAGAAATAACCGCTAAGGAGCAAAAAGAAAAAGTTCGCCATTATGTTGTCAATGCTCATCTGAAAACTGAACTTGAAAGGACAAGCTTAGAAAAGGAAAAGACCGGGGTTTTTACCGGGTCTTATGCCACAAATCCGGTGAACGGGGAGAAAATTCCGATTTGGATATCGGATTATATTTTAATGACTTATGGCACAGGCGCTATTATGGCCGTACCGGCTCATGATGAGCGCGACTTTGAATTTGCCAAGAAGTTTAATCTGCCAGTCATAAAAGTGATAGAAGACGGACTTTTAATAAATTCAGGCGAATTTACCGGTTTAGAATCGGCCGAGGCAAGAAAAAGAATAATCGGACGGCTTAAGAACGGGAAACTTGGCGACTTCTCCACGCAATACAAAATACGCGATTGGATCATTTCCCGCCAGCGCTATTGGGGTGTCCCGATTCCGATTATATATTGTAAAAAATGCGCCCTTCGAGATCCCTCAAGGCAAGGTATTGTGCCGGTTCCGGATAAAAACCTTCCTGTCAAATTGCCGCCTCTTAAAAATTTCAAGCCGGTGGCTGGCGGCAAATCGCCCTTGGCTCGCGTAAAGAGTTTTATGAATACCAAATGTCCGAAGTGCCAAGGCAAAGCCACCAGAGAAACCGATACGATGGATACATTTATTGATTCTTCTTGGTATTTTCTCCGTTATGCTGATTCGAAAAATAAAAAGCAATTTGCGAATAAGCAAAAATTAAATTCTTGGTTGCCGGTTAATATGTATATTGGAGGCGCCGAACACGCGGTTTTGCATCTGCTTTATTCAAGATTTTTTGTAAAAGCTCTTAACGACCTCGGCCATTTGGAGTTTGATGAGCCGTTTATAGCTTTGCGTCACCAAGGAATTATTCTTGGTATTGGTGGTCAAAAAATGTCTAAATCGCGGGGTAATGTTGTTGACCCGGATGGCTTAGTTAAAAAATACGGCGCAGATACAGTTAGAATGTATTTATGTTTTATGGGTGAATACAGCCAGGGCGGACCATGGAATCCAAAAGGCATTAACGGAATTAAAAGATTTTTGGATGGAATATGGAATAAAATATCAAATATCAAATATCAAATATCAAAATCACAATCTGAAAATGAAGAACTTAGGAGGTTACTACACCAAACCATAAAGAAAGTAGGGGAGGATGTTGAGAATTTCCGTTTTAATACAGCTATAAGCGCCTTGATGATTTTATGGAATAAGTTAAAAAATCAAAATTTTGAAAAAGATAACGTAGAAACATTCTTGAAACTTTTATCTCCATTTGCGCCGCATTTTGCAGAAGAATTATGGAGTAAGCTTGGAAATAAAAAATCAATTCATTTGGAAAACTGGCCGCAATACAATGAAAAATTTATCAAAACAGAAGAGTATATTTTGATAATTCAAATTAATGGTAAAATGCGCGATAAAATCATGGTGTCAAAAAAGATTGACCGCAGTCAAATAGAAAAGTTAGCGCTCGGGAGGGAAGCGATTAAAAAATATATAGCGAATAAAGAGATTAAAAAAATAGTATTCGTGCCCGATAAATTGATTAATATTGTTATATAGAAATTACAAATTCGGCCTCCGACGTTACGTCAAAACCGGATTTTTCGTTACGTAATATATGTGTGGGATTATCGGTTACATAGGAAAAGAAAATGCCACACCAATACCGATGCGGAGGTTTTGGCGCATTTAATAGAGGAAAATCTGCGATATGCTAAAAATGACGCTGGTATAAAAACGGCAATAATTAATGCCATAAGAGAGATTCGGGGAACTTATGGCTTGGCAATCATTATCAATGCTTGGCCGGATAAGCTGATACTGGTTAAAAACGCTAGTCCTCTCGTAATCGGCGTTGGCGATGGCGAATATTTAGCCGCGTCGGATGCCTCGGCTATTATGGAGCGTACGAGAAATGTAATTTATATGCAGGATAATGAGATGGCATTTTTAACAAAAAAGGGATTTAAGCTTTTTAATATTTCACTTCCGGAAAAAACGTCTCGGAAAAAAATGGATTTAAAAAATATAAATGTTTCAAATAGAAAAGAAAAGTTGGAATTAACTTCTAATAGCGCGCAAAAAAGCGGCTATCCTCACTTTATGCTTAAAGAAATTTTTGAGCAGCCGGAATCAATTGAAAACAGTTTGCGGGGCCGTCTTATAAAAAGCAGGGGACTAGCCAGACTTGGCGGTTTGGAAAGCGTAAGAGACCGGTTAAAACGCATTGAACGAATAATAATAACTGGCTGCGGCACCGCATATCTTGTTGGTTTAGTGGGAAAACACATGATAGAAGAGCTGACCGGTATTCCTTGCGAAGCGGAACTGGCATCAGAGCTCCGTTATTGTTCAAATTTTGCCAATTGCCAAAATTTAGCCATGGTAGCCATCTCCCAGTCAGGGGAAACAGCCGACACATTGGCAGTTTTAAGGGAGGCCAAGGAAAAAAACATCCTTACGCTCAGCATTGTTAATGTTGTAGGATCATCTATAGCCAGAGAGACCGATGCCGGAGTTTACAATCACATAGGACCGGAAATAGGCGTTGCTTCAACCAAGGCCTTTACGTCTCAACTTGCGGTTTTAACACTTCTCGCGCTTTTTTTGGGCAGGCAAAGAAATATGTCGCTTATAATGGGGAGACGCATTGCCGAGGAATTGCAAAAGATTCCAAGATTAGCCAAGCAAATTTTGGATAAAAACAATAGCAAAATTAAACAGCTGGCGAAAAAGTATTCCGTCAAAGGCGCCCACCTCGCTGAAGACGACGAGTCGAGGCGGGAGTTAGCCTCTGACCGAAAAGATTATAATAATTTTCTATATATAGGAAGGAAGTATAATTTCCCGGTTGCCTGTGAGGGCGCTCTGAAACTTAAAGAAATAGCTTATATTCACGCTGAAGGCTATGGAGCCGGAGAAATGAAACACGGTCCGATTGCCATGATTGACAAAAACTTTCCTACTGTTGCTATTGCTATGGAAGAAATAAAAGCAAGGCACGGCAAGATTATCGCGATTACAACGGAAGGTAATGAAAAAATCAAACATATCGCGGATGATTGGCTTTATATACCTAAAACTTTAGAAATGCTCACTCCAATGCTTTCAGTTATTCCGCTACAACTATTCGCTTATTATATGGGGGTCTTAAAAGAGATAGACGTGGATAAACCGCGCAATCTGGCGAAAAGCGTTACGGTTGAATAGACTTTATGTTTTTTACTCCCCAATTTGTTTGTTATGAATGCTATAGCACACAAAACAAACAAATGAGGTTTATTATAACTTTTAATAACTTTTAGCGTAAAATAGCCAATGATTTGATAACAGATCAGATGATCTGGAACACGATATTTTTGCTTTTTAGCATATTAATACGCTCGTCTCATTATAATTTTCTTCGCGCGCTCGTTCCGCCAGCGCGGAACTCGCTGTCCATTTCGCCCCGATGCTCGCCTACGGCGAGACCATGCCATCGGGGCTGCAAAAGCTTCAGAAAATCATAACGATTCTCGCCACTACCTGCTGGGCATATCGTGTTTTTTTACTGTAAATAGAGCTTTTTAAACCTAGCGGGCTTTTTATCTAAGTTTAGCTTAAACTCCCTGATCGTCTTCGACGATCGGGTTTTTCGTTTATTTTAAGCAAAAAATCAAAGTCAATTTGGTATAATATAACTATGATTTGATATAGTCTGATTTGATTTGATAACCACAATGGAAAACCAAAATTTTGAGGAAAAAAACGTAAAACTTATTTCTCTTTCCGAAGCATCCGTGCTTTCGAAGATTTCTCGCGATTATCTGAATGTGCTTATTAGGCGCGGAAAAATGAAAGCGATTAAAATTGGAAAAAATTGGCTGACAACCCGCCAATGGATTTCTGAGTATAATACGCTTCATAAAATTGGCAGCAGCGCTGTTGGTCAACAATACTTGTCATTATTTAACGCTTCAAAAATCGCCAATGTCAGCGCGGGTTATCTGAATGTCGCGGTTAGAAGAGGCAAGCTCCGCGCTATTAAACTTGGCCGCAATTGGGTTACCACTCGGGAATGGATTGATGAATATCAGAAATCGGTCGGGCGCTTCACGCCGAGTTTCCGAGTTTCCGAGTTTCAAAGTTTAAAAGATTTAGAGGCGGCTGAACTCGCCTCTTTGCGGGAGGTCTCCCGTCTATATCGGGGTACAGGCCCGTTCTTTACTGAACGTGAAAAACAGTTGCAAACCAAAGCGCTTCTCCCGGAAATAAAACTTACCTCCCGCGAATTAAAGTCCGAAGAAAAATCTAAAATTCTTGAGTCCGCCTTCGCTAAAGCTACGGCGGATAAAGCGGTTGAAGAACAATTCAAATCTGCCGATGTTTCGGAATTTCAAAGGGCTTCCAGACAGTTAGGAATCTTAAAATCTTTAAAAAGCTGGTCGCGCGTGAAATTCTCTTTGGTTTCCGGGTTGGTGGTTATTTTACTGGCGGTTTCTTTGGGAATTGCGAGCGGGCTCATTAATTTTCCAAGTTCTGAATTCCAAACTC
>Ga0210057_1006246_pt1 | contig 14870 bp, 16 predicted proteins | sample CryGeyCG2114_010_2_FD_183968 | JGI IMG/M metagenome (GOLD analysis project Ga0210057, IMG submission 183968) | Groundwater microbial communities from aquifer - Crystal Geyser CG10_big_fil_rev_8/21/14_0.10 (SPAdes) (version 2) | ecosystem: Environmental > Aquatic > Deep subsurface > Groundwater ... | reverse complement strand
CGCTGTTTTTAAATAAGAAAATGCCAAAAACTTCGTCTAGTAATTACAAAATACAGAATATTGTTGCAACAACCTCTTTGGAAAAACCAATTCCTTTAACTAAACTCGCAAGAACACAGCCAAACACTGAATATAATCCTGAAACTTTTCCAGGTTTAGTTTTGAGAGTAAAAGAGCCAAAATCAGCTGTTCTTGTTTTTTCTTCTGGAAATTTGGTCTGCACAGGAACAAAATCAGTTGCTCAAGTTAAACAAGTAATTGATACAGTTATAAAACAACTAAAAAAGATAAACATAAAAATCACAGTAAAACCAAAGATTACTGTACAGAACATTGTCGCTTCTGGAACAATTAATTTAAATTTAAATTTAAATTTTCTTGCTTTAGAAATGGAAAATACAGAATACGAGCCAGAGCAGTTTCCTGGACTTGTTTATAAGTTAATTGAGCCTAATGCAACTTTTCTTCTTTTCAGCAACGGAAAACTTGTGTGCACAGGGACAAAAAATAAACAGCAACTTGAATTTTCAATGAAACAACTTCTGAAAAACGTAAAAACAGTGCTCAAAAATTACAAGTAATTATTTGATAAAAAATCGAAGATTTCAATTTAAAGAATTATGAAAAGTAATTCGTTAACAAGGGATTTTCACCCCGCTTCGCGAAAGATTAATAAGATTTTACCATAAGAAAGATTATTATTCCGACTTATTTCAAGCAGTGTTTTCAATTAAAAACTAAATAAATCCGAGCGACTTTGGAGTGAGGCAAATTTATACACGACGAACTTGTGAGGAGTGCAATATTTCAAAAATTAGTTTTATTAAAACAACAAAAATAAAACCTTATAAAATACAATTCTTTATTTAGAAAATGGTGATTGATTTCCTTCTTCATTTAGACAAATATGTCGGAGAAATAATACAAAGTTACGGGACTCTTACTTACCTTATTTTTTTCTTGGTAATTTTCGTAGAAACCGGGTTTGTTGTCGCCCCATTTCTTCCAGGAGATTCTTTACTCTTTATTGCAGGAACCTTTGCAGCCAAAGGATACCTTAATGTGTTTTTGCTTTTTATAACTCTCTCGTTTGCTGCAATTTTAGGAGACACAATTAATTATTGGATTGGAAACTGTTGCGGTGAAAGGATTTTTTCCAAATCAAGATTTTTTAAACAAGAATACCTTGAAAAAACAAAAGAATTTTACAAAAAACACGGGGGGAAAACAATAATTCTCGCGAGATTCATTCCAATTATAAGAACCTTCGCACCTTTTGTCGCAGGAGTCGGGAAAATGAGTTACTTTAGATTTTTCAGCTTTAACATAATCGGCGGAGTTTCATGGGTCACAATATTCTTGTTTGCTGGTTATTTTTTCGGAGGAATTCCCTTTGTCCAAAATAATCTGACTCTGATAGTCCTAGCAATAATCCTAACTTCAACAATCCTGCCTTTAATGCATTATTTCATCAAAAGAAAACCAGTTCATTAAGTATTATTTCTAAAAAGTATGATAAAGCATATTTCACTGGTGCGTTAAGTGGGCTTATTTTAGGGAGATTTTAAATCTTGATTTTTAAGGGGAGAACGTTAACTAAGGACTATCTTCTCATGAGAACATTTTCAAACTTATCTACGATAAGCATTCGGAAAAACTTAACTGGATTTACAGAAGTTTAAACTTTAAAATAAACATAAGAATATATTATAGATATTACAAGAAATATTCCTATTGCAATTAAAATAGATTTATTTACTCCGAGCTTAGGAGTTAAGTAGATTATTATTAACATATACGGAATCCAAGAAAGTATTGTTCCAAACAAAACAAATTTTGCATGTTCTGAAACTTGTTAAACAGTTCCAGAGTTTCCAATAAACAAATATGCTATCCATGTAAAAACAGGAAACAGTGCCGCTATTTTAGAAATTAAAGAGAACTTTGCAAAAATAACTATTTTGTAATTAATTTTGATTTATGCAAAAATTAATAAAAATCTCCGTCGGAAAACTGCTCAATAGTTTGCAAATATTAAAAATAGGAACAAAAAATTGAATTATTCAAACTTCTCTAAAGTAAATCCTGATTCTTCAAATCCCACAATAATGGGGATAATCACGCCTCCTGTTAAAAAATAAAGTGGGTATTTTGATATATCCATGAGATTATATAGCTTGAGTGTTTATAAAAGTTAAGAAATTATAAAGCATAAAAAATACTCCAATCATTTTGCTTTTTTACTTGCTCTCTTTTCTTTTTTCATGCTTTCATATATGCTCATTCCAAGAGGAATGCCTATAGTCATGCTGATAACTAATACAATAATCGCTCCAATAATCCAAAGTATAACCTTATAGAACTCCAAGAAGAATAGCATATTTACACCTATAGAATATAAAACAGTAAATATAAATGTCATATGCACAATGAAATCTATAACAAGAAGCATCCTGTTTTTAAAATCAAAGCTATAATCTTTTGACTTTTCTCTAATTATTCTTGAAACATAAAAACCACAAAGAATAATAAGCAATGCCAAAACATATTTTGGAGAAGCTCTTATGACATCTTCAATAAGCTTCGTTGTGAATTCTAAACCCCACATTTTTAAAGCCAATCTTGAAAATATAAGGAATATTATCAACCCAGCGAACCATGAGATGAACTTCAGAGAGAGGTTTAATACCCCTCTTGATTCTGGATAAAGTTCGAATAATTTTATAATTCTATTAAAAAATCTTGAGAGAATAATTATTACTATTGAGGATAGCAGAACTCCTAAGATTATCAATAAGGAAGGATAAATAATATCTCCGTTCATTTGTTTACCTCTTGGTAATATTTTATTGTCTCTTGGGCTATCAAATTCCAATCAAAGTTCTTTGCTCTTTTATTTGCTTTTTTTCCCATTTTAACACACTCATTTCTATTCTCCAATAGTTCTTTTACTTTATAAATAAACCCGTCTCTGTTTCTCAAAGCAAAACCCGAGTTTCCAATTACCTCTGGAATTCCCCCTACTTTAAATGCTACTACTGGTCGTCCTGTAGCCATTGCTTCTAAAATGCACAACCCGAAAGACTCATATTTTGAAGGTTGAATATAAACTTGGCAATTTTTATAGAGTTCTTTAAGAATTTGCTGGTCCTGGGGCTTGTCTATTATCTTTAATCTTTCTCCGTATTTGTCCTGCATTTTTTGGATAGATTCTCTTATCTCTTTTAATTCTTCGTTAGTTGAATTGCTTGGACAAACTGCTGTGAATGTAGCATCTTTTACAGACATTATTGGAGGAATAATTTTTGGAAGAATATCTATTCCTTTATCTTTGCTAAACCTTCCTATAAACAAGACATTCTTCTTTGTTATCGGATAATAATCAAATAATTGCAAGTCTACACCATTTGGAATAATTACTTTTGATTTGAGTTTATAGGTTTTTTCTCCTTCTTTTAATAAGTCATTTGAAACAAAGATAGAACCATCGCAATAATTAACTGTATGTTCTATCCATGAAATCAAATCTTCAAATTGTCTCTCTTCATTGCTTAATTTTTTAATTCTTAATTTTTCTATTGCGTGAAAGGTATGAATCCTTTTATATTATATACCTTTCTTGTTATAAATGCGGCTTTTGTAAGAGCTCCATGTGTATGGACTATATCAAATCTTCTCCTTGAGTTCTCTCTTATTATCTCTTTTACAACTTCAGATTCAAAAATGTCATATTCTAATCTTTTTTTAGAAAAATTGTCGCTAACTGATGTTAAAATCTTTCCAATGATATGGATAATTACTCCATTGTCTTTGTAAAAACCATCTTCATCTCCATGGCAGAAGATATGAACCTCACAGTTATGCTTTACTAAATATTTTGCTAAGTTTTGGACATGAATTCCAACTCCAGAGATAGTTGGTTTTTGATAATAATAACTAATCAAAGCTATCTTTAATTTAGGTTTGCTAATAGCATCTATTAAGTTCATAACTCCTCTTGAGATGTTCTCTCCAGTTTCTAATAATGATGATAAATACGATTGAATTGTCATTTTATATTCTTTATCTGATTATTACATAAAGAAATAGCTTTAAAAATATTAACTATTCAGGCATAAAAAAACTAATAAAAATAAAAAAATAAAAATTTATAGAAGAATCAAGACTTATTTTGTTTCTTCTGAAGAAGATTCTTCTTTATTTTCTTCATCTTCCTTTTCTTCTTCTGTTTCTTCTTCATCCTCAGAGGTTTCGTTTTCCTTTTTAGTTTCTTCTTCCATAAAAATAAATAGAATGCGGGTATAAAAAAGTTTAGGTTATGCAAATTCAGCTTCAGGGGGAGCACCTAACTGCTCATTTTTGCAGAGTTTAACTTAAATTAACCAATTCCAACCATCTATTAACAGTTTGAAAATGCAAGGACGGAATATCTAATTCAGAAGGAGTCTTATTTTCCAGGAATGCATGTTTCTTAGTGAAGCTCCCTAAGGCAAGACCTTAGGGCATCTAGAAATCTATCAACCTTAATTGTCCCTCTTTTAATCCTTGTTTTTTAATGTAATTTCTTATTATTTCTGCATTAATTCCTTCTCCGACGGTGCCAACATAACCTCCATCGCTCCAAAATTCTCCACCCCACAATTCTTTTCTCAAATCAGGATACTTTTCAAAAATTTTTATTGCTGTAATACTTTTCACAACTCTAAAAAGTTGCGACGGAGAATACTTTGGAACAGACCTAAGCAGAAAGTGAACATGATTCTCATCAAAACCAATAGTTTCAAATTTCATTGAATATCTTTCTTCTAATCCATCGCAGATTTTTTTAAAAGTTTCAATATATTTATTTTCTTTAAAAAAATCTTTTCTATATTTTATTATGAAGACAAAATGATATTTTATTCTAAAAACTTTGTGATACGATTTGAAAAGCTCATCCATACAAAAGTTATGTTCTACAAACTTAAAGCTTTATCCCTGTGGCAAGACCACAGGGTATTACGAAGAATAAAATTATCATAAATTTCTATGCTCTTCATTAAGGCATAAGCACTTTGAACAGAGCCGTGGAAAGCCTCTGAATGTTTTAGTTCTATACCTTGTTGGGTTATACATTCTTTCAAACGGGTTTATACTAATTCTTTCTTACACGGGTCTTTGGAGGGGTTCTATTATATCTCATCTGTATCCACTAAGAATTCTTGGTGCAACAAATACTATTTCTTTAATTTATGAATCAGCGAGAAACAAAGCAATTAAAAAATTAGACACATAATCCTTTCTTTCTAAAACTACTTAACAATTCATATAAATTTATAAAAACCACAAAATCTTTTCTAGAATTATGAATGATAAAAAGCCAAAAACAGAAGAGCTAATTAATGAGGCGAAAAATTTCTTCGAAGCATACAAAAAAGAGTTTAAAGAAGACATAAAAAAAGGGAAAAATGTCCTTTATGTTGATTTCATGAACCTCACTGAATTTTCAAATAAACTTTCAGACGAAATTCTGTCTAACCCCGATGAAACCCTAAGATTAATAGAAATTGCATTTGAAGAATTTGGACTGATAAAAAACATAAGAATCAGAATGTACAACCTGCCTAAAAGCCAGGATATAAAAATAAGAAATATTCGTTCAAAACACCTTAATGAAATGGTTGTTATGGAAGGAATAATAAGACAAGCATCTGATGTCCGCCCGCAGGTTGTAAATGCAAAATTTGAATGCCCAAGTTGCGGAACAGTTATCTCTTTGTTGCAAATTGAAAAAAAGTTTCGCGAACCTTCTCGATGTTCTTGCGGAAGAAGAGGTGGATTTAAATTAATAAGCAAAGAAATGGTAGATACTCAAAGAATTGTTATAGAAGAAGCTCCTGAATCACTTTCAGGAGGCGAACAGCCAAAAAGAATAAATGCATTTGTAAAAGAAGATTTAGTTGAACCGAAAATGGAGGAAAAAACAACACCGGGAAGCAGAATAAAAATTATAGGAATTCTCAAAGAAGTTCCTGTACCTCTTCATACAGGCGGGCTTTCAACAAGATTTGAATTGGCAATAGAAGTAAACAATTTAATTCCTCTGGAAGAAACTTTCGAAGATCTTGATATCACAGAAGAAGATGAAAGACAAATTCTTGAGCTTTCAGAAGACCCTCAAATATTTGAAAACCTGGCACGAAGTATTGCTCCAAGTATTTGGGGTTATGAAGAAATAAAAAAATCATTGATCCTTCAATTGTTCGGGGGAGTAAGTAAAATTCATGCAGATGGACAAAAAAGCAGAGGAGACCTTCACATTTTATTAATAGGAGATCCAGGAGTTGCAAAATCAGTAACTTTAAATTTTATGGCAAATCTTTCTCCAAAAGGAAGATACGTTGTAGGTAAAAGCACATCAGGTGCAGGGCTTACAGCTACAGTTGTAAGAGACGAATATTTAAGAGGCTGGAGTTTGGAAGCAGGCGCAATGGTTTTAGCAAACAAAGGACTTGTTTGCATAGACGAATTAGAAAAAATGGACCCGCAGGACAGAAGCGCCATGCATGAAGCAATGGAACAACAAACAATAACCATTTCAAAAGCAAATGTACAAGCAACTTTGAAAGCAGAAACATCTGTGCTTGCTGCAGCAAATCCAAAATTCGGAAGATTTGACCCATATCAATCAGTTGCACAACAAATTGATCTTCCTCCAACATTACTAAATAGATTTGATGTTATTTTTACATTAAGAGATATTCCTGACAGAAAAAAAGATGAATTAATTGCAAAGCATGTTTTATCTGAGCACAAAAAACAAGGAGAATCAATGTTAATACCAAGGGAAATTTTCAGAAAATACGTTGCATATGCAAAACAAAAAATCAAACCAGAATTAACAGAAGAAGCTGTTGAAGAAATACAAAAATTTTATGTTGAATTAAGAAACAAACCCGTTGCATCTGAAAGTGCTTTAAGACCGATTCCAATTTCAGCAAGACAGTTGCAGGCATTAATAAGAATGTCAGAGGCATCAGCAAAAATAAGACTAAGAGATAAAGTTTTAATAGAAGATGCAAAAAAAGCAATAGAGATAATGAAGTATTATTTAATGCAAGTCGGTTATGATTATGAGTCCAAAACCTTTGATATAGACAGAATCTCAGGAAAATTTTCATCATCTCAAAGAAACAAAGTATTTTTAGTTAGAGATACAATAACTGAGTTGGAATCAAGAGTCGGAAAATTAATCCCTCTTGAAGAAATTGAAAAAGAACTTGAAGGCAAATTAGAAAAAGGAGAAATTGACGAAGCCATAAACAAGCTGGATATTAACGGAGTAATATTCAAACCAAAAAGAGGATATATACAAAGAATGTAATGGGACTCGAAACATCTATTCAATCTGAAAAACCTTTTTTAATTGGCATAGGCGGAGAATCACTAACAGGAAAAAGTTTTACTGCAAAAAACATTGTTAATTTTTCTAGAGAAACCCTAAGATTTACTATTTTCGATTCAGACCAAACTCGCAGTATAATGGTGAAAAAAGGAATTCTTACTCCACCGCTTTATACAGAAGAAAAAAAACAAATGGTTTACAATGAAATGCTCGAAAATGTCTACAACGAATTATTAAGAAAAGGAAACTGCATAATCACCACAACTTTCATAAAAAGAGACTTAAGAAAAAGAGCAATGCAACTTGCAGAAAATTTAGAAATAAACTATTTAATGTTAAGATTAAAATTCTCTCCTGAATTATCTGAAGAAGAATTACTAAGAATACTTAATCAAAGATATGAACAAAAAAGATCAGACCCTAATAATAAAAGTGAAGGAACCCCAGTAATATATTTTAAAGGAAGACAAGAATTTGAACCCTTCGACGACAAAGAAAAACCTTTTTTAATAGAACTCAATGCAAATGAACAAATTACTTATGAAACATATCAACAAATCATTGGTGCTTTAAACGGAATTAAACATAAATCTTTAAAAACTTTTTAAAATTTTTTTAAATATGCCAGACGAACAATTCAAAAGACATATTGCATTTAAACTAAGAATCGGAGATATTTTATTTGGCAAACCAGTTTTCAACAGCGAAAGATTTTCTTTTTTAGAATTAGGAAGCAGGCAGATTATGAGAGTAAATGTTGTAGGGAATATTGTTGACAGGTACGACAGCGAAGGAGAAACAAAATATATTTTTTTCACTCTTGACGACGGTTCTGGCCAGATAAAAATGAGGGTTTTTGGAGATGATATTGAAAAATTTAATCGCATAACTCAGGGCTTAACAATTCTTGTTATAGGTGTTTTAAGAAATTTCAACAATGAAACATACATTATGCCAGAGATTATAAAAGAACTTGAGCCAAAGTATCTTCTTGTAAGAAAACTTGAAATTGAAAAAGAAAAAAATAAAGACGCTAAATCTTTAGGAAAAGATCAGATAATTGCAGTCAAAGATAAAATTCTTGGTACAATAAAAAATTCAGAAGAAAAGGGGGGCATTGAAGTAGAACAACTAATTATGAACCTCAGAGATATCTCCCCGACAATAATAAATCAAGAAGTCCAAAAGTTTATTGAAGAAGGAATTGTATTTGAACCAAGGCCTGGAAAAGTTAGATATTTGGGGTGATTATTTTTTCTCTTTCTTATGATTCTTTTTCTTGCTAATTAAAAGATAAATAAAACAAATTAAAACAAGTGAAATAATAAAACTGTAAAGTCCAAAAAATGGAAGTCTTGATAATGAAGAACATTCAACAGTTTTTTGTCCGTCTTGACATCTTTCATTTAATTTTTGAGGGTCATAATACCAATAACCTTGATTATTTCGTTGTGTGCAACAATTAGGATCACTACCACAAATTTCCTGAGCATTACAACCTCCTTGTTCTAAAAAACCCCGCCCTGCCCAAATCCAGTTTCCAGTATAGGAATAACTTAAAAATCCATCACTACAATCATCATTTGTTGTTTCTGTGAATTCGCAAGTTCCGACAACAGGAGAACCATATCCTCCTCCATTATCAGAATAACCAAATTTACATCCTGCAGGAGCATCATTCCAAAAACAAAAACAATCTATAACTCCACCGCATTCAACATTAAAATCTGGTCCAGTATCATCTGCAACAATACAAGTATCCCCAGTGCAATTTCCAAAATTTAAATAATCTCCGCAACGAGTTATAGGAGGAGGACCAAAACAATAATCCGGTACATTCCCGCTAATTTTTGAAACACTTAACAAGTTTGACTGAACTCCAATGCCACCACTCCCTGGAACAATTGCTCTAAAATAATAATCTCTTGGTTCGTCATTACCATCATCTCCTTGAATCCAGATTGCTGTCCAGGTTGTTCCTGAAAAAACTCCGTCAATTGTTTTAACATAATCATCAAACCCTTCTCCACCATCACTCTCATAAATTACAAATGTAATAGGGTCGTTAAGAGCACAATTAGCTCCGTTTAATTCTAAAACAACTTCTGTTCCATTATCAACACTTGTTTCAGACCATGAAGCGCTATTTAAAACGCAATCAAAAGGAGGAGACAAACCCATAGCTGAAAAATTAATTTTTCCTGTAGCACTATTTGTGTGAGTTATTAATTTCCCTCCAATATCCGGGTCATCATCATAAAAATTTGCTTCTACAGCAGAAACATTTATTCCCCTGCAAAAATCAGGAATTGCAGGAATTGTCCAAGACCCATAAACTTTACGATTTCCTCCAAAAAATAATGAATCGCTGTCTATACCTTTAATATTTCCAGAGGTGTAATTTATTCTACAGGTAGGGTCACCCCAGTGATCCTGTGCAGATATTTGAAAAAATAAATTTGGATAATCAAAACAATTTCCAACAAAACTTCCAAACATTTGAACCACATCATTTTCAGCACAACCATATGGAGAACAGTAAGCATAAATCTGAGCAAAAGTTAAAGTACATTCTGAAGGAGGGTCAGAACAAAGAGGATCATCTACACAATCAGAATCTAAACAATCAGTTTGACCATCACAATCATTATCATGCCCATCACCACACCAAGAATGATTTGGCGACCAAGGATAATCTAATGAAGCGTTCTCGCTAAACAAAGGAATATCATCCTTAAGCTTCCAAATATAATCCACACGAGAATCACTCCAATCATCTATTTCTCTAAATGCACAAGTATATCTAGTCTGACCTGCACTACATTCATAATTGTTGTTAAGATCACATTCTGTGTTTTGATTACATTCAACTATTCCCCCAGGCACTACACATTGTTGTATATTACATTCACATGACCCATCTCCTTGGCAAGTTCCAGAACAAGTATCTAGATAATCATAAATCATATTAGGATGCTCCGCATCAGTTGGGCAATCATCAGGAGGACAACTTAGAGTTCCACATGATCCTCCAGAAAATGGTTGACAAGGGCGAGGCACTCCTTCATTGTCGCACTGACTAAAAGGGATGGTACTACACACTGGATCCGGTCGATAACAAGTATGACAATAATCATGTTTAAGATCACACGAAGACGACTCAGGTATTGATATACATTCATAAGTCCCTTGTGCATTAACATTATTCAAAGACATTAACAATAAAAAAACAATTAAAAAAATTCCTAAAACAAAAATTAAATTTTTCAACCTCTTCATATAATTTTTAACAAAAAGAAATTTATAAATGTTTCATTTTTAAAATTATTTCCAATCTGGAAATATAAAATAAAAATTATCTTGCATAGGCCTATATGTTCTGTAATTAGAACCGTCTTTATCTATTAAATGTGACCAATTTGTATTTTGAAATAGTATTTTTTCTCCATCTGGTGAACAAGTTGGAGACCAATTAGAATAAGGACCATTTGTTAATCTTGTTTTAGTTTTGGTATCAACATCTAAAATATAAATATCCCGATCTCCACCAATATATTCATCAAAATAGATTTTACTTCCATCAGGAGACCAATCAAGACGACCTCCCGCTGAAATCTCTAATAATTTTGTACGCTCAGAACCATCAGAATTAATTGTGCAAATATTGTTTAAGTACTCTTCATCTGTGGATAAAAAAGCAATTTTACCTTCTAAAGAATAACACGGACTTCTGTCTCCACTGAAGGTGTTTGGAATTGTTTTTAAATCAGAGCCATCAGAATTTACTATTTTAAGTCCATACCACCAAGAAGAGGAGACTATTTGGCTTCCATCAGGCGACCACGAAGGACTCCTGCAATCATAATCAACATTAGTTACTCTCGTTATACCTGAACCATCAGAATTAACTGTATGAAGCGAAATAAAATTTTCACCTGGTTCTTTAGAAGAAAAAGCAACTTTCGTTCTATCACGAGATAATGCACAATCATAATATCCTTCTGTTCTAAATGGAGTTAATTGTTTAAAATTTGTTCCAGCAGCGTCTATTATCCCAAAAGCCGATGAATCCCACGAATCCTTTAACAGAAATTGAAACGCAATTTTACCTACTTGTGGGCCTTCAATTCCAAATCTTTCTTTTTTTATACCAGAAGATGAAAGAGAATCATCAAAAGCTTCAATTCTAAATTCATGCTCCCCAAAACTAAGCATGGTGTAAGTAAAATCTGTTTTTTGTGGTGGAAGTTCAATATCTGTTTGGTTATCTATTCCGATTTGATACTTTATTATCTTCCCATCTGAATCATATCCTGCCCATGTAATATTTGCTTGGTCATTCAAGGCATCAATATTTGTAATCTCAATAACAGGTGGAGAATTAGTTCTTGGCTGATGGGGCGTCGTCGGTTTCTTGCCCCCTCCACAACTTAAAGAACTTCCTAAAATAATCCCAAATGTTAATAACGGAAGTGCCCCACGACGGAAATAGATTGGAACTACTTTCTGTAATCTATCTAAACCCTTTTCAAATTTATCTTTCATCAATTCTAATTTAGATGTTATGTCTTTCATGTCATTTAAAATCTACAGCATTTATCTCCAATCTCCAAACATCAGGTCAATATTTGATAAAATTGTAATTCGCCCATTTTCAATTCCCAGTATATAAAGTTTTTTTTCAGAAGCATATGCTATGCTTTTTCCATCTGGAGCAAAAATAGAAAAATCTTCAGTAACATTGAAGCTATTAGTTACATTCTGAAAGTTTCCATATATATCCCCAATAAAGGTATCATAATTGAAATAATCAAATTCTGAAATAAGTCCTGTAATCTTTCCATCCAATGATAAGTCACTTGCACGATAAACTAGATTTTTATTTTGATTTTCAATTACCCAATGAGTAATATCACCATTTGTATTCATAAAACCAATGCTTGTGTTTTCAATTTCATTATTATTCTTATCATATACTTGAAACAAAATTTCCTCATTTGAAGACCAAGATCTAGCCCAGTAAGAAGAATCTTCTGTAGTGCTATTGGTTAATGCTTTTTGATTTTGTCCATCCATAATCCAGATATTTCCATATCTTTGATCTTCTTCTCCCATATGATAATCTGTCCAAGCTATTTTATTTCCATTTTCAGAAGAGATAGGATAAAGATAGCCTGAAGAATCATCTTGATTATTCGTTAGTTGTTCTAACTCTGTTCCTTCTTGATTTATTTTATATAAATTATAAAAATCTTTAAAACCGCTGAATAAAATTTTTTTGTCGGATGTCCAAGAAGGATTATAAACATAAAAACCAAGATTAAAACGAGAAGTATTTGGTACACTCTGAATATCACTTCCGTCAGGATTTGTTATCCAAAGTTGATCTTCTTCAGAGGACCATCTTTTAAACACAATCTCTCCTCTATGCACCATAAAATATCTTTCAGCAACTTCACTTTTTTCTCCATCTGAATCTCTTGCTTGAACCTTGAATGTGTAAGAGCTGTCTTCTTCTAAATCAGAATAAATTACAGAAGTTGTAGATGAAAAATCACTCCATGTTGTATCTCTTCCAGCGAGAGCATAAGAATATTTTAGAGAATCTGTTGAAGTTTTGTCATCTTCACCCTTCCACTTTAATTCAATATCATAATCACTTGTTATTCCATTTTCAGGCCCCAGATTTTATTTCAACTGTCGGATTTTGATTTGTTATCGGCGTCGTAGGTTTCTTGCCCCCGCCACAGCTTGAAGAACTTCCTAAAATGAATGCAGATGCTAAAAGGGGAAGTGCTCCGCGTCGAATATAACTTTTAGAAGTTCCCCAGAATTTATTTAATTTTTCTTCTAATCTCATTTTATTTATGAGAGAAAGGAGTATTTAAGAATTATTGTTATGGGAATCAAAGTTTATAAATAAGCTATCTTTTATAAAAATATGGAAAATAAAAACATTAAAAAGATTAAGATGAAAGTTCTTCCGACATTAAAAGAGCATAAAGTATCAAGAGCAGGAATTTTTGGATCTTTTGCAAGGGGGGATAACAAAAAAAACAGCGATATTGATATCCTGATTGAATTTAATGGAAGTTTGCTTGACTTGGTTGGATTAGAAATGGAACTCAAAAAAATCTTAAAGAAAAAAGTTGATTTATTAACTTACAATGGACTTAATCATCTTTTGAAAGAGAGGATATTAAAGGAGGAGATTAGGATTATATGAAAAAGGATTTATTAGTTTTTGTCAAACATATTTTAGAAAGCATAGATAAAATTGAAGCCAATATCAGAGATGTTTCTAAAGTTGAATTTTCCAAAGACGAGAACTTGCACGATGCAACAATAAGAAGATTAGAGGTAATTGGAGAGGCAGCAAAAAACCTTCCAAGTTCTTTTAGAAAAGAACATTCATCAATTGAATGGAAAAAAATAGCTGGATTTAGGGACAAATTAATACATCATTATTTTGGTGTGGACTTGGAATTGGTTTGGAAAGTTATAAAAGACGATTTACCAAAATTAAAAGAAGACCTTGTGAAAATTATAGGGGGCCATGATTAGATTAGTAATACAAAACAAAATATTTTCAACCTCATTTTATTTATGAGAGAAAAGAGTATTTAAGAATTATCGTGATATTATCTTTTGTAGATTCTGCTTCTTTTGTCCAAAACTTGAATAATTAATATTTTATTTTTAAAATCAACATCTACCAATGCCCTATAATCACCAATTCTTAATTTGTAGTAATTTTCTCCTTCGTGATGTTCTAAAAATCTAAAAGGGTTTTCTTGAAGGCTTTTAATTTTATCTACAATTCGTTTAGAAATCTAAGGATGAAGTTTTCTTAAGAATTTTCTAACACAGGGATGCCATTCAATTCCAAAAGACATTTTATAAAAATTCTTTTTCAATTTCTTTCATAGAAATAAATTCTTCTCTTGGAGTTTTCCTAGTTTCATCTAATTCTTTTCTTGCCCAATTAGACAACTCTCCTTCGGAAATCAAAATATTTTTTATCAAAGTCACATCCTTAATAAGTTGTTTTAATTCCCTTGGATCAAAACTTTCTATTCCTTTTCCCATATTAAAATCATCTTGCGCAAGTTTAAATATTTAACTATTTAAAAAACTAATAAAATAAAAACAAAATATTTTCAACCTCATTTTTTATAATTGTTTTAACAAAAAGAAATTTACAAATGTTTCAGTTTGAAAATTATTTCCAATCCGGATAATAATTTCCTTTGTTAAATCCAGAAGGCAATGTAATATTTGTTGTACTTCCATCACTAATCTTCATCACATGAAGATGTGGGTGATAATAATTAGGGTCTGGATCTTCTTCATCAGATTCATATACAATATATTTATCGTCAGGAGAAAATTTTGGCTGGCTGTTTCTATAAGGACTATCTGTTAGCTTTTGAAAACCGCTAAAATCAATTTCTGCTATAAAAATGTCAGATATATAATCATCAGG
>Ga0210057_1006245_pt1 | contig 14872 bp, 22 predicted proteins | sample CryGeyCG2114_010_2_FD_183968 | JGI IMG/M metagenome (GOLD analysis project Ga0210057, IMG submission 183968) | Groundwater microbial communities from aquifer - Crystal Geyser CG10_big_fil_rev_8/21/14_0.10 (SPAdes) (version 2) | ecosystem: Environmental > Aquatic > Deep subsurface > Groundwater ... | reverse complement strand
TTTTAAGGCCTCAATAGTCGCCAAGGCATTGGTCAATTTATTGGAAGTCCGGCCCAAAATCTTCGCCGAAATATCTTTAACGCCGGCTAATTCCAAAACTACCCGGCAGGCGCCGCCGGCAATCAGGCCGTGTCCGGCTTTAGCCGGCTTCAAGCGAACCCGGGCCGCGCTATATTTCGCTTCAACTTCATAAGGAATAGTCCGGTTATCTTTCAGCTTTATGGTAATAAAATTCTTTAAGGCGTCGCGTTTTGATTTTTCCACCGCTTGGGCGACATCAAGCCCCTTAGCCACGCCAACGCCGATTTTCCCCTTGCCATCGCCGACCACAACCGTCGCCCGGAAACGGAATCTTTTGCCTCCGGCCACCACCCGGGTTACCCGCCTAATGTCTAAAACCTTTTCGTTAAATTCCGATTTTTTGCTGATTTTACTTGGATATCTCATCATAAAAATAATTGTTATAATTTAAGCCCGCTTTCCTTAAAAGCTTCGGCTAAAGATTTTACCCGGCCGTGGTACTGATAAGAACCCCGGTCAAAAATCGCCGATTCTATCCCCAATTCCTTGGCTTTTTTGGCAAGCGATTCGCCGACGGCTTTAGCCTGGTTTTTCTTATCTCCGGCTTTCTTGATTTCTTTGCTTGAAGCGGCGGCTAAAGTCCGGCCGCTTAAATCGTCAATTAATTGGGCGTAAATGGAGCGATGACTCCGGAAAACGCTAAGCCGCGGCCGGTCTGAAGTGCCGCGGATTCCGGCTCTTACCCGGATTTTCCTTCTTTCCCTGATTTTATTTATCGAATTTTTCATTTATTTATTTTGTGCCAGTGCCTCCGGCTGTGGCTTCCACTTTCTTTCCGGTTTTTCTTTTAATAATCTCTCCCTGATATTTTATGCCTTTTCCTTTATAAGGTTCCGGCTTCTTGAGATTTTTTACTTCGGCCGCGATTTTGCCCACCAAAGATTTATCAAACCCGGAAATTTTAAGGGTATTTTTGGCAATTTCGGCTTTGATGCCGGCCGGCAAAGACAAGCGGACAAGATGGGAAAACCCCAATTTGAACGCCAAACCTTCCCCTTCTTTCTCAACTTTATAACCGATGCCTTCAATTTCCAGGGTTTTGCTAAATCCTTTAGAAAGACCGATAACGGCATTATTCGCCAAAGATCTCATCGTCCCCCAATTGGTCCGGCTCTGCCGATTTTGTTTTTCAACCGTGAAAGACAAAATTTTATCCTGAAGCGAAGCCGAAACGCCGGGTAAAATTTCAAACTTAAGCATATCGCTTTTGGCGTTTTGGAAAATGATTTCTCCGTCTTTAATCTCTATTTTTATCCCTTCAGGAATATTTATTATTTTTTTTCCGATTTTGTTCATCCCTCACCCTTTAAAGATTAATACATTCCTCGACAAGGAAATTTTTGTTGTATTGATTCATATTGGTTTTAATGTTTGATTTTATATTGTATATTGAGTATTAGTTGCGAAGCAATCTTCAAAGGGTGAGGGATTACCAAATTTTAAAAAGCAATTGGCCGCCTAATTTCTGCTTTCGCGCCTCTTTATCGCTTAAGATGCCTTTGGAAGTGGAAATTACTCCCATCCCGTAACCGCTTTTAACCGCCCTGATTTTTTTATAACCCACATACATTCTTCGTGAGGGCAGACTGACGAGTTTTAATCCCTTAATGGCTTTTTTATCGTCTCTAATATCTATATCAATCGTCCGCTTGGCTCCTTTTTCTTTAGCTTCAACGTTTTTCAGATAGCCCTGTTTCAAAAGAAGTTCGGCAACCGCCAAATCCATTTTGGAAAAAGGCGTTTTTAAAGATTTTATGCCGGCTGACTGGGCGTTTTTAATTTTTATCAATAAATCAATATACATGCCAATTTTGTTTAAATTTTTGAGCTAATTTTGCGGCGATAAAAATTTAACCACAAAATTGAGCACCCCGCCCTTTCTGAAACTTTGTTTGTTTTTATAATCATGTTTTTTTCTCTTTAATTATTGATTCTACCGAGCTTTTCTATTTTAAGAAAGAGCGGGGTAAAGGTTTGGTAATGAAAAATTCTACGCCTTTGGCTTGAATTTTTCAACCAAGCCCTTTACCATGATGCTTTTTTAACTCCCGGAATTTCGCCTCGGCTGGCTAACTCCCTGAAACATATCCGGCAAAGATTAAAATCCCTGATATAGCCCCTTTTTCGGCCGCAGCGAAAACAGCGCCGAACGATCCGGGTGCTGTATTTTGGGGGCTTTTGCGCCCTGGCAATGACTGATTTTTTGGCCATAATTTTATTCTTTAAATTTTAACGGAACGCCTAACTCTTTGTATAATTTCATCGCTTTTTCCCTGTTTTTTATTTTCGGAACAATAGTCACTTCTAAACCGAAATCCGTCCTGGTCTTATCGGCGTCAATTTCCGGGAAAACCAATTGGTCTTCGATACCGACGGAAAGATTGCCGGAAGAATCAACGCTTTTCAAATTCAACCCCCTAAAGTCCTTAACTCGGGGCAACACCACATTAACAAAACGGGTGAAAAAATCAAGCATTCTTCTGCCCCGAAGAGTGACTTTTAAGCCGACGGTATCCCCCAATCTTGTTTTAAAACCGGCGATGGCTTTTTTGGCGGGCCGGACAATGGGCTTCTGTCCGGTAATTAAAGACATCTCTCCCGTTATTTCCGGAAGAATTTTTTCTTCAAACTGCCCCTGCTGCCTCAACCGTCCCACTCCGACATTAACCACTATTTTTTCCAGATTAATTTTTATTAAATTCGGCTTTGACATTTTTTGCAATATCTAAATTTATTATCCTTTTCAAAACGAACGCCTGTCCGAGTCGGCTGTTTACAATTGGGACAGACAATCATCAGTTTAGAAACATTTATCGGCCGGCTGATATTAATGACTTCGCCCTTCTCGCCCTGACGCTTGGGTTTCATGTGTTTCTTGTAAAGATTCAATCCTTCAACTATTAATCTCTGGGATTTCAAGTCAACTTTAATAACCTTGCCGGTTTTACCGCGGTCTTTACCCGATAATATTTTGACTGTATCGTTTTTCTTGATTTTCATACCCAGTTAACTCAACTCCGACATTTTCTAGACATATCGAAGTTGATAATTAATGATTTTGTTTTATTTGATTAATTTTGGTCTTTATCCAGCACTCTGTCAGCCTTGTTGGCGAACCATCGGAGTTGAGTTACTGGGCATATTTATACGATTTCTTCGGCCATGGTTATGATTTTTTCAAAACCCCGTTCTTTTAATTCCTGGGGGATGGGGCCAAAAATTCTCGTTCCCCGGGGTTCTTTTTTAGCATCAATTAAAATAGCGGCATTCTCATCAAAACGGATATAAGAGCCATCCGGCCGCCGCAACGCCTGGCGCTGTCTGGCGATAACCGCTTTCACTATCTCTTTCTTTTTGACGGCTTTTCTGGGTTCAGCCACCTGAACGGAAGCGATTATAATATCCCCGATCCGGGCATAGTGCCGCCTTGTTCCGCCCAAAATGCGAAAACACCGGATTATTTTTGCTCCGGAATTATCGGCTACTTTTAATATGGAACGCTCTTGAATCATATTTGTTAATTATTTTTATTTTGGATTTTTTCTATAATCCGCCATCTTTTATCCTTGCTCAAAGGCCGGCATTCTTCGATAATCACCTCTTCCCCCGTCTTATACTCGTTTTTCTCGTCATGGGCTTTAAACCTCTGGGTTACTTTGTAATATTTCAGATATTTCGGATGCAATTTTAATCTCGTCACGGCTACCACCCGCGTTTTCTGCATTTTGTCGGAAACTATTTTTCCTTTTAATTTTTTGTTCATAATAAAATTATTGCTTGGTTTTTAAAATCGTTAAAATTTGGGCGATAGATTTTCTCACCGTATGAATTTCTTTGATATTCTTCACTTTTCCCACCGCCAAGTCAAATTGCAAAACTCTCAAACGTTCCCGGTTTGCGGCTAAATCTTTCTGAAGTTCGACCGCCGATTTATTTTTGGTTTCCTGGAAAATTTTCTTTTTCATACCCAGTTAACTCAACTCCGACATTTTATAAGATATGTCAAAGTTGATAATTAATGATTTTGTTTTATTTGATTAATCTTATTCTTTGTCCAGTATACTCCTATTCGCCTGAATTTTTATTATAAAATTCAGGCGAATCATCGGAGTTGAGTTACTGGGCATATTTTATTTGCTGATTACCCTTGATCTTAACGGCAGTTTCCGACCTCCCATTTTAAGGGCATGCTGGGCTATTGGCGCTTCCACGCCGTCAACTTCAAACAATATCCGTCCGGGCTTGACCGGAAAAACATAATGATCAACCTCCCCTTTTCCGCCGCCTAAGGTCACTTCCGGAGGCAATTGCGTGATTGGTTTGTCGGGGAAAATCCTAATCCAGAGTTTACCGCGGCCCTTCAAAGAATGGCTGACGGTTTTGCGGACAGCTTCAATCTGGCGGGCTGTTACCCAATGAGACGTCAAGGCCTGCAATCCAAAACTGCCGAAAGCCAATTTAATGCCCCGGGTTTCCGTGATTCTGTTTTTTGAACGGCCCTTCTGCCATTTCCGATGTTTTACTTTTTTTGGTTCCAACATATTTATTTAAATATTTCTCCTTTATAAACCCAGACTTTGATGCCGACAGTGCCGTAAGTGGTAAAAGCCGTGGCTTCGCCGTAATCAATGTCTGCCCGGAGATTAGTCAACGGCATGCGGCCTTTGGCCAGCCATTCTTTCCTGGCGATTTCCGCTCCGTCCAGCCGCCCGGCCAAGTGAATCTTAACCCCCTTAACGCCTTTGTTCTGCATAACCGCGTCAATATACTGCTTCAAGACTCTCCGGAAACGCAACCTTCTTTCCAAATCAAAAGCGATGTTCTGCGCCATTACCTGGCCTGAAATTTCGGTCCGTTTTAATTCTTCGATATTAAGGTTTAATTCCGGAAGCTCTTTGATTTTTTTCCGGCGCCGGAAATCAATTACCAGAGTTTCAACGGCTTTTTTAAGGTCTTCAATCCCCTTGCCGCCCCGGCCGATAATTAATCCCGGCCGAGCCGCTTTAATGTAAATTTTGCAAACATTCCCCACCCGTTCAATTTCCAGGCTAGCGATACCCGCCTTAAGAACTCTCTTTAAAACTTCCCGTCTTATTATAAAATCCTCTTCCAATAAATAATTGAGCCCGCGTTTTAAAAACCAGCGGTTCTGCCAGTTTCTGGTAATGCCTAATCTTAATGAATTTGGGTTTATTTTTTGAGCCATGGCTTTATTTTATATTGATTTTCTCTGGAAAAACCGCTTAAAAACGCCGGATTTTCTGGGTTTTGCTTCCCGGGTTTTTTGTTCTTTTTCCGATTTTATGGTTTCCGGTTTTTCCTGTCTGCCGGCAGACATTGCTTGTTTTCCGGATTTTCTTTTTCCCGCTTTTTCCTTTTTAACCTTTTTGGGTTTGGGGATAAATTTGAATTTCACCGGAATTTCTTTTTCCGCTTCCTCCAAAACCAGAATAACATGGCAGCTTTTCTTTTCAATCATAGCCATTGAACCCCGGGCTCTGGTTCGCCAGCGCTTCTGCCGAGGGCCGATATCCACCCGGATATCTTTTATAAAAAGCTTTCCGGCTTCCATCTTCTGATTATTTTTGGCGTTAGCCATCGCCGATCTCAATAATTTTAAAAGCGGGGTACTCGCCCGGTTTGGCAAAATCAAAAGCTGGGCTTCGGCTTCATTGGCCGGCAAGCCTTTTATCAAATCAGCCACTAACCTCGTTTTTCGCGGGCTGATTTTCAAATATTTTAATTTTGCCGTTTGGGTTTTCATGTGCCAATTTTGTTTAAATTTTTGAGCTAATTTTGCGGCGATAAAAATTTAACCACAAAATTGAGCACCCCGCCCTTTCTGAAACTTTGTTTGTTTTTATAATCATGTTTTTTTCTCTTTAATTATTGATTCTACCGAGCTTTTCTATTTTAAGAAAGAGCGGGGTAAAGGTTTGGTAATGAAAAATTCTACGCCTTTGGCTTGAATTTTTCAACCAAGCCCTTTATTTGGCAGGAGCTGGTTTCGCCTGTTCTTGCTGGGTTAATTCTTTCTTCTGTTCCAGTTCTTTTTGAATCTTGCCGCCGTGCTTGACGAATTTCCGGGTCAGCGAAAATTCACCCAATCTGTGGCCGACCATTTCTTCGGTTATTCTAACGGATATAAAAATTTTACCGTTATGGACGTCGAAAGTGTAACCCACCATTTCCGGGGAAATTTCCGAATCCCGGGCCCAGGTCTTTATCGGGGTCGAATCGCCCGGCTTTAACTTCGCTATCTTTTCCAGAAGTTTAGGATATACGTATGGACCTTTTTTGCTGCTTCTTGACATATTTTTTTAAAAAATTTATTTTCTCCTTTTAAGAATTAGGATATTTGACCATTTTTTCTTATTGCGGGTTCTGCGGCCGCCGGTTACTTTGCCCCATTTCGTTTTAGGTTTGCGGGTGCCCCGGGGCTGTTTGCCTTCGCCGCCGCCGTAAGGATGATCACAAGGATTCATTACCGACCCCCTGACCGTCGGCCTGATCCCCAGCCAGCGCGAACGGCCGGCTTTTCCAATTATTTCCAAATTGTGTCCGGGGCAGGAAACCCGGCCGATAGTGGCATAGCCTTCGCCTAAAACTTTCCTGATTTCGCCCGAAGCCAGTTTTAAATGAGTGTAACCTTCCTCGTTAGCTAAAACCTGAATCGCCAAACCCGCTGAACGCGCCAATTGACCACCCTGGTCCGGAGCAATTTCAACATTATAAACAAAAGTTCCCACCGGAATGCGTTTTAATTGGGTGCGGTTGCCGGGCTTTAAAGGCGCGTCAGCCGAAGCGATAATTTTATCACCCACTTTCATTTCCGAAGACGCCAGAATATACCGTCTCTCGCCATCGGCATAAACCACTAAAGCGATAAAACCGCTGCGATAGGGATCATATTCCAAAGTTTCAATTCTGCCTGGGATGTCAAACTTTTTCTGTTTAAAATCAATCATCCGGTACATCTGCTTGTGCCCCCCGCCCTGGTGGCGCATCGTTATTTTTCCCTGGGAATTTCTTCCCGCTGATTTTTTTAATCTTTTAATTAATGCCGTAGTCATACCCAGTTAACTCAACTCCGAAAGACAAAAATCTCTCATCTTGGAGTTGATTGATATTAATTCGACTGATTTGTTTTGTTTTTTATTTTTCATATATCTTGGTTTAATGATTTTTGTCCCGATGTATTCTTTAGAATACCATCGGAGTTGAGTTACTGGGCATATTTTATTTTGGCAAACCCCGTTAGAAGTCTTGAGTAGAAAAAATTTATTAAATTTTTTCTACTTGGCGTCTATTGGAGTTAATCCCAAATTTTTATCTATTTATTTTATTCTGTATCATATTTTAGTTTAAACAGACTTCTAACGGGGCAAAATATCAATTACCTGCCCTTTTTTAATAGTAACGATGGCTTTTTTAAAGGCGGGTCGACGGCCGACGCTCCGGCCGAGTCTTTTCACCTTTCCTTTCTGATTAACAATATTAACTTTTTCCACATTAACTTTGTAAATAGATTCTACCCCTTTTTTAATTTCATGAGAACTGGCCTGGCGGTCAACCGAAAAAACATACTTGTTGATTTTACCCAAGTCCATTGTTTTCTCGCTGATTATTGGTTTTTTAATCGTCATTCTCATATTTATATTTTGTAATGTTTGCTTATCGTTTCGATAGCGCCTTGATCCAAAAGAATCTTCTGATATTTTAATAAATCATAAACATTGAGCGATTCGGGGCTTAAGACGCCGACTTTCGCCAAATTTCTCGCCGCCATATAAATCGTTTTATTTCCCTTGTCCGGAATCAACAAAAGGCTTTCTTTGGCTGAAATGAATTTTTCCGCCAAATTAGCCATATTTTTGGTTTTATGGTCTTCCAATTTCAAAGTGTCAATAATTTTAATCTCCTGTTCGGCTAATTTTTTGGAAATAACCGCAAAAACCGCCAATTGCTTCATTTTCTGGTTTATTTTTCTTGAAAAATCCCTCTCTTTAATAGGTCCGAAAGTAATCCCACCGCCTCTCCATAAAGGAGAACGAATAGAACCGTGTCTTGCCCGGCCGGTGCCTTTTTGGCGCCAGGGTTTCCGGCCGCCGCCGCTGACTTCGCTCCGGTCTTTAGTATCGGCCAAAACTTTCCGGCGGTTGGCCATCTGAGCCGTTAAGGCCTGGTGGACCAAATCCGAATTCCATTTAACGCCGAAAATATTCTCGGGCAAATTTACCGTTCCGGTCTTTTCGTTTTTTTGATTGTATAAATCCGCTTTCATGTTTTACCCCGTTAGAAGTTTAATTAATGTCCTAACAGGCATTATTATCTGAATTATAAAATTTGTATATAATTTGCTCATTGTTTATTTACGGTAAAAAATTTCTTTGAAATTTTTTCTATTCAAAACTTCTAACGGGGTTTATTTATCAAGTTTCTCTTTTTTCCTTTAAAACTGGTTTCTTTTTGAACTTCAACTTTTGAATTTTTATAGCCGGGCACCGCTCCTTTCAACATCAAGATGCCGTTTTCTTTATTTAAAGAAACTAATTCAAGATTTCTGATGGTTTTTTGGACGCCGCCGGTCCGGCCGGCCATTTTTCTGCCCTTTAAAACTCTTTGCGGCGCCGTGGCGCCGATTGAACCCGGGGCCCGCAAGTTATCTTTTTGCCCGTGGCTTTTCGGTCCGCCGTGGAAACCCCAGCGCTTAACCACGCCCTGAAAGCCAATACCCCGGCTCACGCCGATTATTTTAATCAATTCGCCTTCGGTAAAAACCGAAACATCGGCAACCTTAATCGGGGTAACCGGAATCGCTTTTCCGTTTTTGAAAATCTGGCTCATTTTTAATTTTTTCCCTATAATCCTTTCCATAATTATGTTTATAGTAAACAAAACAACCAGGGATTAGCTGGTTGTTTGGTTATTTTTATGCTAATTCCCGCTACAATTTATGTTTAATATTACATCATTTTAATTTCGACATCAACCCCGGCTGGCAGATTAAGGCCGGACAAGGAATTGATGATTTTTTGGTTGGGATTGATAATATCAATCAACCGCTTATGAACTCTCATCTCAAATTGCTCGCGTGAATCCTTATGGACAAACGTTGAACGATTGACGGTGTAACGATTAAATTCGGTCGGCAGAGGAACCGGCCCAATCGCCTCTCCCCCTTGGCGTTCAATCACTTCAATTATTTGCCGGCAAGAATTGTCAATCAGTTTATGGTCGTAGGCCTTGATTTTAATTCTCAATTTTTCCTTTTCTTCGGCAATTTTTTTGGCGGCTTTAACCATAACTCCCTTACTTGATTATTTTGGTTATGGCGCCGGCGCCTACGGTTTTTCCTCCTTCACGGATAGCGAAACGCTGTTTTTCTTCAAGCGCCACCGGAGCAATAAGTTTAATGGTTACATTCACCGTATCGCCAGGCATCACCATCTCCATCCCGGCGGGCAAAGTCACTTCACCGGTAATATCGCTGGTCCGAATATAAAACTGGGGTTTATAGCCCTTAAAGAACGGCGTATGGCGGCCACCTTCCTCTTTGCTCAAGATATAAGCGCTGGCTTCAAATTCGGTGTGCGGCGTGACGCTGGCGGTTTTAGCGATAACCTGGCCTCGTTCCACGTCTTCTTTCTTTAAACCGCGGAGTAAAATTCCGACGTTTTCTCCGGCGCGGCCTTCATCCAGAATCTTGTTGAACATTTCAATGCCGGTAACCACCACTTTGCTGGTCGGTTTCAAGCCAACCAATTCAATTTCTTCGTTAACTTTAACCACTCCCCGCTCAACTCTTCCGGTCACTACCGTGCCGCGGCCCTCAATGCTGAAAATGTCTTCAACCGGCATAAGAAACGGCTTATCGGTTTCCCGAACCGGGTCGGGAATATATTCGTCAAGCGCTTTGGTTAATTCCAAAATCGGCTTGTACCATTCATCGTCAATTGACTTGGCCTCCAAAGCTTTAAGAGCCGAACCGCGAATAACGGGGATTTCATCTCCTGGAAATTCATATTTTTTCAAAAGTTCGCGCACTTCGGATTCAACCAAATCAATCAGTTCTTTATCGTCAACTTGGTCAACTTTGTTCAAGAAAACCACAATATAAGGAACGCCAACCTGCCGAGCCAAAAGAATATGCTCCCGCGTCTGGGGCATCGGGCCGTCAGCGGCCGAAACCACTAAAATGGCGCCGTCCATCTGAGCCGAACCCGTAATCATGTTTTTGATATAGTCGGCGTGTCCCGGACAGTCAATGTGGGCGTAGTGCCTTTTTTCGGTTTCATATTCCGAGTGATGGATGGCAATGGTAATACCCCGGGCTTTTTCTTCCGGAGCATTGTCAATCTGGTCCACCGATTCGGCTTTCTGAATAAAACCTTTTAATTTAAGAACGTTCATTATCGCCGCCGTCAAAGTCGTCTTGCCATGATCGATGTGGCCGATAGTTCCGACGTTAATGTGAGGCTTCGTTCTAATAAATTTCGCTTTCTCTGCCATGTTTAATTAAATTTTTATTTTATAATTTTTTTAATAATAAAACGACTTGATTAGTTTAAAGGCAAATCATTAAATTGTCAACTATCCCGGTTTTCCACATGCGTACGTTTAAAAAATTAAAATAAAAAACGCCTGTTCAAATCGGACAGACGTTTTTTTATTAATTATCTTCATTAAAGATTCTCAAACAACATACTAAGACCCACGCTAAGTCCTAAAATCAGCCCGAAAGGAACACCCACGATGAATCCTGTAAGAATACTAAAGATAGCTCCTAAAATGAGTCCTAAAACCAGCGTCGCGGCGGCCAAGCAAAGAAAATCAATTTCTAAGCTTAGATTAGATAATCCTTTTGAAAAAAAGGCAATACCACAGATAACTGCCAGCCAAATAAAGACATATTCTACGAAAAACCAAGGCAGAATAATAAGTTGAAAAACAGAATATCTTTTCATCTCCGAAAAATCGAGATAATTCAACCCGGTGATATTGATACCCAGCTCCGTCCAAAAGTAGACAATACCCTTAAAAGTTAAATAGACAAGAAAAGCGCTCGCCAAAAACAACAGAAGCCTAAAACAAGACCAAGAAATTGAAATCAATTTCTGCTTATCCGCCGAAACCTTTTCATTGCTTCTAACCCCGTCAAAGCCGCCCATAAACTGCCTCCTTTTTTTGAAAGAAAATTAATAAACTCAATATTTTTAATTTACTGATTTAATTAAATGTCTTTATTAAAATTTTGTCAAACCACTAACCTTCTTAAACCAAACTTGTCCGAGAAAATGTCCCGCAGCTTTATTGCTGTTGGACTTTCGCAGTTGTCTTGAAGAATATCCCGCAGGCGCTGAAAGCTTGCCCCGTTACTCAACTAGTTGAGTAACGGGGCTTGGTCTTCGCGAAGCGAAGTTTCAGCGCCGAGGGAAAAGAAAATTTTGCCGTCCCGATGCTCACAAGCATCGCGGATCCACGATTTTGCTTCAGCAAAATCGGGACTGGAGCCGGAATATTCTGGTTCTAAAAGGCAACTGCGAAAGTTCTAATTCTGATTTCCGAAGGCAGATTTAGTTGGCTGCCCTTTATTTTTTCCCTTCGGCAATCTTTAAAGCAATATTATTGGGGACTTCCGCGTAATGGTCGAATTCCATGGTAAAACTGCCGCGGCCCTGAGTCATTGACCTTATGTTAGTGGCATAACCGAACATTTCCACCAAAGGCACTTTCACGTCAATAACATTTATGCCGGCCCTTTCGCCCATAGCTTCAATTTTGCCGCGGCGGGCATTAAGGTCGCCGTTTACATCGCCCAGAAAATCCGGCGGAGCAATTACCTGGACCTTCATCATCGGTTCGAGTAAAACTACTTTGGCTCTCCTGGCGGCTTCCTGAAAAGCGATGGAACCGGCAATCTTGAAAGCCGCTTCCGAAGAGTCAACTTCATGGTAAGACCCGTCATAAAGAGTCGCCTGCACGTCAACAACGGGATAACCGGCCAGAACCCCTTTGTCTATCGCTTCTTTAATTCCTTTTTCCACGGCCGGAATAAATTCCGAAGGAATCACGCCTCCTTTGATGGCGTTAACGAATTCAAAGCCCTTGCCCCGCTCAAGCGGCTCCACCTTTATCCAGACATGGCCGTACTGGCCGCGGCCGCCGGACTGCCGGATATATTTTCCTTCGGCCTCAGCTGTTCCCAGCACGGTTTCTTTATAAGCCACCTGGGGCCGACCGACATTACCCTCAACGCCGAATTCCCGTTTCATCCGGTCAACAAGAACTTCCAAGTGAAGCTCGCCCATACCCCAAATAATAGTTTCGCCGGTGTCGGGGTCGCCCACCACTCTGAAAGTCGGGTCTTCTTCCTGAAGCCGGTGCAAAGCCAAAGACATTTTTTCCTGATCGATTTTGGTTTTGGGCTCGATTCTGATTGAAATAACCGGTTCCGGGAAAACAATCCTTTCTAAAATAATGGGGTGGTCGGGGTCGCAAAGAGTGTCGCCGGTCGTGGTGTTTTTCAAACCCACAAAAGCGCCCAAATCGCCCGTATAAACTTCTTCCACTTCTTCCCGGTGATTGGCGTGTATCCGCAAAATCCGGCCGATTCTTTCCTGGGAATTTTTTGAAGCATTTAAAAGATAAGTCCCTTTTTTTAAGATTCCCGAATAAACCCGGAAATAAGTCAATGAACCCACAAACGGGTCAGCCGCGATTTTAAAACCCAGAGCGGCAAACGGCTGGTCATCTTTAGCCGCTCTTTCTTCTTCTTTCTGATTATCCGGATTAATGCCTTTAACCGCCGGCAAATCAAGAGGCGAAGGTAAATAATCAACAACCGCATCCAAAAGAAATTGAACGCCTTTATTTTTGAGAGCGCTGCCGCAAAACACCGGAATCAATTCTCCTTTAAGACAGGCTTTTCTTAAGGCCTTTTTCAAATCATCAACGCTGATTTCGTGGCCTTCCAGATAATGATGGACTAAATTATCGTCGGTTTCGGCAATCAGCTCCACTAATTTCGCCTTTTTTTCTTCGGCTGCCTTTTTGAAATCAGCCGGGATTTCTTTAGTGATTATTTTTTCGCCGTGCTCGCCTTCAAAATAAAAGGCCTGCTGTTTTAGCAAATCAATGACGCCTTCAAATTTTTCTTCAGAACCGATAGGCATCTGAAGCGCCGCCGGCTTGGGATGTAAGCGCTCCCTGATTGACTGCAAGGCTTTTTCGAAATCCGCTCCCATCCGATCAAGTTTATTTATGAAACAAATCCGCGGCACTTTGTATTTGTCCGCTTGGCGCCAAACCGTTTCCGATTGCGGTTCCACGCCGGCCACGCCGTCAAAAACCACCACGCCGCCGTCAAGCACCCGAAGCGAACGCTGAACCTCAACGGTAAAATCAATGTGCCCGGGAGTATCAATAATGTTAACCTGATAGCCATCGCCGCCGTAAGTCGGCTTCCAATAACAAGTCGTGGCTGCCGCCGTGATCGTAATCCCTCTTTCCCGCTCCTGTTCCATCCAATCCATTACCGCTTCTCCCTCGTGAACCTCGCCGATTTTATGGGAAATTCCGGTATAAAAAAGAATCCGTTCGGATACGGTTGTTTTACCGGCATCAATGTGGGCAATAATACCGATATCTCGATATTTTTCTAAAGGGTATTGACGCATAAATAAAATTCAAAAATCAAAATGTAAAAATCAAAATGACAATTTAAAATGTAAAAATTATTTTATTAGGAGTTTTTTCCAAAACCGTAACCTGCCGCAAATGCTATCACGGCAAAAAATACAATCTCCAGCATTGAACCTTGAAAATAAGTACCGTTTAATTTGAATATGGCATATATTAACCAAGTTACTAAAAAGACCTTCCACCAATGTGTGCGAATGAAATTTTTTAATTTTGATTTGTCATTTTGCATTTTGATATTTACATTTTGAATTATCCTTATCTCGCGAAGTGTGCAAACGCCCTATTCGCTTCCGCTACTCGATGCATGTCCCGTTTCTTTTTAATGGCCGCTCCCTCGTTTTTGGAAGCAGCAATAAATTCTTCCGATAAATTTTCCGCCATTGTCCCTCCTTTCCGCGAACGAGCCGCCTGGATAATCCAATGGCAAGCCAGAAAAAATTTTCTTTCCGGCCTTACTTCCATCGGTATCTGATAATTAGCTCCGCCGACCCTTCTTGAAACTACCGCCAAAAGCGGGCTGGCGTTCTCCATGGCCTTTTCAAAAATTTTCATCGGTTCCTGATTGGTTTTTTTCTGAACATGCTCAAAGGCCTGATAAAATATTTTTTCCGCCAAAGCTTTCTTGCCTGAAAACATCAGGTAATTGATAAACCGGCCGATGGTCAAGCTCTGGTATTTGGTATCCGGCTGGCGCATTTTCCGATTTTTATAAATTTGTTTCTTTCTCATGGTTTTTTACGAATATACGAATTCGTATATTCGTAGCGATTCGTACTTCGTAAATTTATTGTTTTGGTCTTTTTGCTCCGTATTTTGACCTTTGCTGTTTTCTTCCTTCCACGCCGGTGGTGTCTAAAATTCCCCGGATAACATGGTATCTCACGCCCGGCAAATCTTTAACCCGGCCGCCGCGAATCAAAACCACGGAGTGCTCCTGGAGCAAATGCCCTTCCCCGGGAATATAAGCCGTTACCTCCATCCCGTTGCTCAAGCGCACCCGGGCCACTTTTCTTAAAGCGGAATTAGGTTTTTTCGGAGTAGTCGTAAAAACCTTCAGGCAAACCCCCCGCTTGAAAGGAGAAACGGA
>Ga0210057_1006244_pt1 | contig 14873 bp, 13 predicted proteins | sample CryGeyCG2114_010_2_FD_183968 | JGI IMG/M metagenome (GOLD analysis project Ga0210057, IMG submission 183968) | Groundwater microbial communities from aquifer - Crystal Geyser CG10_big_fil_rev_8/21/14_0.10 (SPAdes) (version 2) | ecosystem: Environmental > Aquatic > Deep subsurface > Groundwater ... | reverse complement strand
CCCCCGCCGTTGCTTTGCGAGACAGCGTCGTTTTTCCTTACACTGAATTTCCTTTGACTTTTGGTCGTCCTCGCTCAAACAGCGCGGTTAAGGCCGCTTTTACTGGCTCTCCTGAACGATTTTTAGCCGTTTTTACCCAAAAAGACCCCCGAGTGGCTGAACCAGAAAAAAAAGACCTCTACTCGGTTGGAACCTTAGTTTCCTTGGAAAATATCCTGGAGACAGATGGAACAACTATTGCTATTGCCAGAGGGCTGGGTAGAATTAGGCTTGAAGAAGTTGTTCAAAGTGCCCCTTTTCTTTTAGTCAAAGTTTCAGAAATTCCAGAAATTATTGAAGAAACAGAAGAAGTCAAAGCAGTCTCAAATCATTTGATTAACGAATACCGTCGGGCTTTTAATTTAGGAAAACCAATTGACATTATGGTTTTGATGAGACTTTCCTCCGGGGTTTCCTCGGCCGAGCTGACTGACCAAATTGCCTCAACCCTAGACTTAAAAGCCAAAGAAAAACAGGCGCTTTTGGAAATGGCTGTCGTTGGAGACAGACTTAAAAAGGTGGGTGAATATTTGACTCGAGAATTGAGGATTTTAGAACTCGAGCGGTCAATTACAAGCAAAACCCAGGAACGGTTTGAAAAAGAAATGAAAGAGGCGGTTTTGCGCGAAAGAAAAAGAACGATTGAAAAAGAACTTGGAGAGTTAACCGGCGAAGAAGACGAGCAGGTCAAAGAACTAAGGCAAAAAATCCACCAGGCTAAAATGTCTTTAGAGGTAAGAAAAAAAGTTGAGAAAGAACTTTCTCGTTTTGCCCAAATGCCGCCAATGTCTCCAGAGCGACCCTATATTGAAAATTGGCTTGATTGGATTGTCTCTATGCCTTGGAGCAAAGCCACCCCCAACAATACCGGAATTAGCCGAGCCGCCAAAATTTTGGAGGAAGACCACTATGGTTTAAAGAAGGTGAAAGAGCGGGTGGTTGAGTATTTGGCGGTGATGAAATTAAAGAGCAAGAAACAGAAAAAAGAAGAGGTTGGGACTCCCTCAATTCTTTGTTTTATTGGACCTCCGGGGGTGGGAAAGACTTCAATTGGAAAATCAATCGCCAGAGCGTTGGGACGAAAATTTATTCGGATTTCTTTAGGGGGAATTCGAGATGAGGCAGAAATTCGGGGACATAGGCGGACTTATGTTGGTGCTTTGCCTGGAAGAATAATTCAAGGAGTCAGAAACGCCGGAACCAGAAACCCAGTTTTTATGCTTGATGAAATTGACAAGGTTGGCATTGATTTTCGAGGAGACCCTTCGGCGGCACTTCTTGAGGCTTTAGATCCGGAACAAAACAAAGAATTCTCGGATCATTATCTTGAGATTCCTTTTGATTTATCAGAGGTGATGTTTATCTGCACCGGGAATATTTTAGATACTGTTCCGCCAGCGCTTCGGGACAGGTTTGAAGTCATAAGTTTCCCAGGATACACCGAGGAAGAAAAATTTCATATCGGCAGGCAATTTCTTTGGCCAAAGCAGGTTAGAGCTCACGGTCTGGAGAAGATTAAAATTCAAGACCAGGCTCTTTATGAAGTAATTCGCCGTTATACCCGGGAGGCGGGGGTTCGGGAACTTGAAAGAATGCTGGCGACTGCTCTTCGCAAGATAGCCCGGAGAAAAGCCGAGGGGAAAAAGATTAAAGACACGATTGGTTTTTCGGAGACGCGAAAGTTTTTAGGTCCGCCAAAATACACTTCGACCTTGGCGGAGAAGAAAAACGAGGCTGGGATGGCGACAGGACTAGCTTGGACAGAAGCTGGCGGAGAGATGCTTTTTATTGAGGTGGCCTTAATGCCTGGTAAAGGACAGCTTATTTTAACTGGTCATTTAGGGGAGGTAATGAAGGAATCAGCCCAAGCTGCTTTTTCTTTTGCCCGCAGTCACTGGAAGACATTAGGTCTTAAAGAAAATTTTGCCAAAAATTTGGATGTTCATATTCACGTTCCTGAGGGAGCAGTTCCTAAAGATGGGCCATCAGCCGGAGTGGCCATGGCCGCCGCCTTGGTTTCCGCCCTAACAAAAATTCCCACTCATCGGGAAGTCGGGATGACCGGAGAAATAACCCTGCGTGGTCGGGTTTTAGAGATTGGGGGCGTCAAAGAAAAAGTAATCGCCGCTCATCGGGCCGGACTAAAAACTGTAATTTTACCCAAAGAAAATCGCAAAGAACTTGAGGATATTCCTTCAAAGATTAAAAAAGACATTAAATTTATCTTCGTTTCCGAACTTGATGAGGCTTTAAAAATTGCTCTTTGTCTTAAAAAAGAGAAGAAAGTTATAAAAGAGAAAGAGAGTCTTAGGGGTTTTGCTCCAGTCTACACCGGTCTCTCCTAATTCTTGTTTTTCGGGGAAAAATAAGGTAAAATAAGTCTGCTTTTCTGGCCCCATCGTCTAGTGGTCTAGGACGTCGGGTTCTCATCCCGGCAACGGCAGTTCGACTCTGCCTGGGGTCACCCTCTTTACCTTGGGACTTGACAAAATTTTCTTCTCGTTGTATGATGCCGAAATAGAGAAAAAACCTCTCTTGCCCAAAACACACCCAAAAGGTGATTTTTTGTTTAAGGAACCTATGGATGAAAATAAAGTATATTTAACCCGCGAGGGTTTAGAAAATCTTAAGAAAGAGTTCGAATCCTTAACCGAAGTTAGGCGACCGACGGCAGTTGAGAGATTGGCGGCCACTCGAGTCGTCGGAGAACTGGTGGAAAACAGTGATTACACCCAGGCAAAACAAGATTTGTCTTATATTGATGGCCGAATTTCTGAACTTGAACAGGTTTTAGCAAAAGCAGAGTTGATTAATGAAGATAAAGGTGGTCATAAGCAAGTTGGTTTAGGTTGCAGGGTGACGGTTGAAATCCATGGAAAAAAAGGGATTTTTCATTTGGTGGGTGAGTGGGAGGCAGACCCGTCCAGTCAAAAAATTTCTCACGAATCACCCCTTGGTCGGGCGCTTTTGGGTAAAAAGGTTGGGGATAAAGTTGAAGTTGAGGCTCCGGTCGGAAAATTAATCTACACTATAGTCGAGATTGAATAAACTCTTCTCATAGGTTATCATTAAGCCATGTTTTGGGCAGACAAAATTGCTTCTGAACTTAAATCTCAAGGACCCCAATGGGTTGATGACATGAAGACTCCCTCGGGTCAGATTCATGTTGGTGCTTTACGAGGAGTGATTATCCATGATTTGGTTTATCGGGCTTTGCTTGATTTTGGAATAAAAGCAAAATACACCTATGTTTTTGATGACCATGACCCGATGGATTCTCTGCCAGTTTATTTACCGCAAGAAAAATATAAAAAATTCATGGGTTTTCCTCTAAATAAAATTCCTTCTCCGGGAAAAGGAGCCAAAAATTTTGCTGAATTTTACGCTTTAGAGTTTAAAGAAGTTTTCAATAAACTCGGTTCAACTCCAGAAATTATTTGGGCGAGTGAGCTTTATAAATCTGGAAAAATGGATGAGGGGATTAAAATTTGTCTTGATAATGCTTCAAAAATTAGGGAAATCTATAACCGCTTTGCCAGAACCCCGCATTTTAATGCGGGTGGTGAAGGCAAAGCAAGGTTTCAAGCTTCCCCGCAAAATGCTGGTAAAGCGGTTGAAAGCTTGAGAAAGAAAACCCCGCACTTTCAGTGCGGGGAAGCTTATAAAAAAATTGCTGGCGCGGATTTACCTCCTGACTGGTTTCCCTTCAGCGTCATCTGTGAAAAATGTGGAAAAGTGGGGACAACTAAAGTTTATGCTTGGGATAAAAAAAAGGTTTCTTACCGCTGTCTGCCAAATCTAGTTGAATGGGCAAAAGGATGCGGATATGAAGGAAAAATTTCTCCATATGGAGGAACAGGAAAACTTCCTTGGAAGGTTGAGTGGGCAGTTAAATGGCAGGTAATTGGAGTCACAGTTGAGGGCGCCGGTAAAGACCATATGTCAAAGGGAGGCTCTCATGATATTGCCTCGGCAGTTTGCCAAGAAATTCTTGGCTATAAAACTCCCTACCCTGTACCTTATGAATTTTTTCTAATTGGCGGAAGAAAAATGTCTTCCTCAAAAGGTTTAGGTTCCTCTGCTTCTGAAGTAACGGAGATTCTTCCACCTGAACTTTTAAGATTTTTGATGGTTCGGGTGCCAATCGAGCGGGCAATTGATTTTGATCCTGGCGGGATGACAATTCCTGATTTGTTTGACGAATATGACCGATGCGCCAAAGATAAAAGAAGGGTTTTTGAACTTTCTCAAGTTGGAAAAATATCAGAAAAAGAAATTAAATTTCCTAGATTTAGAGACGTTGCCTCATTCATTCAGATGCCAGGGGTAGATGTAAAAAAGCAATTTCCTGATGCTGACAAGAAAGTTTTGGAAGAGCGAATAAAATACGCCAAAATCTGGCTTGATGGTTATGCCCCAAAAGAGTTTATCTTTAAAATCGCCGAAAAATTACCAAAGGAGGCAAAAAAATTATCTCCAGAGCAAAAAAATTATCTTTCTGAAGTACTTCAATTAATTGAAGTGAAAGGGCAGACACCTGAAGAATTTCAGGAGGCACTCTATAATTTGGCAAAAGAGAAAAAGTTGTCTTCAAGTGAGGCATTTTCAGCAATCTATCTTATTTTAACCGGAAAAACTTCCGGTCCCAAAGCTGCCTGGTTGCTCCTTTCGTTGGATAGAAATTTTCTGATAAAGAGATTTAAAGAGGCAGTATGATAAACAGAGAAAAGGCCTTAGAGATACTTCAGCAAAACATGCAAAATCAGAATTTAAGACGGCATTGCTATGCAGTTGAGGCAGTGATGCGTGCTCTGGCGAGATATTTCAATAAAGGAGAAAAATCCTCCTTCGCCAAGGCTTCGGAGGACAAGTGGGGACTGGTTGGTTTAGTTCATGATGCTGATTATGAAAAAACCAAGGAGAATCCAGAAAAACATACTCTTTTGGCAATAGAATGGTTAAAAAATGCTGGCGAAACGGATTCAGAAATTGTCTCGGCTATCCTGTCGCACAATTTTGAACATACAGGAAAAAATGAGCCCAAAAACAATTTAGAATGGTCGCTATATTGTTGTGATGAATTAACTGGGTTTATTGTTGCCGTTGCCCTGGTTATGCCGGATAAAAAATTATCTTCTGTTTCCGTGGAATCCGTAGTTAAGAAATTCCCCCAAAAAGCCTTTGCCGCCGGGGTTAAAAGAGAACAAATAAAAATGTGTGAAGAAAAACTAGGAATTCCGATTGATGAGTTCATTAAAATTTCCCTTGAGGCAATGAAACAAATCTCAGGAGAACTGGGATTATAGAATTAAGAATAAAATAATAAAGAACTAAAATAATAAATGAAAAGTCAGAATGAGCGAGAGCCCTAAGAACTATAAAGAATTAAAATTTTGGCAAACCGCTTTTGAAACGACTATTTTAGTTGTTGGACTTGTCAGGAAATTACCTAGAGAGAAGGTATTTTGGATTGTAGGCGATCAGTTAATTCGAGCTGCTTCTTCAATTGGAGCAAATATCGCGGAAGGATTTGGGCGGTATAAAGGCAAAGAATTCGAAAGATTTTTACAGATTGCTCTTGGGTCGGCAAATGAGGTAGAATATTGGTTGCTTATTCTTAAAAGAATTTTACCAAGATTTGATCAAGAAATTTCTGAAATAATTGAAAAAAACAACCAGACAATTAGAATGTTAGCCAGTTCACTAAAGACTTTAAGAAAGAGGAGGACTTAAGACTTATCACTTATAATTTTATTTTTTATTATTTTAGTTTTTATGTTAGATATTAACTTTATAAGGAGTAATCCGGAAAAAGTAAAAAAGGGAGTTTCTGATAAGGGGTACGACCCGGCGATTGTTGAGCGGGTTTTGAAGGTTGATGAGACCCGAAGACAGCTAATTTCCGAGATTGAAAAATATCGCCAAGAAAGAAATAAACTGGGAAAAGATGATATCGAACAGGGAAAGAAAATCAAAGAAATGCTCCGCCGACTGGAACCAGATTTAAAGGCAGTTGAGGAAGAATTTAAAAACCTTTTATTTGAAATTCCCAATTTGCCAGCAGAGGATGTTCCGATTGGCAAAGATGAAAGCGGGAATAAAATAGTTAAAACTTGGGGAAAGCCAAAAAAGTTTGATTTTGAGCCAAAAGACCACCTGGGATTGGGAGAAATACTTGATGTTATTGATGTTAAAAGAGCCGGAAAAGTTTCGGGAACACGATTTGGGTATTTGAAAAATGAAGCGGCGATTCTGGAATTTGCTCTTATAAATTTTGCCTTTGATATCCTTACCAAAGAGGGTTTTATCCCAGTCATCCCTCCTGAATTTATTAAAAAAGAGTCAATGCGAGGAATGGGATATTTAGAACATGGAGGAGAAGAAGAAATGTATGTTTTCGAGAAAGACAACCTTGTTTTAGTGGGAACAGCTGAACAGGCGATCGGTCCAATGCACATGGATGAAATTCTAGAGCATAAAGAGTTACCAAAACGATACGTTGGGTTATCAAGTGGTTTCAGGCGAGAAGCAGGCTCTTATGGCAAAGATACCAGGGGAATTTTTAGAGTTCATCAGTTTCATAAAGTTGAGATGTTTTCTTTTACAAAACCTGAAGATGGAGATAAAGAACATGAATACTTTCTAAAATTGGAAGAAAAACTAGTTCAGGCCTTGGAAATTCCCTACCAGATTACAAAAATGTGCACCGGAGATTTGGGCCATCCTACAGCCAGAAAATACGATATTGAATGCTGGTTTCCATCCGAGAAAAAATATCGCGAAACCCATTCAACTTCAAACTGTACCGATTATCAGGCAAGAAGATTAAATATTAAATACAAGGATGGTAAAGAGACTGATTTTGTTCATACGTTAAATGGCACCGCTTTCGCTATTGGCAGGATGATTCTTGCCATTTTAGAAAATTATCAGCAAAAAGATGGGTCGGTTTTGATTCCTAAAGTTCTTCAAAAATACACCTGCCTCGCGGCAAGGCGGGCCGGCTTTAAAAAAATTTCTCCCAAGTGAAAAAAATTCTTCAAAAATTTTTTCGAGGATATGCGGTTTTGGAAGAAGTTTATTCTCCAATTAATGGAAAAATTCAGGTTTTGGAGGATATTTTTGGTAAGAGGAGACTGGTTGTTGGAGGATTGACGCAGTCTGGGGAAGCAGTGGAGAAAGTCTGGAGGAAAACAATTTCCAATTTCCAATTTCCAATTTCCAATTGTTTAATTATGGGGTTAGGTGCGGGAAGCGCAGCCAAAGTTATTAATAAATTTTTTCCGGAAGTAAAAATAACTGGAATTGAGATTGACCCAGAAATAATAAGACTGGGAAAAAAATATTTTGGATTGGCAGAAATAAAAAATTTGGAAATTAAAATTGCCGACGCAACATTAACCATTAACCATAAGCAAAGCTTGTTGCTACGCAATCAATCATTAATCATTAATCATCATGATTTAATTTTGGTTGATTTATATCTGGGAAACCAGGTGCCAGCCAGTGCGGAAACAGATAAATTTCTTCAAACGGTTAAAAAAATTCTGGTTCCAGATGGAATAGTGATTTTTAACAGATTGTATTATTCAAAAAAGGTTACAGAAGTTGACAATTTTGAGAAAAAATTAAGAAAAATATTTCCCAAAATTGAGGCTAAAAAAATAGAAACAAATAAATTGTTTTTGTGCCGAACTATCAAGATGAAATGATATTTTTAAGGCAAGTTATTTTTCTTGACAAAGACGAAGCAGTTATTTCATGATTCTTATTAAGAGGAGGTGATTCTGCCCATGGCCCGCAAAAGAAAAGGAAAGAGAAGAAAGTAAGCAAAGCTTGATGCTGCGCATTAAATTGTTTGAAGATCTCCAAACCTAAAAAATCAGCCTTAAAGTGCTGGTTTTTTAGTGGCTAAAAAGGTATAATTTAAAAGTATGCTTAAGATTTTCTCCAAAATTTTGGATTCAAACGAGAAAGAACTTTCGCGCCTTGCACCTTTAGTTGAAAAGATAAATTCTTTTGAAGAGGAAGCCAAAAAATTAAAAGAAAAAGACTTTTCCGCTAAAACGGCAAATTTTAAGGAAAGACTTTCTTCTGGGGAATCTTTTGAAGAAATTTTACCCGAAGCCTTTGCTCAAGCTCGAGAAGCAGGCCAGCGGACTATTGGTCTTCGGCTTTTTGATGTTCAACTGGCGGCCGGCATCTCTCTTTTTTCGGGAAAAGCAGTCGAACAAAAAACTGGAGAAGGAAAAACTTTATCAGCGGTTCCAGCTTTATATCTTCGAGCGCTGTCTGGAAAAGGGGCTCATCTGGTAACTGTTAATGATTATTTGGCTCGCCGAGATACTGGTTGGAATGGACCAATTTTTAATTTACTGGGAGTTTCCGTCGGCTGCATTATTCATGAACAAGCATTTTTATTTGACCCCACCTTTACTGACAAAAACGCCACTGATTGGCGGCTTTCCCGTCTTCGGCCTTGCAGTCGCCAGGAAGCATACTTGGCTGATATTACTTATGGGACTAATAACGAGTTTGGTTTTGACTATCTTCGGGATAATATGGTCGGAAGAGTGGGAGAGATGGCTCAACGCGGGCACTACTTTGCCATTGTTGATGAGGTGGACTCGATTTTAATTGATGAGGCGCGAACTCCTTTAATTATCTCTGCTCCAGATACTGAACCTACCAAAAAATATTACGACTTTGCCAGACTTATAGAAAGACTTTCTCCGGATACAGACTTTGCTATTGATGAAAAATCAAAGGCCGCTAATTTAACCGACCATGGACTGCGGAAAGTGGAGAAAATGCTGGGGGTGGAGAATTTGTATGAGAAGGATTTTGAGACGATTCACCACGTTGAAAATGCCCTGCGAGCTAAAACTTTGTTTCATCAGGATAAGGATTATGTGGTTCGGGAAGGACAGGTAGTGATTGTTGATGAGTTTACCGGACGCTTAATGTTTGGTCGCCGCTGGTCAGAAGGACTCCATCAAGCAGTTGAGGCAAAAGAAGGAGTCCAAATTCAACAGGAGTCGCGAACCCTGGCCACAATTTCTTTTCAAAATTATTTTCGAATGTATGAGGTTTTAGCGGGAATGACCGGAACAGCCGCCACTGAAGCCGAGGAATTTCACAAAATCTATGGTCTCGATGTCATTGTTGTCCCCACCAATAAGCCAATGATAAGGGAAGATTTTCCAGATGTAGTCTTTAAAACTGGTCGGGCAAAATACGCGGCGACTGTATCGGAAATTGAAGAATGCTACAAGCGCGGTCAGCCGGTTTTGCTGGGAACAACCTCAATTGAAAAAAATGAGATAGTTTCTGATTTTTTAACTCATAAAGGAATTCCCCATCAAGTTTTAAACGCTAAACATCACGAAAAAGAGGCCTTAATTCTTTCCCAGGCAGGAAAGAAAAAAGCAATCACTGTTGCCACTAATATGGCTGGAAGAGGAGTGGATATTGTTTTAGGAGGAAAAAGATTTGAGAAATGGGAATTGCCAAAAAGAGAGTGGGAGGAAGAAGAAAAGATTTGGCAAAAAGAACATGAAGAGGTAGTTAGGCTCGGAGGACTTCATGTGATTGGGACCGAGCGCCACGAAGCCCGTCGGATTGATAATCAACTTCGCGGTCGGTCGGGTCGACAGGGAGACCCAGGTTCTTCAAGTTTTTTTGTTGCTTTAGATGATGACTTAATGAGGATTTTTGGGGGTGAGCAGGTTTCGAAACTTATGACTGCCTTCAAACTTCCCGAAGATCAGCCTTTAGAACACGCCATGGTCTCAAAAGCGATTGAACAAGCCCAAGTAAAAGTTGAAGGTTTTAATTTTGATGCCCGAAAACATTTGGTTGAATATGACGACGTGGCTAACAAACAAAGAGAAATTATTTATGGTTTACGCAAAAAAGTCTTAAGTGGTGAAAATATGAGAGAGGAAATTTTGGAGAAAATAAAAACTGATATTGGAAATCTGATAACGATGTATTCGCCCCAAGGTTACATTGAACCCGAATACGAGAGTATTATCCGGGGTTTTTGCGAAATTGTTCCGTTTGATGAAGCCTCGCAGACTCGGCTCAAATCCCAACTGGCAAATCTTAAAACCCAAGATAAAATTATTGAATTTTTGCTAAAACTGATAACTGACCTTTACGAAACTCGAGAAAAACAAGTTGGTCCAGAGCTTTCCCGAGAAATTGAAAAATTTGCCTATATTTCCTCAATTGACCATTTATGGATGGACCATTTGGATGCTTTAGATGACCTGCGGGAAGGGATAGGCCTTCGGGGTTATGGACAAAGAGATCCTTTGGTTGAATATAAAAATGAGGCTTTTTCCATGTTTGAAAGACTGGTTAAGCAAATTGATTATGAAGTAGTCCGGAGAATTTTCCGAATTCAGGTGGCTCAAAGACCTGTTCAGAATGTTCAAACAAATATTGATACCTCAGACATGACAGGGGTTACTCCCGTCAAGGCAGCTAAGAAAATCGGTCGCAACGACCCCTGCCCCTGTGGCTCTGGGAAAAAATACAAAAAATGTTGCTATCCGAAGTTTGGATAAGTCTTAAGGATAAACTAATTGATACAACTGCTGTCATAAACTTATGTCCTAAGAATACCAGTTTCGTAAACCTATTCCGATCCAGGATCGGAAAAGACGGAATAATTTTTTGACAAGCAAATGAAGAATTTAGTATAGTAGAAGACAGTAAAAAAAGAAGAAAGGAGGTGAGAAATTGATGACGGATGGAATTTTAGCAAATCTTGTTAATGAAGTAAAAGACGGAATCGTGGCCGCTCTTAAAGGAGCCAATGAAATTACGGCTGAAGCTACTCAATTGGTTAGGAACACGGTAGTTAATTCACTTCGGGCCAGCGGCGACATTTCAACGACCACAGTGCAGGTGGCCACTGATGTGGTCAGAGGAGTGATTCAGGGAGCCAGTCAAACTGGTGTCTCCCTTGTTTCTGCTGCCCGACAGGGAGTGAAAGCGGTGATTGAAGGGGTTTCTGATGTTGGAGGAGACGTGATGGAAGCCACAGGTGATGCAGCCAGAAGTGCGATTAAAGAAACAGCCCAAGTCGGAGGAGATGTTGCCGGTGTCGCGGTGGGCACGGTGGAAGGAGCAATTGAAGCAGCTACAGAAATTGGTGGAGATGTGGCGGGTGTAACCAAAAAAGCAGTTTTGGCGGCGGTTGAGGGAGCGGAAAGTATCAGCCTAGAGACCGCAGAGGCGGTCAAGAATTCTCTTAAAGCTGCTATTTCTGGTGCCAAAGAGATCCTGGAAACACCCTTTAGGTAAAAAAAGTTTCCTAAAGGAAATTATGGTTTTAAATCTATTCCGATCCAGGATCGAGAACACGGAGAACTAAACTCTCACCCTGAAGGTTTTGCGGACCCGAAGACCTGATTTTAGAGTTGAGGTGACGACAAACTTCATTCCCGAGATTCCAGTGTGATAGCGGCAGACGTTACGCGAGCAGGTTCCAAATAAAAGTTCTCTTTGAGTGTTTCCCTCACCTTTGGGCGTCACGGTTCCAGCCACTCCCTGGGGAATTCCATTTGAGTCATAATTTAGCTCATAAGAAAAAGAGGAGACTACTCCCAAATTTGAGAAATTAACAATTAAGGCTCGGCGATCGCTTCGAAGTCTGGGCTTGATGACAAGCCTGGTTCCAGTGGAAACTACCCCAGAGCCGCTTCGGCGAATAATTTTCTTTTTGGCGAGCGCTTGGTTTAGAGTAAAAGAATGGAAGAGTAAAAGAGTAAAAGCGAAAAGTAGAATAATCTTCTTCATTAAGGTTTATACCCAACATATTCCAATTTGTATTTTAAAAACAGTTATGTTGGGTTCATAATCAATTAACGAGAGCTACAAACTCGAGTTAATTGATTATATGATATACTTAAAATAGGTATGATGTCAAAGAAAAAAAACATTGTAATTTTAGGAGTTGGAATTGCAATTCTTTTCGTTCTGGGAATTTTGGTTTTCTTAAAAACTCAAAAACCATCCTCTTTGGTCAGCCCTCTTCCGGAAGAGGAAATGCCAGCGGAAACCGAGACTGGCAAACTTCTTTATGAAGATGAAGCCGGATTTTCCTTCCAGTATCCCCAAACTTTGGGAATTGTGGAAAAGGATGTTTCCGACCCAAATACTTATTCTTCTTTGGAACTTTTGTCAAAGAGCCATCCTGAAGAAAAAATGGTGGTGAAAATTATTGATGCTGACTTTTCCACAATTGAGGTTTGGCTCAAGAATAATCCCCAGGAGGGAAAATTGGTTTCTGAAAAAGAAGTTTCCCTTTCGGAAATGAAGGGAAAAAGTTTCCAGTACGCCGATCCCTCCAAAAACCTAATTCTTGTAATAGACAGCGGGATTTTGTATCGACTTGAAGCTCCTGATTCCGATTTCTGGCGAAGCGCTTTTGAGACGATAAGTTCGACATTTAAATTGACTGAAGAACAAACCTCCTCTGGTGGAACCGGTTCATCAATAATTGAGGAAGAGGAAGAGGTAATTGAGTAATGAAAGACAATTTCTATCTTTTACTTTTTAATCTTTACCAAAAATTTGGCAATTCGCCATATATAAAACTTATTATTATTCTTTTTTTCACTTTTCTTTTTGTTGTCCTTTTGGCTTACGTTCGAAAGCACATTTTTCAAATCTCAATGCGGGGAACAGTCTTTGGTTTTTTCTTGGGGATGGTTTTGGTGCTTGTCTTTGACCTTATAATCCTGGCTGCTTTAGCTGATAAAACAAAAATTCAAAAACTTTTTTCTGGAGAGAAGCGCCAGGAGGCGCTTGGAGAGGTAGTGATTTCTGGGGTGAATAATTTAAGCAAAATTTTAGGTGTTTCAACCATTGTTTCTCCCCGAAAGCCCAAAACCGCCCAAGAAGTAATTTCGGATATACTTCTTTTACCTGACGAGGAAGCCCAGAAGGTTAAAAATCTTATTTGTCCAAAATAATTATGGAAAGTCAGGATTTCAAAAGTAGAATTGAGACCCTTAAGAAAAAAATTGATGTTTTGGGCCTTCAAAAAAGGGCTGGGGAGATAGAGACGGAGATGGGGAAACCCGAGTTCTGGCAAGACCAGGAGAGGGCCAGGCATCTAACCCAAGAACTTTCAGAAATTAAAAAAGATTTAGAGGAACTTAAGAAGCTTGATTCTTATTTAACCGAGCAGAATTTTTTGGCCCTAGAGAAAATCCTTAAGAGTCTTGAGCTTAAAACTTTTCTTTCTGGACATTACGACAAAAATAATGCCATTTTATCAATTCATGCTGGCCAAGGAGGGGTGGAGGCGATGGATTGGGCAGAGATTCTCCAGCGGATGTATTTGCGATTCTGCGAAAGAAGAAATTGGGAGGGTGATGTGGTGGATTTTTCTCCTGGAGAGGAAGCCGGGGTCAAAAGCGTAATTATTACCGTCAATGGTCCTTATGCCTACGGATATCTTAAAGGAGAGGCAGGCGTTCACCGCCTAGTTAGGCAATCACCTTTTAATGCTGATAGGCTTAGGCAAACCTCATTTGCCAAAGTTGAGGTTTTACCTGAGATTGAAGAGACACCCGAGATTAAAATTTCTGAAAATGACCTATCTTGGGAATTCTTCAGAGCTTCTTCTCAAGGAGGACAAAATGTTCAGAAAGTTTCCACTGCTTGCAGGCTTCGCCACAAACCAACCGGGATAGTCGTCACTTCCCAATCTCAACGCTATCAGGAACAAAATCGAAAAATTGCTCTTTCGCTTCTTCGGGCTAAACTTTGGAGTCTTCAAAAATCCCAAGTAAAAATTGAAAAAGAAAAACTTAAAGGTGAAGTAAAAATTGCTGGTTGGGGAAATCAGATTCGTTCTTATGTTTTGCATCCCTATAAAATGGTTAAAGATTTGCGAACGAAGACAGAAACATCGGAGGTTGAAAAAGTTTTAGATGGAGAGATTGATAACTTTGTTGAAGCAGAACTAAAAGGTGTGGTATAGTGGTAACACAGATTCTGTGTTGCAGGGGGAGGTGAATTATGGACGAAAAGAAAAATATTCGCCAATTTTTGCTACCATCCCTTTTGGTGGTCGGGATAATTGGCGCTGGAGTTTTGACAGGATTTTTTCTGTCAAAAAAAGTAGCCAGTCCAACCATGGCTCCTGGAGCAGTTCAGGAAGGAAAAGAGGTGGGTTCAACGGATATTAAAACCTTCAAAGACACGGCCACTGGAGTGATCGAGAAGGGAGGACTCAATGGCGAGGGAACCCATAAACTTATTCGCGAAGGAGGACCATCCCAAACTGCTTATTTGACTTCTTCAATTATTGACCTTGACCAATTTATTGGTAAAAAAGTTCAGGTTTGGGGAGAGACCTTTAAAGGTCAAAAGGCTGGATGGTTGATGGATGTTGGCAGGGTAAAAATTCTTGAATGATGGTTAAATTCGAAAACGTGACCAAAAAATTTGGCGACATTGTTGCTCTCCGAAGCGTTTCTTTTGAAGTGAAACCTGGAGAATTTGTTTTTGTTACCGGACCTTCAGGAGCAGGAAAGACTACTCTTGTCAAACTTATTCTTAAAGAAATGTCTCCCTCTGAAGGGAAAATTGAGGTTTTGGGAGAAGACCTTGAAAAAATTTCTCCGGCAAAACTTCCCTTTTTTAGGCAAAAAATAGGGGTGGTTTTTCAGGATTTTAAACTCTTGCCTGATCGAACCGTTTTTGAGAATACTGCTTTGCCTCTGGAGGTAGAAAAAAAAGAAAAAAAAGAAATTGAAAAAACAGTCAAAGAAGTTTTGGAATTAGTTGGTCTTTTGGACCGCCAAGAT
>Ga0210057_1006243_pt1 | contig 14875 bp, 14 predicted proteins | sample CryGeyCG2114_010_2_FD_183968 | JGI IMG/M metagenome (GOLD analysis project Ga0210057, IMG submission 183968) | Groundwater microbial communities from aquifer - Crystal Geyser CG10_big_fil_rev_8/21/14_0.10 (SPAdes) (version 2) | ecosystem: Environmental > Aquatic > Deep subsurface > Groundwater ... | reverse complement strand
GATAGGGCAAACCCATAAGCCAGCTTTACTGCAAGGGCGACCACCCGAGCAGTTGCGAAAGCAGAAGTTAGTGATCCGACCGTAAAAGCTCTCTTTCAGTGAGTACACTAATGGTCACGAATATTGTTGTGAAAAATATACGAATGGTGATTTACGCGTAAGACGTGAAAGCGCCTTCGTTTCTTTCATAGTACTATTCGTGCAAATTCGTGTACTCACTGTAAGTGAGTCCGATATAGGACGGCGGAAGCTCAACGGATAAAAGTTACTCCGGGGATAACAGGCTGATCTCCTCCAAGAGTCCACATCGACGAGGAGGTTTGGCACCTCGATGTCGGCTCATCGCATCCTGGGGCTGAAGAAGGTCCCAAGGGTCCGGCTGTTCGCCGGTTAAAGCGGTACGCGAGCTGGGTTCAGAACGTCGTAAGACAGTTCGGTCTCCTATCTACTATGGGCGTTGAATTTTGAAGGAGCTCCACTCTAGTACGAGAGGACCGAGTGGAACGCATCTCTTGTGTACCGGCTGTGACACCAGTTGCATTGCCGGGTAGCGACATGCGGCAGTGATAAGCGCTGAAAGCATCTAAGCGCGAAGCACTTCCTAAGATTAGAATTCATTTAAGGACGGTCGGAGATTACGACCTTGATAGGCTCTAGGTGCAAGCCCCGCAATGGGTTCAGCCGAGGAGTACTAATAGTCCAAGTGCGCAACCACTTAAGTGGTTAATATTTCAATATTTGCCCGTATTTATTTGCGGCGTTGATATTGTTATGCTCGTTTCCTTGTTAATGTGCGATCCACCCTCGTTCGCAGTACGCGCGAACTACGGCGGACAAGTTAGGCTGCTTAAAAATTAAGGTCAATGTCTCTGGTGCTTTGTGCGGCGAGGGTACACCCGATTCCATCCCGAACTCGGAAGTTAAGCTCGTTAGCGCCGATGGTACTGCACCCTTAGGGTGTTGGGAGAGTAGGTCAGTGCCAGGGACTTTGGTCTTAATTTTTTTTATTATTTTTTGTAAATATTTATTGACATGATACTATTTAGATAGTAGAATACAGGCTTAAAGTTTTTTGTTCTTTATTGTAATTCCACATAATCCCAATATGGGAAGGAGGTGAAACAAAATGAGTGCCAGCAGTTTCGGGGTCGAAACCGTGGTATGTGTTCGCCACGGGCAAACACGTGCTAATGCCTTGGATGAGCGGCTTGACGTTGATTTGTCCGGTTGCCGAGAGGAGGTGTTGAACGAACTAACGGCACCTGGCAGACAACAGATGGCCAGCGTCCGCGTTTGGCTGATACAAGGCGGGTTTGCTGAGTTCGGCGCGTATAGGGTTTCGTCGCATCCCCGCACCCGCGAGAGCGCGCTTGTTATCAATCCGGAAGCTCCTTGGCAGGAAGATTCCGGGTTTGATGAGCGCAACTGGGGAGACCTTGCTTTTCTTACGCGCGGCCAAAGGATTAAGCGCTATGGTGAGGCTTTTTCCAAACGCAGTGATAATCCTTATCGCTGGACGCCGCCAGGCAACGGCGAGAGGATACACGCGGTGGATAGCCGGGTGCGGACTTCGTTGGGCGACCTCCTGCGTTTGGAGGCGCGTTCATGTTGTTTGGTCGCGCACGGCGGATCCATCTCTCTTATTCGGAAGAATATGATGGGATGGACCGTGGATGAGTATAACGCGCAATACAACGCGCGCGACTACACCAAAGGCATGCCAGGCGACTGGATACCTAATGGGGGGATACTTATTTTTACTCGTCGGGATCCCCATTCACTGCGTTTAGTGGAGGAATTTTCAGAGGGATGGATACGGCAAGTTTGGCCATATCGCGATTTGGATTCTGGCTGGCAAAGCGCTAGCCAGAACCAAGACACCAGGGGAGAGTGTCAAAATGGCATATTATCGGGGAGACAAGTTGTTGCATAAAAGAAATTCTGCTCTTTGTTTTCAATGAGCCTATGGTGAAATTCAAATCATCACACCATAGGCTTTTTGTTTTGGCTTTAATTTGTTACACTAATTTAACATGCAATATATATCAGATTTACATATTCATTCCCGCTACTCGCGCGCCACTTCGCGGGAGCTTAATATTGAGGGACTCTATAAAGGCGCCAAGCTAAAAGGCATTGATATCATTGGTACGGGGGATTTTACTTTTCCGGCTTATGTGAAGGAGATGGAAAAGGAGCTGGAAAGCGCGGGCGGCGGGCTCTACCAATTTAAACGCCGGAACGAAATAAAGATCAGCGTGGCCGGCGGCAGCGATTCGGCAGAACCGAAGTTCATGATTACGAGCGAGATAGCGAATATTTATAAGCGCCATGGCAAGGTTCGCCGCATACACGCTTGCGTGTGGGCGCCGGGGCTAGAAGAGGCAAAGGAACTTAATCGCCAGCTGGATAAGGTTGGCAATATCCGGTCCGATGGGCGTCCCATACTGGGGTTAGATGTGGCGGACATGGCCAAATTAATCTGGGATGTTTCCAAAGATTTTATAATCATTCCCGCCCACGCTTGGACTCCTTGGTTTGCGATATTCGGCTCAAAATCCGGATTCGACACAATTGAAGAGTGCTTTGGTGATTTAGCGGATAGGATCTACGCCATTGAAACAGGGCTTTCCAGCGATCCGAATATGAACTGGCGGCTTTCTATGCTTGATAGCATCAGCCTGGTTTCTAATTCAGACGCGCATTCTTTGCCAAACATCGGGCGCGAGGCAACAGTGTTTGATTTAGAGAAGCCAACAGTTAAAAATATCGAAACAGCTTTGCAAAAAGGAAAATCCCAAAAAAACAAAATCCTCTACACAATTGAATTTAATCCAGAAGAAGGAAAATACCATTATGACGGGCATCGCGGCTGCAAATTCGTCTGCAATCCAAAAGAAACAAGAAAATTAAAAGGCATTTGTCCGAAATGCAAAAAACCGTTGACAATCGGAGTTGATTATCGAGTAGAAGAATTGGCGGACAGGGATAAGCCTAAAAAGAACGGGGATTATAAATACATTGTGCCTCTGCAAGAAATTATCGCCAACGCGTTTGATCAAAGAAAAAACACCAAGCGCGTGCAGGAAACATATAATGCTATGATAAAGCAGATAGATAATGAGTTTGCAATTTTACTTAAGACGCCTTTGGAAAAAATTGAGTCATTTGGGATTCCGGAACTGGCAATGGGAATCGAAAGGGTCCGCCAGGGAAAAATACATGTCGAACCCGGGTATGATGGCGAATACGGCGTAGTTTCTGTATTTTCTCCAGAAGAGCAAATTTCCGCCAAAAATAAGCAAAAAACTTTATTTTAAATCCCTACAAATTACAAACCAAGTACAAATATACAAATGCTAAATAATGCATATAGCCGTTAATTTATATAGGCTGCTCTAAAACGCATATTTGTACATTGGTAAAGGATTTGTAATTCGTAGGAGATAATAAAACAAGCTCCACATATAGCAGAGCTTGTTTTATTTTGTTTTTATTTCCTCTAACGACGCGTCTCGTTATTTTCTCTTAGCTGCTTTTCGGCGCTTCTTGGGAGCCGCCTTCTTGCGCTTGGCTGCGCGCTTCTTGGGAGCCGCTTTTCTCTTGGCTGGCTTTCTCTTCTTAGCTACCTTGCGCTTGGCTGGCTTTCTCTTCTTAGCTACCTTGCGCTTGGCTGGCTTTCTCTTCTTGGCTGGCATAGTTTTTTTCTGTTTAGTTAATTTGTTTTTCTTTTTATGTGATACGACTCTATCACATTTGAAACATTAAATTTATTATACCACTTTTTTACTGCAAAAAACTGTTTTTGTTTTGTCTGCTGTGGATAAAGTTTGTCTACGAATTACTAATCAGTTACGAATTTACGAATAAGATTTTTTTTAAATGCTTTTTAGCTTGACTTAAATTGATTGCGATATAAAAAACATCTCGTAATGAGATGTTTTTTGTGGTGGGACGCTAAGCGTCCCTAGTACCACGCTAAGCGTGGTGGACCTGAGGAGATTCGAACTCCTGACCTTCGCCTTGCAAAGGCGCTGCTCTACCAACTGAGCTACAGGCCCTGGTAATTTAAACTTATCTTCCGCCGAGCAGGGTGCCGACTGTTCCTTGTAGGAATCCTTGGTACAGATTTGTAATAGCCAGGAGTCCAAAAAATATAACTATAATGCCGATAAACTTATACATCAAATAGGTTCCGCCCATTGTCCCCAGGTTTCTCTCCGCCCATCCGCTTTGTCCGGTAAACGACACTATTCCGTTGGTTTTCCAAACCATTAAAAACCCAATGACTATCAAAATAATTCCAATAAATATTCGCATATTTTTATTTTTTTCTACGCTTCTCCGCACTTGCCTGCCAAAGCTATGCTTTGCATTGCCTGGCCGCCATTGGCTTTGCCAAAGGCATGCCGGCGGGCGGGCAGGCAGGGCTTCGGCGGATAAAATTTATATTTCGCAAACAGATGTCCAGACTACACTTTGATCACAGAGTTTTGTATTGACTGGCTTGCCAGCCATAGCTCCGTACTCGGAGCGGAGGCTGGTGGGCGCTGAGGGAGTCGAACCCCCGACCTACTCGGTGTAAACGAGTCGCTCTAACCAGCTGAGCTAAGCGCCCCTAATAGATTTTTGGTGTTAGTTACCCATACATTTTGTTTGGCTGGCCCAACTACGCAAGTATGCTTCGTCGAGGCTGGCCTGCCAGACGTAGCTCTTGTACTCAAGAGCGAAGTCTGGTGCCGCGGGTGGGACTTGAACCCACACGCACCGAAGTGCCTAGGCCCTCAACCTAGTGCGTATACCAATTCCGCCACCGCGGCCAACAACACAATGTTATCAGAGAATTATGGCAAAATCAATTTTTTTAAACTATAAAGCCCTGCTGGGCAGGGCTTATGGAATACCTAGAAAAAAATTTTATTCCTTCACCTCGGTTAGCCTTTTTTTATACGTTCTTAAGAAGTATGGCCGAGCCTGTCGGACGCTGTATTTCCGCACAAGTTCTATTTTGCTGATGGAGGGCATGTTAAGAGGGAAAATTTTTTCCACGCCAACACCTTCAGAAACTTTTCGCACGGTAATTGAGCTTCCGGCTTCCTGGCCGTGCTTGTGCGCTATAACCATTCCTTGGAATACCTGGGTTCTTTCTTTTTCTTCGCCCTTGGGGTTTGTTTCTTTAATTTTTTGGTGCACGCGCACAATCATGCCGGATTTAATTTCTTCCGGTTTAAGTTCTTTGTATTCGGATTTTCCTTTTTTCCCTTTTGGCGCTTTGGCTTCTACGGCTACCTCTTCGATAGCGGTTTTTTCCGGTTTGGCTTCTTCTTGGTCCGATGTTTTTTCTTGAGTTAAAGCAGGACCTTCTTTTTGGCCGTTTTTATCGTCACTTTTTTTGTCTATTGAAGCTTGTGGCTTGTCTTTTTCATCTTCTTTGGCTATTTTTTCTTGGTCTGGCATAATGGTTGTTTATATATTAGAACCATTGTATATTAGCGGTTTTTGGGTTATTTGTCAATGATTTTGCCTCCGTTATTGTTTATCTGCTGTTGAGTAAGGAATTTTTATGCTTTTTTGGCTTATAGGGGCTTAATCTTTTAACGTTAACGGTTAAACCTCGTTTTTTCATTTCTTGGGTCAGATTTTTAGTGTATGCTTTTTGGTCGTATCCTAGGGCGATAATATCGGGTTTAAGAGAGGCGGTAAAGTCATATACCTTTTGATCCGTGCCAGCAATACCCAAGTAGACTTGGTCTATATCCGGGCATTGTTTTACCAATTTAATGCGTTTTTTGGCTAATAAAAGCGGTTCTTGGCCTTTGATTTTTTTTACAATAGAAGCGCGTCCTACTATACAGATAAGTTTTGGAATCGATCCGCCAGCTTCCGCCAGCTTCCGCGCCTGCTGAAAATAGTTTTTATGCCCTTCGTGCACCCCGTCAAACGTGCCGGAAACCAGTACGGTTTTGAGGGGGATGAGGTGCGATAGCACGTCATCCTGAACGGAGCGCAAGCGGAGTGAAGGATCCCGTGAATCACGCTTGGGCTTTATGCGACGAGATTCTTCGCGAAGTTTATGCCGAGTACCCTCGGCCTCAGGATGACGGAGTGAGATGGCATCCTCAAGCTTAAAATTCCCAATCGCGGTGCGACGCAATTCTTCCAGATACGCGCCGCACCCGAGCGCTTGGCCAATATCGTGGGCAAGGGCGCGGATATAGGTGCCACTAGACACGTGACAATTGACGTGTAACATTTGACCAGAAAGTTTTTTGACCTTCAGATCGTATATTTCAATTTCTTGCGCTTTGCGTTCTATTTTTTTACCCTCGCGCGCCAGTTCATATAATTTTTTACCGCCGACCTTCTTTGCCGAATACATCGGTGGAATCTGTTTTTGTTTGCCGATAAACGATTTTATAATTTTCTGGATTTTTAATTTGGTTATTGTGTCTTGCTTGTATCTTGCCTGCTCTCCGAAGCCTTGGCGAAGGAGGGTTTCTTGTATCTTTCCTGTCCTGTCCTGCGTATCTGAAGTCGCACCAAGGCGAAGCACTGCTTCATACGTTTTATCCAGCCCCACATAATGCCGCAATAGCTTTGTCGCCTCGCCAATGCCAACCAAAAGCAGGCCCGAGGCAAACGGGTCCAGCGTGCCGGCATGGCCGATTTGTTTGATTCCCGTGATTTTCCGCAACTGGTCAATAATGTCGTGGGAAGTTGGGCCGACTGGTTTATTTACTAATAAAAAACCGCTTTTTTGAGGGCTATCCTTGACTTTTTTTGTTGTATGTGGTATCAAATTCATATGTTCATTTTATCGGCAAGCTCTGATTTTGACAAATAGTCAGGCAAGGGGCAAGCCAAATCATAAGGAGATTCGACTCCCGAATCTCGGCGCGGCGTACTACCCAAATAACTCCGCATGCGAACCAACCCTCACCAATTGCAGGACCTGCGCCTCGCGATCAATGAGATATATCAACAACAAATCAGGTTGCAGATGACACTCAAAACAACCAAAAAACTCGCCAGCTAACTTATGGTTTCTGTATCGGGGCGCAAGCGCCTCTCCCCGCGCAAGCGTATTAACGGCCGTTAGGAATGCCGTTTCCTTGAAGCGCGGGCTTTTTGCTTCTCGTTTTAAATCTTTTCGAAAGGTGGCTGACCGGCGGATTGCGTGCATAGCTATTGTAAAGCGTCCGCAAGCACCTCTTCGGCAGTCCTAAATGTTTGCGCGCTGTTTTTTGCGCCTGCAACCGCATTCCTCATCTCATGCGCTTTTTGCGGGGTAAACCCATTTTGGCCGCGCATATCAATGGGGAACGATTTTGTCCGTGCAATCTGCTTAAAAAGCACTTTAACGGCGGCGCTTGCGTCCAGACCAAGGTCGGCCAGTACCTTTTGGGCGTCTTTTTTGGTTTTTGCATCCATGCGGACTTGTAATTGAGTCATGCGCATATTTAGTATAGTTATTGTTATGATACAATCATTGTATTGCATATGCCGTACAATGTCAATACACTCTAATCTGACCCCGAGTCGCGGCATGCCCAATCTGCCTCTCGCCCGTGATGTTTCGAAGTTGGTCAATCACGTCGTGGGATGTGGGGCCGGACTTGTCGTCCGTAGCTTTCTTGCCGTCCATAGCTTTAGCGACGGACGGAGCGAAGGACGTGGGTTTATTTATGAGGAGGAAACCGGAGTTCATTGCTTTGTTGTGTAGGGTATGGTTAAATTAGTTTCACGAAAGCCTGTTGTTCATTCACACATATATTGGCGAAGTGGATTGTGAAGAAAAAACTATATGTTCAGATTGGGTGGATCCTGTTGTCCGGATTAGTTGTATTGCTTTATAGCAACGGACACAAGGGGTATTCGTTTGTGGCTGTGGTTCTTGGCTTAATTTTGCAGCCGCTCCTGCTCCCCGGATTTAGTATACCCTTTAATATCGTTGCTGGGTATACGATGGGGTGGTTTGTCGGGTTTTTGTGCAGCTATGCAGGATGGCTCATAGGAACAATACTGACGTTTCTATTGTTTCAATTGCCGGGCATGCGGTTCACTCCGGTAAGACTGCCTGAGATTAAGCAAATCGTTGAAAAACGGTGGTGGCTTGTTTCAGTGGCAAGTATTATGCCCGTGCTTCCGATTGACTGGGTGGCCAGAGCGGTTATTATGACGCGATGCATGTCTTTCTCAAAGCTGTTTTTGTCTGTCGCGGTAGCCGCACCATTGAGCAGATTGCCGCCGTGCTTGCTTGGCAAGGTTGAACTATTCTCGCCCAGCCTGTGGTCAAGCCATGAGATAGTGAGCATTCTAATCTATGCGACCTACTTTGCGCTCGGGAGCATTGTTACATACCGAGAACGCCAGCACCTTAAGCACATTAAGAATTTATTTTCTGAAAAAGAGATAAATTCATTTTCTTAAAAAGTCTTCTGTCATTATAGGAGACTTTTTTTGCTTATATAAAGGTAAATTGGGATGAATAATTGACATTTTCAGATTATTATAGTATAAATAGAACACGCGCAATTTTTAAAATTATAACACACCAAGTCAAGCATAAAAGGAGGTGGTTTCGATGCTGGGTTGGTTGATTCTGGCGGTGGCTTTGTGCATCATCATACGAATGGTGTGCAAAGCAGAACGGCTTTTGGATGCGGATATAGCCGAACTCCGCCGAAAAAAGGACATCTCCCCTCCAAGATAACAGATGAGGGGCGAAAATTCCCGCGTGGCTTTCACAGACATGCGGGTTTTTGTTTCTCTATGCTCCCCTCGTCTTCTTCCGAATTAGCGCAATCTGGTCCCTTATCTCGGCCGCTTTTTCAAAATCTAAATTTCGGGCGGACAATTCCATTTTAGATTCCAGTTCTTTTATTAAAACCGGAATTTCTTCGTCAGACACGCGCTTTAAGTCAAAGGGGAGAGACGCAAGGTTTTGCGTCTTTATGGTTTGGCCTTTGAGATATGTCTCTTTAATTTTTTTCTGAATGGACGTAGGCGTAATGCTGTGCTGGCGGTTATATGCTTCCTGGATAGAGCGCCGGCGCAAGGTTTCGGCTATGGCGCGCTTCATGGAGCCGGTAATATTATCCGCGTACATTATAACACGGCCTTCTTTGTGCCGGGCGGCGCGCCCCATTGTCTGCACCAGCGAGGTTTCACTGCGCAGAAAACCTTCCTTGTCCGCGTCCAGAATTACCACTAGGGATACTTCTGGCAAGTCCAGTCCTTCGCGCAAAAGATTAATCCCCACCACCACGTCGTACACCCCCAAACGCAAGTCCCGCAGAATATCAAGCCGCTCCAAAGTGTCCACGTCGCTATGCAGATAATGCACTTTAATTCCCATTTCCGCCAGATATTCCGCCAGTTCTTCGGCCAGGCGTTTGGTCAAAGTGGTTACAAGCACTCTTTGGTGTTTTTTGGTGGTTGTTTGGATGTGTTTCAGCAAATCATCAATCTGGTTTTTGGTGGGCTTTATTTCCACCTGCGGATCCAAGAGCCCGGTGGGACGGATTAATTGTTCGGCCACGCGGTTTTTGTCATTGTATTCAATCCGGCCCTTAATGTTTTTGGTTAATAAAGACAGGGGCGATGGTTTTTTTGCGTTTTGTAGAGAGGCCGCACCTGGCGTCTCTTGAGACGCGATGTATCGCGCCTCGACAGATGCGGATGATTTCCTTAATTCATACGCGGCCGGAGTCGCGGAAACGTAAATTGTCTGGTTGATGCGTTCCGTGAATTCGTCAAATTTTAAAGGCCGGTTATCTTTGGCCGAAGGCAGGCGGAAGCCATAATCAACCAGCGTGCTCTTGCGCGCCTGGTCGCCATTATACATAGCGCCAATCTGCGGGACCGTAATATGGGATTCATCAATAAAAAGTAAAAAATCGTTTGGAAAGTAATCAAGCAAAGTGCAGGGCGGGGAGCCGGGCTTTCTAAATTCCAGATGTCGGGAATAGTTTTCCACGCCGCTGCAGTAGCCAATTTGCTCCATCATTTCCAGATCAAACATTACTCTTTCCTGGATGCGTTGGGCTTCAATCAGCTTGTTTTGCTTTTTAAAAAACTGAATCTGCCCGCGCAGTTCTTCGCGGATATTTACCGTGGCGCGCTTCATTTCGCTTCTGTCAACAACATAATGCTTGGTCGGATAAATATGGATTTCTCCTTGGCGCGCTTCTTCGTCGAACACCCCGTCTCCGGTTAAGGGGTCGAACGCTTTTATATTTTCAATCTCATCGCCAAAAAAATCTATTTGATAAGCTAATTCGGAATAGCCGGGCTGGATTTCTAAAATATCTCCTTTTACGCGGTAGGTGCCGCGTTTTAAATCGTAATCACTGCGCGTGTATTGCAGTTCGTTCAGCGAGCGCAACACATCGTTGCGGTTAACTTTTTCGCCTTTTTTAATTTCCAAACGCATATTTTGATAGCTTTCCGGCTTGCCTAATCCGTAAATGCAGGAGACGGACGCCACAATAATAACGTCCGGCCTGGTTAAAAGCGCGGTGGTGGAGGCCAGGCGCAGGCGGTCTATTTCTTCATTAATCTGCGTTTCTTTTTCAATGTAAGTGTCGGATTTGGGAATATACGCTTCCGGCTGATAGTAATCATAGTATGACACAAAATAGTGGACCGCGTTTTTAGGGAAAAATTCCTGGAATTCGCTGGCAAGCTGGGCCGCCAGCGTCTTATTATGCGAAATTACCAAAGTCGGCTTTTGCGCGTTGGCAATTATATTGGCCATGGTAAACGTTTTTCCGCTGCCTGTTACCCCCAAAAGCGTTTGGTCAGCCGCGCCTTTTTTTAGCCCGCCGGAAAGATCCGCAATTGCTTGCGGCTGGTCGCCGGTTGGTTTGAAGGGGGATGCTAACTTGAAATGCATAGGAAAAAATGGTACAATGTATCTTACCTTGATATCTCGAAAACAGCAACCATATATAAGGAGGATCGGGGATGGTTCGTTTACAAAAAAGGTCTGCTTTGCAGACAAAAAAGTTTCAAATATATAGCGCAACTCCGCGTGACGGCGAGATCAGAGTTTGGATCGAAACCAATGATTTTTGGCACATGCTGTCCGTGTTTGTTGCTGTTGAAGCATTATATCCATACCAGGCACGGTTTAGTGCCGCTTAGCAAAAGGGGGAATTCTATGCCTGCTGCTGCTGTTGTAACAACGGATCCTTGTACGGCACACCAAGAATATGGTGAAGCCGTACTGTATCCAGGCAAAGACTACTGGTACTATGTTCAAAAAGATGTGCAATTATGTAAGGTCAATAAAGTTGTTAGCGAGTTGCAAGCCAAGTATCCGAAGTCATCTTTTGATATTTTTGGTGTTGTGGCGGAGATGTGATCCTGGTTTTACGCAATTATAGAGGACTACGAATATTCGTAGTCCTTTTTTTGCCAAAACAAGCGCAAACCCCTATACTAGCTACATATGATAGCATCATTAAAAGGAACAATTTTACAAAAAAAAGAGGGCTCAATTGTATTGGATGTTAACGGCGTGGGCTATAAGGTCGCGATTCCGGGCAATGAATTGGCGGAGTTAAAAACAGGCCAAGAGCTTTGTCTGTTTACGCATTTATCGGTCAGCGAGCGGGCGCAGGATTTGTACGGCAGCCGGGAGGCGGAAGTGATTGATTGGTTTAAACTGCTTTTGCACGTAAAAAGCATTGGCCCAAAATCCGCGCTCCAGATTTTAAGCAAAGCCGAGCCCAAAGATTTGGCCGCGGCCATTGCTAATGAGTCAGTTGACGCGCTGGATAGGCTGGGCATAAGCAAGAAAATCGCGGAGCGGATTGTGTTGGAATTAAAAAGCCGCGCCAAAAGCGCTATCGCGCAAATGAGCGAGGTTGCCTCTGTCTCGGAATTATCAATTGATACCGAATCTCTGCAGGCTTTGGAAGCCTTGGGCTACTCGCGCGAGCAGGCCAGGGAAGCCTTGCGCGAATCTGGCGGAGATGATGTGGAAAGCCGGGTAAGGGGGGCGTTGCGGATTTTGGGAAGAAGGTGATTAGAATTTGTGTTTTTTTCATTCCGACCGAGGCGTACTCGCCGAGTGGAGGAATCTCTTTCGTTTAAAAAGAGATCCCTCCACTCGCCATGAGTACATGGCTTCGGTCGGGATGACACAATCGGGTTATGTGGAAACAGGTACAAGACAAAGAACAATGGAATAGGCTGGCGGCCTCACAACCGCATGCCCGATTTTTGCAGTCTTGGCAGTGGGGCGAATTTCAGAAGTCTTTGGGGCGCGAGGTGAAGCGTTTAGGTTTTAATAATCAGATTTTCGCGCAGGCTATAAAGATGCCCTTGCCTTTAGGAAAATCGTATTGGTATGTTCCGCATGGCCCGGTGATGGCCGGAGAAGTAGCAGATGATGTATATAAAGAATTACGTAATTCATTACGTAATTCGGATGGCGCGCTGTTTGCAAGATTTGACCCCGCGCCAGCCGCTACGCTCCGGTACGGGGCAGGCTCCTTTCCATCTGAATCATTTTTGCCGGAGATAGCTACTCAGCAACCTGTCGCTTCGACTCAGCCGCAATGTACAAGCGTGTTGAATTTGTCGAAGACAGAAGACGAGATATTGGCGTATATGCGCCAAAAAACAAGATATAATATGCGCTTGGCGGAAAAAAAAGGCGTTCAAATAAGCGCCGGAAATGTTGAGGATTTTTTGTCGCTAAATAAGCTGACAACCGAGCGGGATAAATTTATTTCGCACGCGGAGGCTTATTATCAAAAAATGATTCAGTCTTTGCCTAAAGATTTCGTCAAAATATGGAAAGCATCCTATAATGGAAAAGCGATTGCTTGCAATATTGTTATTTGTTTTGGAGATACCGCAACATACGCCCATGGAGCTTCGTCTAACGAATCCCGAGAAGTTATGGCGCCTTATTTATTGCAGTGGAATGTTATAAAAGACGCGCAAAGCCGGGGATATAAATATTATGATTTTTGGGGCGTGAATCCGGAGAATGAAAATCACCAGGCCTTTAAAAAATCCTGGCAAGGCATATCCCGATTCAAAGCCGGCTTTGGCGGAGAGATAGTTTGCTACCCGGATTCTTTTGACTTGATTTTTAATAAAACCTGGTATAACGTATATAGATTATTGTGCCACGTTCGTAGAATTTTTTAGGGTTGATTTCAAGAATTGCTAAATTGTTATATTGTTTTTTTAATAATCTTGATAACAATTTGACAATTTAGCCATATAACAATGGCGTGTCATGCGAGTATATAACCATTTTGGCATGTTCGTGAAAAAGACAATATATATGATAAAAAAAATCGTCATCATGGCCGCGGGTCAAGGAACTCGCATGAAGGAATTGGCCAAGGACAAACCCAAGCATTTAATTGAAGTGGCAGGCAAGCCTTTTTTGCGGCATGTTCTGCGCAACGCCAAAGAAGCCGGTTTTGCGGAGATTATTTTAGTGGGCGGGCATCATTTTGATAAGATGCAAGAATTTGTTCTAAGCGTCAAAAATGAATTTAACATTACTTTGATAAATCAGTTTAATGTGATAGGCAAAGAAAAATACGGTACAGCCATGCCGGTCTTGGCGACGCGCGCGGCAGTCGGAGGCGGGCAATTCGCCTGCATTGCCGGGGACAATCTGTATAGTCCGCGCGATTTGTCCGCTTTGCGCGATCTGGATGACGAGTATTCGTATTTAAGCTTATTGCGTGTAGATAATCCGGAAATATACGGGGTACCGATTTTGGAGGGAGATTTTGTAAAAGATTTTGTGGAAAAGCCAAAAGAATTTATTTCCAATTGGGTTTCTATTAGCTGTTACAAATTTACGCCGGATATATTCAGCGCGATTGAGAAAATAGATAAGTCCGAGCGCGGAGAATACGAAATTACGGACGCGATTTCCTTACTAGCGCAAGAGAACAAGGTAAAAGCGCGCCAGCTTTTGGATTATTGGCTGGATTTTGGCAACCCGGATGACATTCAGAAGGTTGAGCAATTTATAGAAGAAGGAAAATTACAATAGATAATACGGCGCGCCCTCGTCGTTCAGTGGATAGGACGCGAGATTCCGGATCTCGTAACAGAGGTTCGACTCCTCTCGAGGGCACCAAGACAAAACTTTTCGGCTTTTTGAGAGCAAATTCGTAGGCGGCACAAAGTGCCGCCCATTGATTTTGCCCCGATGAATCCTCACCGCTCGGCGCGCGCAGGCGCGCCTCGCGGTTGGCCAAAACGAGGTTCGAGCCGAACAAAGTTCGGCAAGCAACCTTTTTCGCAAAAAGGTTGCCCTCTTGTGCGATTTTAGGCAAGGAACTTGCCTCTTTTATCCATTCTCCAAGCGGTTCGAGCCAGCCAGTCCGCTTTTGTTCAAGATTAGTAGATTGCTCCTCTAGCGACTTCTTTTCGCTCAACAATTTTGCCTTTTCTATGCGATAGATTTCCTGCTCAATATCTTGCTCCAAGTATCCGTCAAGAAGTCGCTGGAGTTTGAGCGAGATAATTTTGATTTTCTCTCGCGATTCTTGAACAAAAGCGATTGAGGATTGGGCGGCTTCCTTTTTGTCTTTTTCAAGCATGGTGCGCAATCCCGCCGCCCAATCCGGTCTCAAAGAAAATTTTTGAAGCAAAGAGGAAAGCTGTTTATCTAATTCCTCTTGGCGAATACAAGGTTCGGGACATTTCATATCCTTGCGCTTTTTGGTACAGCGATAGTAGGTGTAATTGTGGACATTGCCGTTTTTCTGATGCTTAATCTTGTATTCGCCGGTTATCATCATGTTGCAAGTGGCGCAACTCAATAATCCGCAAAACGGTTGCGGCTCATTCTTTGTTTTTTGCGGCTTTCCTCTTTGCTTTAGGA
>Ga0210057_1006242_pt1 | contig 14877 bp, 17 predicted proteins | sample CryGeyCG2114_010_2_FD_183968 | JGI IMG/M metagenome (GOLD analysis project Ga0210057, IMG submission 183968) | Groundwater microbial communities from aquifer - Crystal Geyser CG10_big_fil_rev_8/21/14_0.10 (SPAdes) (version 2) | ecosystem: Environmental > Aquatic > Deep subsurface > Groundwater ... | reverse complement strand
GTTTGCCCCGCCGCAGGCGGCGGTTGTTCGCTGAGCCTGTGCCAGCGAAGGCTGGTATACCGACCCAAAGTCTGGTTTTACCAGTATTATTTGTTAATTAACTTTTTTTAAAAGCCTAGCCACTCTAAAATAATTATACAGTGAATAATATCATAGCAGATTAGTCGTAAAATGTAAACCCCCTTATAACAAGTAAAAAATTGCAGTTACCTGCAAAATAAATTGCAATATATCTATTATTTATCAAATATTTTCTATTCGTTCTTTGAACTCATCGAGTTTCTTGTTTTGTGGGTTTACCTGCTTCAATTTCTCCCAAGCCTCTTTTGCTAAAACTTTATCCTTAGCTATTAAACTGACTTCCAGTAAAAAATCTATATTTTTAGGGTTATTCGGCTCTAGTTCTACTGCTTTTTTTGCCACTGTTAGCGCTTGGTCATAATCATCAAGTTGTAAATAAATCTTACCCAAATCGTAATAATTATTGGCATTCTGGCTATTGATTTCAATTGATTTTAAATAGCTGTCTTCTGCTTGTTTCAAATCTCCCTGAGCCGAAGAAATCTTGGCTTTTTGACTTAACAAAAAATCATCATTTTCACTTAATTTCAAAGCGTATTCCAATGTCTGCTTCGCGTGTTCATAATCTTTTTCTTCAAAATATAGCTCTGTCAATCCTTTGTAAGCTTCCAGACAATATTGATCAATTTTTAATATTTCAATATATTTCTTCTCCGCTGAGCTAAAATTTTCTTCGTCTTTCATTGCATCGGCTTCATTTAACAATTTGCTGATTTCCTGATCTTTGTTTATTTTATCCTTCAAGCCAACATTCATAATCCTATAGCGATACTCTTCTTCTAATTCAATTATTTTATTAAATCCGTTTTTACCCCAATTAATCAGCTTGTTTAAAACTGGCTTCATAAAATTTGATGATTTTTTGACACTATCTTGGATATTTCTTTTTAAACGTTCTTCAATTATTTTCCTTTTAATTACGTGTTGCTGTTCACTGGGAGCATTTTTTAGATCCAGAAGCGCCAGTTTGGAAAACTTTTTACCAACTACAAAAATTATCCCTCCCAAACAACCGATTATTATAATAATAAAAAGTGTATTCAGCATTATTGGTTAAAAGTCTTAAGATATTTAATTACTTCTTTTTCAATGGCTAGACGAGCGCGTTCAAGGAAAAACCGCGGGTCAATAATTTCAGGATTTTTTTTCAAATCTTTTTTCAAAGTATCTACAAAAGCAATCCTTAAGGTAGTATCCAGATTAAAAATCGTCATCCCAGATTTGATTGCTTTTTTTAGTTCTGCTTGGCTTACACCTGAACCGCCATGGAGTACTAATGGCGTCCGTCCAACTGCTTTTTTAATTTCACGGATTCTGGGAAAGTCCAATTTTTCTTTGCCTTTAAACTCACCGTGCAAACTTCCCACGGAAACCGCCAAGGTATTTACCATGGTTTGTCTGACATAGTCTCGAGCCAACTTAGGATTAGTAAAATATTCCTTAGCTAACTTCGCCCGTTTAGATTTCAAGGCGCCTTCCTGGCCGGCAATAACACCAACTTCGCCCTGAACCCAGGCTTTATGGCGTTTAGCCATGGCTACAACTTTTTTAGTAATAGCAATATTTTTCTTGAATGGTAATTCAGAGCCGTCAAAATGCACAGAACTAAAACCCAGCTTAAGGCATTTTTTGATTATTGACAAGTCTTTACCATGATCCAGATGTATAGCCGCTCGACAACCGCCAAACTCTTCAGCAGTTTTATTTATCAAATTAGACAAAGCTTCAACCCCGCCATATTTCAAACTTTTTTCAGTTACCTGAATAATCAAAGCTTTTTTAGTTTTGGCGCTGGCAGCCAGAATGGCTCTAGTAATTTCCTGATTAAAAGTATTAAAAGCGCCAATACCTTTCTGGTCCGGAATAATATTTTTGATATGAGTAATCATAATTTTAGATAATCGCTTTAATTAATTTATAAACTTCTTCGGCTGATAAGCTGGCACCGCCAACCAGAACTCCGTTAATGGCTGAGCGTTCAATAAAACCTTTGATATTTTCCTCGTCCACACTGCCACCATAAATTATCTTGAGGTCATGATGAACCACCACGTCAGGCTCCAACCAGCCGTTTTCATAAGCTAAATCAAATATTGCCTGTTTGATTACCAAATGAGTATGTTCAACCTCTTCTGGTGAAACGGCTTGTCCCGAACCAATCATCCAGACCGGCTCGTAGGCCACCACCACCTTTTGTCCAGGACGTAGAAGAATCTCATTGAGAGCGGCTGCCACTTGATTGGTAACCACTGCGTCTTTCAGCCCGTCTCGTCTTTCTTCAAAAGTTTCGCCCACACAAATTACGGGTATCAAACCGCTTTCGATAACTGCTTTGACTTTTTTATTAATTATCCCACCGGTTTCATTTAAAAATTCTCGTCTTTCGGAGTGACCCAGAATGACATACTTGACACCCAGCTCTTTCAAAGTAGCAATTGAAACCTCTCCGGTATAAGCGCCGTTTCTGGCCCAAAAAACGTCCTGGGCTCCCAGCCTGGCCTGCCAGTTGCCTAAAGCATTTTTGACTTCTGCTATAGCCGGATAGGTCGGACAAATAACAAAATCAGATAATTTAGCTAAATCTTTATAATTAACTTTTTTCTTAATCGCAGTTGCCAAGTCACGACTCTCCAAAATACCCAGATTCATCTTCCAATTTAAAATTAAAAGTGGTTTTTTCATATTTTAATTGTAGAATATAAAGTTGTCTCTAGTCCAGTCAGCGATTTCTTTAGTTTCTACGAACCGTCCTTCATCATAATCACTGCCTAAAACAACTACATAAAAACTGTTAGAATCATTAGCGGCCAGCTCACTGGCCAAACAATAGCCAGCCTCTGGAATATAACCGGTCTTACCTCTTAAAGCTTTCACGCCTTGATCAGCTAAAAGTAAATTCGTGTTTCTAATCAACCGTTGCTCGCCCTCATTAACCTTAATATAATAATTATTTAGATTGGTAATTTCTTGAATTTTCTTTTTGGCAAAGGCTTGGCTGGCAATAATCATTAATTCCCGGGCTGTTGATTGGTTCTGAGGATCAACTCCAGTGGGCTCGATAAAAACTGTTTTTTCCAACCCCAGCAACCTGGCTCTCTGATTCATTAAACTGACAAATTCTGATTCTGTCAGTCCGGTCTGCCGCACCAGAGCCAAGGTGGCTACATTATCTGAAGCGATCAAACTCAAATGAAATAAATCGTCAGTTGAAAGCTGCTCGCCGTTTCGTAAATAAAACGAACCTCCCTGCCGAAAATCGCTGGTTTCTAGAGTAACCCGCTGCTGCCAATCTGACAGCTGATCAACGATTATTTGATCAGTCATCAATTTAGTCAAAGAAGCAATCGGTCTGACTTCATCAGCCGCTTTGGCAACCAGTTCTTTTTTGGTTTGTTTGTCAATCGCTAAGTAGCTGTCGGCAGTTAATTCTGCAGTAAAATCCTGACCGCTTTTCAAGGGAGCTGTCAGTGCATAATGGCGATCTGGAGTGGCTAAATAAAAATAACCGACAGTAAAATTTGTAAAAGTATAACTTAGAAATATTAAACTAAAAATCAAAAAATATATGACATTCATCGCTTAAACGCTAATTTTTACATCCTCCTCTTGTTTTTTATCTAATAATTCATTCAAATTTTCATGGCTGTTCAGCTTCTCATAATCCGGCAGCTGCTTGGTGTCATTGATGCCTAAAAATTTAAGAAAATCAGTAGTTACTGAATAATAAGTTTCCATCATTTTGGAATCTTCTTTAGCCTCTACCAAACCTCGGATCATTAAGTTTCTCAAAATTAAACTGCAATTAACCCCCCTGATCTGTTCCAAAGCGGTTTTGGTTATCGGCTGACGATAAGCAATAATGGTCAGGGTCTCCAGAGAAGGTTTGGTCAACTCGCCTTTTTCTTCTTCTTTGATAAATTTTTTGATAATAGCGGTATTGGCAGAATTAGTCACTAATAAAATTTTCTTATTATTAACCAGTAGATTGATGCCCGAATCCTGGCGGTTAAATTTTTCTTTGATTTTCTCAATTGCTATAGACACCTCTGATTCATTGACATCCAAAATTTCAGCCGCTTTTTTGAAGCTTAATTCCTTGCTGGCTACCAGCAACAAACTTTCCAATTGAGAGATTATTTTTTCTCGCATATTATATTTTTTCTATGGTAATGTCTTCAAAAATCTTATCCTGCCTGACGGTAACCACTTCCTGCTTGATTAATTCCAAAACTGCTAAAAAATTCACTATCATTTCTGTTCGATCTTTTGATTGACCCAATAAATTTCTGAAGTTTATTTTAAAATTATTAATAATTAATGATTTAATTTTTTCAATTTTCTCAGTAATGTTCAAGGTTTTTTTTACCGCGGCCTGCGGCATAACTTGGATAAAATCCAAACCTTTCAATACCCCGACGAAAACTTGACTCAAATTCTCTAAGCTGAGACCTGGCGGCGGTGAAAATTTTATTTCCTGAATCTTGAATTGTTTCAAACGGCTGAAAGACTGGCGACGACACTTGCTTAACTCTTCAATCTTCTTGGAAGCTTCATAATATTCTTTATAAATCCTTAGTTGCTTTTCCAAGCTATCCCCTTCTTCTTCAAAATTCAAGCTGGGTAGCAGTGTTCGTGACTTAATTAAAATTAACTTAGCCGAAACTGTCAAAAAATCTGCCAGCTCATCCAGACTGATGTTTTGAGTGCTGTTCACAAACTCTAAATATTTATTGGCAACTTGCGATAAAGAAATTTCATTAATTGACAATCGCTCTTCTTCAATTAATTTAAGCAGCAAATCCAAAGGACCTTCAAATTTTTCTAATTTTATTTGGTACATTTATTTTTTCTTTTTGGCTGTAGCTTTCTTAATAGTCGCCTTTTTAGCCTTTGGTGTTTTAAATTTTTTGACCACGGAGAATAAACCGGTGGCCTTCGGCTCTTCCAGTCCCAGAAAATCTTTAACTTTTAATTTTAAATGATGATTGAAGCTGTCTGAGGGAAATAAAGCCTCCTTAAGTTTAGCCAAACCACTGTCAACCACCAGCGGAAATTTATACAGAGAGCCAAAACTATGCAGGGCACCTGGTTTTTTTAATTTTAAAACTTTCATCATCTCTTTTTCTTTGAGAATGGTAATTTTCTTAGCTTTTAAAAGTTTGGCTAATTTCTTCAAATCAAGCATTTTGTCAGCCTGCAACAGCACCAAATGGATTTCCTGGTCAGCTTTAATTAGCAAACCCTTAACCACGGTGGCTGCTTTGGCCCCTAAAGTCTGAGAAGTGTCATAGCCAGTGAAAGTTTTACGATGATCGACCAATTCATGGTCAACGTTGTTTTTTTGCAAATGATTTTGAATTTTTGTTGGTATTTTCATATTTTCTTGCCCGCAACTCTTCTCACCTGTTGAGATGAGGGCGGGTTATCTAATAATTATTTTTTCTTTTTAAACGGCAAGCTCTGCTGCTCGCCCAAGAGTTTCTTGGCCAAGCGCTTGCCGGAACGGGTCAGTTGGACCTCTTTAATGAACCACTTATGCCTGGTTCTCTCTCCATACCCAACCATCAGGCCTTTATCAATTAATCTTTCTAAACTTCTGGTAATTATTTTGGTAGCATCCTTAACTTTGGTTTTTCCTGTTCCAACATAAAACTTCTTAAGTTTCCCACGGGCATAGCGACCGCCGACTAAGCTGTTTATTAAAATATATTTTTGCAGTTTTGATAGCATTTTCGAATGTCGAATGAAGTATATTGAATGTCGTTTACGTCGTCCGCCACTCAACGTTCAACATTCGTCTTACGATAATTTAAAATTATTGATTTCCAGGCTGAATTTGTAACCCAAAAACTTTGCCGCCATCCGGCAATAAACCATTCTCTCAGTAAAAATTTCAAAATAATCCATCACTTCCACGAATTTCTTATCAATATCCAGATCCAGCTTGATTATTTTTTTACTGGGGGAAATATCCAAATGATTATCAGTTACTGCATAATTAACCCGATCATGAATATCTATTTTAATCTTATCAAGTTTTTTCACCAGCACCCTGGAACGATGTACATCAGATTTATCAGCGATAATTGTGACGGCCGCAATTTTATTCATAATATTCACGTCTTCTTTGTCATGAGCGACAATTGCCTGCATAATATCGGCAATTTGGCTGATGTTTTTGTTTTCATTAAAAACCTGATGGAAAAGCTGCGCCCCCCAATAATGATGATAAGTTCTGCCCAGGAAATTTCCCATATCATGGCAATAACCTGCTATTATCGAACTTTCTAAATCTTGTTTATTGAATCGAAGTTTTCTGGCGATTTTACCGGCTCGATCAGCTGTAATACCCACGTGCCGAAAGCCATGGTCAGTAAAACCATTGATTTTCAAATACTCGCCAGACCTTTTGATAAACTCATTGATTTGGGGATTGGTTTTAACTTCTTCAAAATTTAACATATTCTTATATCCTGTAACTTATAACTCAAAACTCTCAAAATTATGTATCCTCTTGAGATACAAGTTACAAGTTTCGAGGTCATTATTTTATGTGTATTCCTAATTCATCTAATTGTTCTCTGTCAACTTCAGACGGCGAATCCATCAGCGGATCTCGGTTATCAGTTGTCTTTGGAAAAGCCATCACTTCGCGAATAGATTCTTCGCCGCACAAAATTGCGATAAATCTATCCAAGCCAAAAGCAATGCCGCCATGCGGCGGGACACCATAGTCAAAAGCTTCCAGTAAATGGCCAAACTTTTCTTTTATTTCTTTATCTGAATGTCCCAGGGCTTTGAAAACCTGTTTTAGAACCTCTGGCTTATGAGAACGTATTGACCCTCCGGCAATTTCCGAACCATTCAAAACCAAATCATACTGCAAGGCTCTGATTTTATCAGAAGGGCCTTTGATTAGTAATGGCAAATCCTCGGGATTAACAGCGGTAAACGGATGGTGGGCCGCTCCCCATCTCTGGTCTCCTTCTTTGTATTCAAACATTGGAAAATCAGTCACCCATAAAAAAGCGAATTCATTGTTATCTTTCTTGTCTTTTCTGACATCAGGCCTGTCTGTCTGGTGTTTTGACATGGCTTCCTGATAAGCCATTGAAGCAAAGCTTATTTTAGCTTCGGGTTTTACCTCGCTTAAAACTTTTTTAATTAATTTTTCCACCAAAGACATTATTTCTTCTTGGGAAACAAAGCTTAACTCCAGATCCAGCTGAGTAAATTCTGCCTGTCGGTCACCGCGCTGATCTTCATCTCGGAAACAACGGACAATCTGAAAATACTTTTCCAAACCACTAATCATCAATAGCTGTTTGTACTGCTGAGGGCTCTGCGGCAAAGCATAAAATTTGCCCGGATAATTCCTGGAAGGCACCAAAAAATCACGGGCCCCTTCCGGAGTTGATTTGGACAGATAAGGCGTTTCAATCTCCCAAAAATTTTCAGCATACATATATTCTCTGATGGCTTTTATAATCTCATGTCTAATTTTAATATTACCTTTCATTCGCTCGTGTCTCAGATCCAAATATCTATACTTCATCCTTAGTTCCTCGCCTGCTTGTCTGTCTTCATTATCAATTTCAAAAGGCGGCGTCTTGGCCTCGCTCAAAATTTTTACTTCTTTGGCCAATATTTCAACCTCGCCGGTTGGTAAATCTTTGTTCACCTGTTTGGCGCCTCTCTGCTGCACCACGCCCTTAATCTCTAGAACATATTCAGGTTTAATATCTTTCATTAGCTCTTGGGAAGCTTGATCCAATTCACTGGGCACCAAAACAACCTGGACGATGCCTGAGCGATCGCGCAAATCCACAAAAATAATTTTACCCATTTTGCGGATGGCATGAGCCCAGCCCTTGAGCATAACCTCCTCGCCTGTTTTGTTTATTGTGTCAATATTGTTTGTTTTCATATATTTTATCAGCTTAAGTAGTTTTGTCCTGTTTTTTCTTCTTTTAAAACTTCTTTTTGAGTTTCTTTTTTTGCCTTATAAAAATTTAATAATGAAAAAATTATAACACTGCCCAAAATAATTCCGAATAAATTCAATGAAAAAGTTACCAAAGATTCCCTGGCTACAGCCAAATGCAAATTGGAAAGACCGATGCCGACAACAGACAAAGGGGGGAGCAAGGAAACGGAAATAGCAACGCCCGGCAGCATAGCGTATAGATTTTTCTTTGCCCAGGCAAAAGTTGCCGCCAAACCCGCTGTAAAAGCAACCAGAAAATAAGGTATATTGCTAATAAGCCTGGATTCAATTTCCAAATTATACTCGGTGACTGGAAACATAAACGAAATTATCAAAGATACTCCAACGATGATTAATGAAGAAATAAATATAATTTTAATAGACCGCCAAATAAGCTTGCCGTCAGCAATAACTATGCCCAGAGCTAATGTTAAAATGGGCGTTAAAAGCGGTGTTATCAGCATGCCGCCAATTATTACCGCTGAATTATTAAGCATCAAGCCCAAAGTCACAACAATAGCTGACAAAATCAGCATCAAATAAAAATCAAATGTTAAACGGCTGCTGTCAAGAAGCTCTTCAACAATTTCCAGCTGAATCCTTTTGGTAATTTTCAAGCCGTGTTCATGTCCATTTTTGCCCACAATCTTCTTTTTGAAAAAAAACTCTAACATTTATTTAATTAATATAGTTATCTTACTTATTATTAATAGTTAAAACTGCTTTACGGCTTTATCCGATTAATCATCCTGGGGAAAGGAATAGTCTCTCTGACATGCTTAGTGCCGCACAGCCAGCCCACCAAACGCTCTAAGCCAACTCCAAAACCGGAATGAGGTACTGAGCCGTACTTTCTCAAATCCAAATACCATTCGAATTCCTTGACCGGCAATTTGTGTTCCTTGATTCTTTTTAATAATGTCTGATAGTCGTCTTCTCTCTGGGAACCGCCAATAATCTCGCCAAAACCTTCGGGTGCAATCAGATCATCGCAGAGAGCCAATTCATCAGCTCCGTCGCGCTTCATATAAAACGCTTTGATCTTGGCCGGCCACTTCTCAACAAAAATCGGTAAATCGCTGTCTTGAGTTAACAATGTTTCATCATCGCCGCCCAAATCTTCATCCTCCTTAATGTCCGAGTCTAAGCTTTGCAGCTTCTTGACTGCTTCGGCGTGAGTCATTCTGGTAAATGGCGGCTTAATTTTTTCCAACGGCTTGGTATCTCGTTCCAAAATTTCCAATTCCTTTTTATTTAAACTTAAAACCTTACCAATCACGAACCAAATCAGCTGTTCTTGAATTTTCATATTTTCCTCATGATCAACAAAAGCTGCTTCCGCATCCATCATCCAGAACTCAGTCAGGTGCCTTCTGGTCTTGGATTTCTCTGCCCGAAAAACCGGTCCGAAATCAAACACCCGACCATGGCTAAAAATCGCCGCTTCAATATAAAGCTGACCTGACTGCGATAAGTAGGCCTTATCATTATCAAAATAATTTATTTCAAAAAGTTCAGTCGTGCCTTCACAAGCATTGGGCGTCAAAATCGGCGAATCTATTTTGATGAAACCTTCTTGATTCAAATATTCGTAAATCGCATTGATGATAGTATTTCTAATTCTCTGGATTGCCCACTGTTTTGATGATCTCAGCCACAGATGACGTTGATCCAGTAAAAAATCCGGTCCATGTTCTTTCTTACCAATAGGATATTCCTCGGCCGTCTGAATAATTTTTAGATTGCTTACTTGTAATTCGTACTCGTCTTTTTTCGGATGCTTACTGATTTCACCAGTTAACTCAACCGAACTCTCCAGAGTAATTTTTTGGCAGGCCTGCCAGACCTCATCACCGACTTCTTTTTTGGAGACAATGGCCTGCATAAATCCTGAACCATCTCTGATTTGCAGAAAAGAAATACTACCCGAAGAGCGAAAATTATAAACCCAGCCCTGGATAACTGCCTCTTTGCCTATAAATTTACTGGCTTGATCGATAGTAATATTTTTCATAGTTTTTACAATTTTTTCTTCCTTTTTTAGCTTTAATATAAAAATTAACCTCGTTTTCTCTCCATATTAAAATAATTAAACAACGGGGCTAAATTTGCATTAATTATAATATTTTTTTTAATTTTTGTGAAGTCTTAAATCACGGACACCCACGGTAGAAGTTCACGGATGCTTCACTGAAAAAACACGGACAAATTATGTTCCGTGAGTTATCCGCGTTTAGTCGGTGAACTTTATCTGTGAATATCCGTGAAGTATCGACGTTTTTTATAAATTATTTTAATAAAAAAAGTTTTTTATCATTTGTATAAATTCTTCTAATTACTTGGGTTCTTGGCGAACCAAAATTTACAATAAAACCTAATTCATATTTTGAGTGACATAAATAAGTTATTAATTGGTTGATATGACGACTTTCTAATAAATTAACTGCCTTTATTTCAATAATAATCTTGTTTTCAATTAACAGGTCTGGCTTATAATAATCAATAACTTTTCCAGAAAACGGATCAAGGATTTCAATTTTTGGAAACTCTAAATAACCTATATTTTCACTAATCAATCTTTGACATATTATTTTATGATACGCCCTCTCCTTGAATAAACACCCAAATTCCTTGCTAATTTCAAAAAAAAGCCCCCGTAATTTATATGATAATTCTTCTTCTATCAACATTTTTTAAAAAAAAATAAAACAAAGCTTAAAAGCCCTGTTTTTTTATATATTATTATATTAAAGCTGTTTAGTCAACTATCGCAGGCACTCCCGAATAAAAATAGCTAACACGGACACCCACGGTAGAAGTTCACGGATGCTTCACTGAAAAAACACGGACAAATTATGTTCCGTGAGTTATCCGCGTTTAGTCGGTGAACTTTATCTGTGAATATCCGCGAAAGTCTGTAAATAATCGTGAGTCTTCTTGTTATTTAGTGTCGCCTTGACAAACCAGAATATTTCAATTATTATACTGATTAACGTTTTAAGCACCTACCACCTAATCAACGAACCTTCAAAAGGAGGCTTGTATGTGTCTGACGCCGGAACAACTGGGAGCAAGAGAAATTGCCTACATGGTTCCCTCTGGACAAGAAAAATTACACATTGTCCATTTCCAAGATGGAGACTACGGTCTGTTTGATGAAATAAGAATGGCGCTTCTCAAACAAAAACGCTTTTCGGACATTGGGCAATTTGCTGGTGGCGAAGCCTATGCAAAACTTTTAAACGGCCTTGAAGTGGTGATTGATACCAAAGGACAAATTGTCAAAGATCACCCGAAGCAAATGCCAATTTTTCAGTAAATTCTTTAACCGCTTCGTTAAATTGAAGCGGTTTTTTATTTTTTCAAAAAAAGCTCACTAAAGACAAGTAAATTAATTATAATTTTATCCAACTATTTAATATTATTATATGGCTGCGGAATTAAAACACCAACAAACTTTTGAAATTATTTTACCAAACCTGATCCACAAATTAAAGAAACGAAACCTGCGTTGACCCGCCGTCAGCCGCCGCAAAGCGGCGGCCTGCCTCGCAGAAAATTTTGCCTTACATTTTTTATTTGCGCGCACCTATCTAAAAAATTTCAATTTGGGAAAAGCAAAATTTTCTGCTTGGCTCCGCGCGGGTACGCACGGGCGGCGGGATTTCGCTCGCGGGCGAAAATTTTCCCCCTCAAACTCCCCCAATTTTTGCCCGCTCGCTTTTTATCTGTCATTATTGACGGGTTGACGAATTATTTTTCAATCAAATTCACAATTTTCTTTTGACCTGTTATAATAGTTATATGTATTTATCAATTAAAATTTCTCGTTTATCTAATCTTTTATTTTTCGCCCAAAAAACAAACAAATATAACTCGGTTAAATTTGATTTACAAAAATATTTAACTGATGAAAATGTCACCCTGTCTTTTTATGGAAAAGATGAAAATAAAATTTGGAAACAGATTGAAAAATCAATCGGAAAACAAAATATAAAACAAATAAAAAAAGCCATTATTCCGCTGAAATTCGATTTTTCTTCCCATTGGAGCAAAATATCTAAACATCTGCTTCTATGGAAACAATATTTTCAAAATAATCAGTCTATATTTCAACAAGCCATTCTTGAATTAAAAAAACTGAGTGGGATAAAATATTTCACAATTTCTAAAATTCCGATTTACCTTATTTCTGACCCCGTAAGTAATGATAAAGAGATCAATGCTTGGTTTTCTTGGACGCCAAAAGAAAATTTTATAGTCGTTGAAATCCCGCTTGGTCTTAAAGTGCCTAATAATTTCTTTCCATTAGCTGTTTTAGCACATGAATTTTTTCATTTAATGCTGAGGGAAAATAAAAATCTATTTTTAAAAATCACTAACATTGCCAGAGAAAACGATAAATTATTTACAAAACTGGCAGAAGGTATGCCAAACAGAATATTTCTGGAAGAATTGCTGATTAGTTCATTTATTCCTGAGGGTTATTTGAGCGAGAAATGCTTCAACACGAAAATTATTTCCCATACTTCAAGGCCAAAAGATTTATTGGGATGGCGGAAGTTTGTTGCCTTCAAACTCTATCAAGCAACAAAGAAGTATATCAACGACACTTGGCAAATTGATGAAAATTATCTTAAGGATTTAATGGGAATCATCAAACAAAATGCAAAATAAAAGCCCCTTCAGAATTTTGGTCTGAAAGGGTGTTGGTGGTCACTTTCTATTTGCCCAGTGACCCTTGTCCCAAGCCTTATCCCAAGGCTTTTCCTTTCCCGAAGCCTGCATCGTGGCCTCTTTCTTAGCCTCCAGCAGAACTTTCGGAACGGGCCGTGAGCTTGCTTTCGCGGCAGAAACAGAATCCAACATGGCTTTCACCTCCTTTCGCGTTGAGTTAAAATGTACTACTCTTGGTTAAAATTGTATGATCTTATTCTAGTTGAAACGTGTTTAAAGTACCTTTGTAGATTTTTACACACTTCGTTTGGCGGTTCAACAGAATTAAGCTGTTCGTAGCAATCCTTTGCGCATCCTCCCTTACATATAAAATACCAATCGCAGGCGCGACAGAACTCTTTTCTTTTTTCCAGCAGCTCTCGGAAGATTTGTAGCCGCGAATTTGATCTAACTGCGGTCGGTTCATCAAAAACGCTGCCGAAACGCAAATCGTCTGTCTTTAGAAAAGAATCGCAGCCGTAAATTGAGCCGTTAGAGTAGACAGTGACAAACTGGTCGCACTGCCCCATATAGATACACTCGCATTTATTTCCTCCGAGAATCAGACTAACAACGCTCTGTATATCTCTAATCTCAACTTCTGGATCATCTAATTCCAACCAGAGATCAAAAATGGCGATCATGAAATCAACGTATTGCGCTGGTGAAATAACCAACGAAGATACGTTATTACAATACCCTATATTTTTCACTCTGGCGAATTTCAACTTTTTTATATTTTCCGCAAGAAAAAAGTTGAAAATTTCTTTTGGGAATCCGTGATTGACAGTGCTTATGCCGCAGATTATTCCGTTGAATATCTCTGCTTGGCGTAACAAGTCAATGCCCTTCAGGACTTCATCGTATGATCCTTTTTGGGTGGGATAACGACGAACTTGATCGTGAAATTCTTTTGGACCATCAAGGCTCACGCCGATAAGGAAATCGTTTTCTTTGAAGAAACGAACCCACTCTGGAGTAATAAGAGTAGCGTTTGTTTGAAGAAAGTTTATGATTTTCTTTCCTTGTTTCTCCCATGTGCGTTGAATTTCCACTGCCTCGCGATAGAATTCCAGTCCAGCAAGTAAGGGTTCGCCTCCATGCCAGATAAACTCAATGTCGTCTTGATCGCTACAGAAGAAATCAATCACAGCCTTCAATGTTACCGGACGCATACGATTTCTAACGGCATATTCTTTAAGCCCAGAAGTATAGCAGTACGAACAAGATAAGTTGCACGCCCCGTTGATTGGTTTAACAATCGGAGTCGTAACTGATCGGCAAAACAATGTAATCACCTCCTTATTTGAATGTTGTAAAGGGACATTTTAGAAAATCACTATGATTTTCTTTACTATGTTTAGTAGTAATTCACATTAAACATTTGTCAATATCAAAAAATAATTCGTCAACCCGTCAATAATGACAGATAAAAAGCGAGCGGGCAAAAATTGGGGGAGTTTGAGAGGGAAAATTTTCGCCCGCGAGCGAAATCCCGCCGCTCGTGCGTACCCGCGCGGAGCCAAGCAAAAAATTTTGAGTTCGTGCCGTCAAATGCTGCTGCCGGGACTGTCCCGCTTCGCGGGATAAAGACTCTCACCACATATTTTTTACTGCCGAGGGTGGACTCGAACCACCAACATCTGCGTTAACAGCGCAGCGTTCTACCTTTGAACTACCCGGCATCAAAAAATATGCTATGAAAATTGGTTTAAACTAAGATTTTATATCGCCTGCCGTAGCCGAGAGCCCAGCTCTCGGCTGCTGAAAAATTAACTTAAAAACCACCGATTTTGACTCGGTGGTTTATTTATTTAAATTAACTTAAAACTCACCAAGTCATAACCGGTTATTATTATTGTTATTATTAAATTGTTGGCAGATAATATCCATAGTATTTTTACATTAGCAAAATATTTATAATAATGCAAGTCAAATAATCAACCACCAGCTCTAACGCTGGTGGTTTTTAGTTTGCCGCCTACGGCGGCTAATTCATTTGGTTGGAAAGCCGAGTTTAAGTTGATCTAAATCAACTTGATGATAGCGTTGATTCTGGATGTAGTTTTTAACTATTGCTTCATTAATACCAA
>Ga0210057_1006240_pt1 | contig 14884 bp, 17 predicted proteins | sample CryGeyCG2114_010_2_FD_183968 | JGI IMG/M metagenome (GOLD analysis project Ga0210057, IMG submission 183968) | Groundwater microbial communities from aquifer - Crystal Geyser CG10_big_fil_rev_8/21/14_0.10 (SPAdes) (version 2) | ecosystem: Environmental > Aquatic > Deep subsurface > Groundwater ... | reverse complement strand
GTAATACTAACAATTCGGGCGTATTATTCCCCAGTGGAAGCTCAAGCCACTCTCAAGCGGGCGGGAACACTCTAGTGGCTTCCTCTCAAGTTGCTTTTGCCAACTCGACACCGAGACCCTTTGGAACACTCGCCCAAGCAGATCGCGGTCTTGATGAAAGCGAACAAGGTGATGTGCTGGCGTTTGCAGCGCAGAAGCAGTCTGAGGAGGAAGGCGGCATTAAAATTAACCTGGCTTGGCTAGCCGTTTTGGTGCCGGCCTACTTCATCATCGCCCTTGCTCGCAGGAGATATGTATCAGGAAGCTAAACTCTGGTACAATTAGTAAGTATGAACTTTTTCCTCTCTGCCGTTGCGGTTTTTGTTATTGTGCTCGGAGCACTCATAAACCGTACCATCGCAAGTATCTCGGAAGCGCCTAATACTCAAGAAACCCCTGCGACAGAAGTACTGTCAGGCCGGGACGAGCAGCCGCCCGAAGCGCAGCCCAAACCAACTCCTACTCCCGAGCCACCAGCCCCTCAGCCCGAGCTCCAAGGCGAGTATATATACCAGGGTGCATCCATTGTAAGTAGAGACCCTTTAGTGATGCGCTCAAACGACGCCCCGGAGGCGATATCCGACTGGTACGAGAGCAAGATCCGTGCGGCAGGTTTTGACGTTAAAAGTTTTGTTCGCACCAATACAAACGGAAACCTCCTCCATAAGTTTGCAGCCGAAGACGGCGATGGTAGCTCGATTACGGTTGAGATCGACCGCCCATCGGGCGAAGAAGTGACCAAAATCACGGTGACAAAATAAGTATCTGAAGCTATCATTGGTCATGGCCGCGAAAGTTGAAAACATTGTCCCCGCAAAAAGGGTCGTCGCAATATCTTTTTTCGTTGACCTCATCGACGTTGCTATTAACCTGACGGTAATGGTTTTGACCGGCAGCGCCGTGCTTTTGGCCGAGTCTCTCCAGGGAATATCGGACCTTTTTTCAGTAACCTTTGTGATGATCGGAGTCCGGCGTTCTCAAAAGCTCCGTGACCGCTTTCACCAGTTTGGGTATGGACGAGAGCTTTACTTCTGGGCCCTACTTTCAGCTCTTGCCTTTTTGTTTGCATCGGGAATTCCCTCTTTGCTTTTTGGCTTGAGGCGTGTTTTCGCCCCGGAACCCCTTGAGAACATGGCGCTTGCTTATATTGTCCTGTCAATTGCGATAGTTACAAACGGGTACTCGCTTTTTGTCAGCAGCAAAAGGCTACTTGGTGGAGCTAAGCTTGCTGATCTTCCCTTAACTTTTTGGAAGTCCCCTCGAGTCGAGACTAAGGTTACCTTCGTACGGGACCTAATGGGTGCCTCCGCAGCATCGGTTGGAATAGTCTCGCTTTTTTTGTTTGCCTTGACGGGAAACCAGGTATTTGATGGGATAGGTGCCGCCCTCATCGGAGTAATTCTAATCGTATTTGCTCTGCTTCTTGCTTTGGGGGTGCACGATCTCATTATTGGCAGAAGCGCACCAATTGGCGTGCAGATTAAAATTAGAAAAATAATCAGGTCGCACAACGAAGTCAGAAAGATTTTAGATTTTAAAACGATGTATGCGGGCCCAGACACGATTTTGGTCAGCGCAGAAATTGGAGTGGTGCAAGCAATGACTGCCAAAAGAATTGAAGACTTAGTTGATAAAATTCAAGACGAGATTGAATTGTCTGTTCCAGAAGTACGTTTTGTAGATCTTCAGGTTGAGAAGTCCGAAGCAAGCAAGAAAGAAAGACTACGGGAAAGACCCCCAAGCGACTATTAGTTATTTTATGCAGTCCAGAATGCGCTGCGTCGCTTTCGTATGTATAATGGAGTAGAACCTGCTCAATGAAAGTTTCAACGGACAATTTGCGAAGAGTTCTGGTCGACTCAGGCTTTGTTAAGCCTCAGGACTTTGACGATGCTGCACAGTCTGCCTCTGATATGGGTCGGAAGGTGGAGGACATATTGGTTTTTCGCGGACTCGTGACGACGGATGCGCTCGCCAAGATGATCGCGCAGTACCTTCGCGTTCCCTATGCCGACCTTGCCCATTTTATTATTCCTGACCAAACGCTCCAGATTATCCCCGAGAAACTTGCTCGTACATACCGGATGGTCCCAATTGGTTTTGAAGCCAACAGTCTCAATCTGGCCATGGAAGACCCGCAAAACTTTGAAGCAATAGAGCTTGCGAAGAGACATACGAATATGCAGATCGTTCCGCACTATGCCACCGAGATAGACATCCGTCGAGCTTTGGGCCAGTACAAGCGATCGATTAGGGCTGAATTTGACCGAGTTATAGAGGAGAGCGTTAAACAGGCAACGCCTGGTGAAGACGTTTTGAAGGCGGCTGAAAACTTGCCGATTGTCAAAATGCTTGACACAATTGTCGAGTTTGGCACTGCCGAGCGTGCCAGTGACATTCACATTGAAGTGCAAGCAGAGCAAGTGGTGGTCCGCTTTCGCATTGACGGAGTTTTGAGGGATATTATAAAGCTCCCAAGGACCGTAGAAGAAGCTCTAGTTGCTCGGGTTAAAATCCTCTCAAACCTAAAGCTGGACGAGCGGCGGGCCCCACAGGACGGACGGTTTAAGTATAAAATTGACGAAGAGGCGATTTCCCTGCGTATCTCTATAATCCCCGGTTTTTACGGAGAAAACGTGGTGATGAGGATCTTGAGGGAAAGTGACCGGCCGCAAAGCCTGGAAGAGCTGGGGCTGTTCGGCAGGAATTTGGAGGTTATAAAGAAAAACATGTATAAGCCACACGGCATGATGCTTATTACAGGCCCCACAGGAAGCGGGAAGACGACGACTCTATATTCGATACTGAATATACTAAATACCGTTAGGGTAAAAATTGCTACAATAGAAGATCCGATAGAGTATGGAATTGCGCGAGTTACTCAAATCCAGGTTCAGCCCAAAGTGGGGCTCGATTTTGCAGCGGGGTTACGCGCGCTTCTTCGGCACGACCCGGACATTATGATGGTGGGAGAAATAAGGGACGGGGAAACAGGTAAAATTGCCGTTCACGCAGCTCTTACCGGGCATTTGGTGCTTTCAACTCTTCACACCAATGACACCGTTGGTGCGATTCCTCGGCTTTCGGACATGGGTGTCGAAAACTATCTTGTTGCTTCGACGGTGAACGTGATAATTGCCCAGCGCCTGGTCAGAAAGGTCTGTAGCGCTTGCCTTGTTGAATACAAGCCGGAGCAGCCCATTTTAGATCGCCTCAGTCGCGAGTTCGACATGGACTTGGTAAATCAGAAATTTTACAAAGGCGGTGGGTGCGCGGAATGTGGCGGCACCGGTTTCTCAGGCCGTGTGGGGATTTATGAAGTGCTTGAAGTAACTGAAGCCATTCGCTCCCTCATAAATGACAAGTCAGGGACTGATGAAATTCGGGAAGTTGCCGAAAAAGAGGGAATGGTCTCTATGCTCAGAGACGGCGTGGACAAGGTTTCTTCGGGCCTGACGACGATTGAGGAAGTACTGAAGGCAGTCCTCGAGGAATAATTTATGAATACACTTTTGCACGAATTTTTAAAGTATGCCTTTATTTAGTTACAAAGCGCAAGACCAGTTTGGGAAAATCGTTGAAGACACAGTGCAGGCCTCGACAAAAGAGGAGGCCGCATCGGCGCTTGCGGCCAGAGGACTGGTACTTTTGACTTTAAAAGCTCCACAAAAATCGGTTTCTCTGTTTGAACGGAGTATAAGTGTATCTGAAAAAGCGTCTTTTGCGCGCTTTATGGGAACGATGCTTAGAAGCGGAATGGGCATTCCGGAGGCGGTCGACATCATCCGTGAGGAGACAAAATCAAAGAAGCTTACCAAAGTGCTCTCCGACATTTCCTACCAAACACGGAAAGGGAAAAGTCTGTCTAGTGTGTTGAGCGATCATCCTAATGATTTTGATCCGGTTTTTTTGACCATGATCAAGGCAGGTGAGGAGTCGGGCAACCTTGACGAGTCGTTTGACTACTTAGCAGAGCAGCTTTCGGGCAGCCATGAACTAGCCCAGAAAATTAAGGGGTCTCTTATGTACCCGGCGGTCATTATCATGGCCATGATTGGCAACGGAATACTTATGGGGGTTTTTGTACTACCTCGCATTGCGGAGTCATTTTTGAAACTTGATTTTCCCCTGCCTGTTTACACCACGCTCATCCTAAATTTGGGGCAATTTTTGGGCAACAATTCACTACTTTTTATAATTTTTGTAGTTTTAACTATTGCTTTTTCGTTTGCCCTGCTTTTCATAGGTAGAACCAGAGCAGTTATCCTGCGGTCTCTTCAGATAGTTCCGGCTGTCAAAAATGTTATTAACGCAATAGACATAGCGCGCTTCACCAGGACGCTATCAACGCTTTTAAGAAGCGGCGTGCCCATTGTACAAGCGCTTGACGTGTCCGCCGACAGTATTACCCAGGAGAAACTGAAAAAGAAGGCAAAGGGCTTTGGAGAGTTTGTGGAGAAAGGGCAGTCGCTATCGGACATGCTGACCAGTAATCGCAACGTTTTTCCCGGAGTGGTGGTTCAGTCGATTAAAGCAGGGGAGACATCCGGAAGCCTGGAAAAGGTACTTGCCGAGGTGGCTATATTTTATGAAAAAGAAGTCGACTTTTCGCTCAAGCGCTTGACTGCACTTTTGGAGCCTGCGCTCATGCTTTTTATTGGCGTGGTGGTGGGTGTTATGGTTATTATGATGATAGCGCCCATCTATAGCATAATCGGGGGCTTGCAAACATCCATTCAAGGACAATGAAAAACCGCACTAGAAACATACTCTTGGTTACGATGGGAGTGGTCATTTTGGTCTTGCTTATTGTAGTTTTTAGAGGGAGCTCTGGCACTATGACGGGTTTTGAAGAAATAGATACTGTTGTGGTCAGAAATAGTGGCAGCACACTGGTGGTGGGTCGCAATGGCGGAGTTGAGCTAACAAGCACTCAAGGTATATTCACGGACAGGTGGACCTCCGGGAAAATCAGCGCGTTCTTTAGTTATCTAGAGGAAAACTATTCAGGTAGCGCTGTTTTTAATGAAAGCACTGCTAAGTTTGCAGGACTTGATGGTGACGAGCTAGTTTTTATAGTTGGGCAAGAAGTTTCGGGGGCCAGTGGGCCTGGCGGAGGTGGGGCCACGGAGACAGGAGGGTCTCCCGGGGGAGCGAGTGGAGGGTCTGGTGGTGGTGGGAGCGGAAGCTCAGCTGGCTCCGGCGACGGCGGATCAGACGGTAGTAGCGGGTCAGGCACCTCTGGCGGGGGTGGAGGGAGCGAGTGTCTTTTTTGGCGGCTGTCATATTGTGTTATCCTCCATACTCCTGCTCCGTCGGCAACTCCCACTAGTGGCCCCGGGATTTTACCCGCGGATTGCGGAGAGAACCTTGAAACGGGCAGGACGGTCATTGGGAACGAACTTTGTCTTCCAACGCCCACCCCATCTCCCACGCCATAAAATAAACTCCCCACGACCTCGCGTCGGGGTTTTGTCATTTCAAGCCTGCAGCTTGCCTCTCTTCGCTTGGGAAAGCTTCATCCCTAGCGACGCCTCGCGGGGTTTTAAGCTTGGAAATGATAAACAAGCCCCCGCGCGCAACTTGTACTAATGAATTAATTCATTAGTACAAATATATCGTGGGCTTATTTCTCACGCCAGGTGATGAATTCAAACTCTCCCGCGGTGGGGAAAAAGGGCGGGGGAGAGAAAAGTAGGCCCCCGTCGTAGTTAATAGTTCTTGCTATAAACCCGGAGATGATCTCTCCTCCGCTTGTATAATTCCAAAATGACTTGTTGAAGGAAATGAGAGAGCCGTTTATGGTGAGGCTGTTTCTGATTGAGTTGGTCGGCCCGCCACACCCCGACCAGTAGCCGTGTCTTACTATCTGCCCCCCCTGGGCCATGAGTGCTGCGTCTATCCTGAAGTCGTCCGGCAAATCCCTAGCAAAATAGATGTCGTTTTGGGCGATAAGTCCAAGAATGTCCGAGCCGTCCTGATCTGCGTATGTGATATTTCCCCTTATCCAGATATTTTTTTTCGAGGAGGTTACCGGGAAGCCAGCAGCGACCACGGTTATCCTCCCATCGATGTTTCCTTCTACCCACAGATTGTCTTCGGCAAATATGATAGGGGTATCCGACAGGTTAAATGTGCCCACTGGTGTTTCATTTTCGATTAGTTGGAATCTCCGCCTGCAACCGCCCTGTCCTTGTTGTCCTAACCCTTGCCCTGGGGGCAGGTATCCGTTGATAAAACCGGTGGCAGTGACTTTCGCAATAGTGACAGTCTCTGCTGTAAAAGTAACGTGGTAGCCGGAGTCTCCTGATTCGGGCAGGTAAACCCCGGAGTTTTGAGCGCCTGTTCTCATCTGGGCAAAGTCAAACGAGGTCGCGCCAAAGTCAATGGGGGTTACCGGAAACTGCCAGAGACTTTGGTCCCCTCCACTCCCCCATACTCCCGGCTGTTCGGTGGGCGGAAAACAGCCCGTTTCTGTCCCACACATGTAGGTTTCCTTGGCACTTGTCACTTGCCCCGTGTTTGTTCCGTCCATCCTAATCCCATTGTTGCTGTGGATGTTGCCGTTGACTGTTATATTAGTGCCGTACCAGGTACTGGCATTTGAAAGAAATGAGTAGTTTGCAAATGACGGACGGCCGTACTGCACCTCAACAGTTCGGGAGATCCCAGGAAAATCATTCGTTCTACCGGTTGAGCGTATTGTGACAATTGACGAGCCATCTTCCGGGGGGACAATCTCCAGGCTAAACTCTCCCACCTCTGCCCCCTGTGGGTCTGTGTATGTGTGGACGTATGGCCCCGGCCCGCCGGTCCCGTCTTGGAAATCTTCCGGTTCATGAGCCAAGTGCCAGCGGTAGTAGTTAACTCCTGCCTCTGCGATGTAAAGAGATTGGTCAAGGGCAATGTCGCGGTTTGAAAAATTAAGCTGAAGTGAAAGCGCCAAAATTATTCCATAAATCACGACCATAAACGCCCCCGCGATCACTAAAAGGGCTGGCGTGACAGAGCCTATTTCTTCTCCCTCAGGAACTTTTTTGAATAATTGAAAATTGATCATTGGTTGTTGCTATAGATTATCCTTCAGTGTCCGCAAGTGAACGAAAGAGTCAAGCTGAAGCTGTTCTTTTGCGTCGCTACTGGCGTTAACCACTACCACCATTTGTACCATAGAAACCTGGGATAAACTGGCGGGAGTGGGGAGCGGGTTGTTTTCCGTATCGGTCGGCCAGCCGTCATTGAAATAGAAAAAGACAGGGGTGTCTTCGTTTTTAAGGTTTTGTGTAAGAATATTCGTGCGTGGAGGGTCTGAGTAGGCTGGTGGCTGTCCTGTTGGTTCCACCACGCTCCTTACAAGATCTGTCCCTTGGACAAAGTAAGACACTTGCTCGGCTTGGTCGTCAAAGTCCACGTCTGAGTAGAACGTAATTAGATTATCATCGGCCACGACGAGGGCGTACGCACCGTTCTCGCCCGATTGGGCCTTTCGAAGCTCTCTGGCCATTGTATTTATTGCTTCACTCCCGCCTTCTACCGTAACGAAAGAGCTAAAGGATGTTAACTGAAAGTCTCCTATTATTTGCTGAAGTCCAAGTATCCCCACGCCAAGTACTATCAAAAGGAACGACGCAATTGATACTTCGATAATAGTAAAGCCTTGCGATCTCATTGTGGGTTTAATATCGTCAATACTTTAGTGTAGCCGTTTACCACCACGCTTTCGCTTGAGTCAAGAAATCCCGAGGCCGTGGCCTCCAGGACGTAATCGCCGTTTGCTAACCCTTTGAAAAAAACCTGCCCATAGTCCGGAGCATCAACCGATCCGCTGATAAGTACTTCCTCAAACTCGCCGTCACCTCGTAGTGTGGCAGACACAGAGGCTATTGGGTTTTGCCCCCCATCGGTGAACTGTGAAAGTAAACCAGGGGAGCTTTCAGAAAGTGAGATGAGCAGTGTTAACTCGTCTGTTGGGTTGATACTAAATGGATTGAGTGGGTTAGTCCCGGCAATAAATTTTTCTTCGCTCTCCGGCGGGGTAACGACGTAAGTATCCCATTCAAGCTCCTCAATCGTTAGCCCTCCCCCGCTATCAGTCACGATGTTTTGGTCAAATTTATGTACAGGGAGGTCGATGGTATCCGTCCCTATAATCTTACCCCCCTTGAGGTTTATTATTTGGTTTGCCAGAGGAGCGAAATCATTGTCTCTGTCGTTCAGGGTGTTTATAGATAGGCGCGCAAAACGGTCAATTGCAAAGCTCACGTCCGTTACTTGGCTTTCAAGCACCGTCTGGTGTGGAGTTATCGGGTTTGCGACCTCCGTCGTGCCGTAAGTTCTATCTGTACTCATGCCTTCTTTGGTTACTGTTATCTCGTAGCACCCTGTGCACTCCGGAGCTCCGGGTAACACCACGCGGCCGGTGTCGCTGGTTTCGATAGTCAAATTCACTGGTGGGTTCGCACTTGGTGCTTGTATCAGGACCTGCGCCTGCGGGACCGGGAGCCCTTGAGAGTCAAAAACTAAGACCGAAAGTGTCCCCCCTCCCTCAACGCTTTCTACCCCGCGCGGGGCTATGTCGCTTATAAGCGTGACGGTGTTTGCTCTCGAGGCGGCGAGCCCCCCCCACGAGACGTCGACGCGCACTCGCTTATAGTCAGTGGGCAGTGTATCTATCGGAGCTTGGCCGTCAAATGGGTCATCTATAAATATAACACTGGTCAGAACTGTATAAGGCAGCCCTTTTTTTCTGACGGTCTCGCTTTGCAGGAGTACACCCGGGGGGATGCCCCCTATCGTTCCGACGTCATCATAAGGCAGATTACTGGCGGTTTCCATCTTTTCCGTCGCGATGGCCTGAGCGGTAGTTCTGGTACGTGTGAAGTTCACCAGGTCGAAGCCTGCCAGGACAAGCGTGAAGATGGTTTGGCTAAGCATTAAAAATATTCCTAGCGCAATAATAACCCCTATGTATATTTGTCCACGAGCAGACATACCCCAGTATACACAAATTTATGTATAATGAAGTTAACCTGCCATGGCAAAATCGTTTATTTCGGTAGTATTTTTTAGCGATAAAGTCCAAATTGTAAAGTCTTCGAAAGGCGGCAGCCTTATTGAAAAATTTGGGAGCTTCCCTATCCCCGATGGGTTAGTTGTTAATTACAAAGTTCAAGCGGAAGAACAGTTGGTGGAGCTACTCAAGAGCGCACTAAAGCAGCTGAAAATAAGCGACAAATTTGCCGGAGTTGTCGTGCCGGAGTTTTCGACCTTCACAAAAACCTTGGACATGCCTCCGCTTACCAGTCACGAATTGGACGAGGCAGTCCGTTGGCGGGCACAAGAGTTTTTACCGGTCAGCCTCGGAGAGGCAGTAATGGACTGGCAGGTGATAGAAAAAGCTGATACCCAGGTTAAAGTTTTGGCGGCTGCCATATTAAAAGACATCCTGGCAGAGTATGTAGATGTAGTTGGTAAAGCTGGCTTGCAGCCGTTGGTGGTTGAAACGCCGTCCCTTTCCCTGGTTCGTGTAGTCCCGGACGGTGGGGACGGAAGGCTCATAATGTATATTTCAGAGAACGAGACCATTCTGGTGGTGGCAAAAGAGAGGGCGATCTTGGGGAGTTCAGTTGTCAGAAACCAGTCGCCAAATGAGATACTGCGGACCGCGCAGCTTATCTCCGGTCATTACGAGGGGGTCTCGATTAAAAAGGTTTATATTGCCGGAGTCGGGTTTGATCAGGCGTTTGTCAACAACCTGGCTGCCACTCTGCAAAAGGGCGTTGACGTAGTTAACTATGAAGTTGTGGGGATGGCGCAGCCGCAAGTGCATGAGTACTTGATCTCGCTTTCCCTTCAAAAAAAAGACCCGGCAGAGCCCAGAAGTGAAAAGACTATTAACTTGTTGCCCCCGGGGTGGGCTAGTCATTACCGAAACAAAGTGAAAGGAAGCCGCATTTGGACAGTCGCTCTTACGAGCGCGTTTGTTGCGTGGTCCGGGTTCTTGGTTGCTTTAATTGCGTTTATGATACTCTCTCAGCAGGCAATTAATTTGGAGGATCAAGCTTCTGGAAATGGAAACGGAAACGGAAGGGACGTCGGCGTGCGTATTGGCGAGATAAATGCCCTATCAAGCCAAGTACTCTTGGTTACCGGCGCACCACCCCCCCAGTCTCTAGTCAATGTCGTCGAAGAGGTGAGGCCCGAAGAGGTGGAGGTTCAGCAATATACCGTTAATTTTGACAGTGGTACGGTAAGTGTCGAAGGGTTTTCGACTACCAGGAATGCGCTAGTATCTTTTCGGGATATCTTGTCCGATCGGGAGCAGTTTTTAAAAGTGGAATTGCCACTTTCGGCTATAGTTGAGGATAGAGACATTCGATTTAACATGACACTTAGCTTTATTGAAGTGAAGACCACTCAAGCACCTAGATTGAGAATATGAAGGAAGGCGTCTCTCAAATAGAAAGGCAGCAAGACCCAGTAAACCCTGGAATAGGCATACGTGACGTGCCTGAAAAGCCCACCCGGGATCTGTTTGGCATAAACTTACAAGACGAGGACAGAAGGCCGTTTCTAAAGTCAGTGATAGTTATGGGGCTTAACCTGGTTGTAATTGTCGTTACGGTGGTCTTGTTGGGGAAAGTTCCGGGGCTTGCAAAGAGGACCCAAGAAGCGCGGACCGATCTCTTTCGGAATAGCGAGACGGTTGACTATGATGTACTGGGAGCTGAGATCGAAGCAAGAAATACGCAAATTGCTGAGATTGAAGGTGCGCTTGCGACAGAGCAGGGACTTATTGATTTTGTGAGCTCTGTGGACAGCCTCCGTAACGAAGGGATCGTCACGCGCTTTTCGTTTTTAGCAAATAGTCCGGTAAAAGACAAAAATGGCAGCCCGGGGCTGCCTTTTGTGGTTGAGTTTAACGGGGACGAAGGGCGGGTGGAGCGGGCGCTTGTTAGTGTGCAGTCGCTTCCCTATTTGACTCGTCCGGTGGAGTTTGGCTTAGTAAAGAAAACGGCCGAGGATGGAGGTGGGGCCATTACCATCCTTTACAATGGATTTATCTATGTTAGCAAAGACGTTGCCCAAAATTGACCGCTTTATCGTAGTTTTTGGTGTGATACTTGTACCACACGCATTGTTTGTGTTCTTCGTGGTTCAAACCATTTTTACTTCTATAGCAGCGGCGCAGACTGTTGATGAGGAGCTTTTGAAGCGTACCACCCCACGGCTGGACAGTGCTTCTTTGGACAAAGCACACGGTCAAATATTCCAGCCGGACTACCCGCTTCTTGACTTACGTCCGTAAACTCATCTATAAATAAATAAGACGGCCTGCCCAGATTAAGGTCAGGCTCACCGAAGGAGGTGAGACTGAATGAAAGAAATAAAAAACACAGTTAGAGGTTTTACGCTGATTGAGCTTCTCGTGGTTATTGGAATTATCGGTATTCTAGCGGCGATCGTTTTGGTAGCCGTTAACCCCGGCCGCAATTTTGCACAAACGAATAACGCTAGGAGGCAAGGGGATCTCATTCAAATTTCCAATGCGGTATTTCAGTTTGCTTCAGAACACAAGGGTAACTTTCCTGGTGTTAATGACTTGCAAACAACCTCCGACTACCCGAGTGTTGCAGGATGTGCGGAGGGTACGGCTACAGAGATAGGTACGGCGGCGTATAATTTGGCAGCTGCAGGGAATGTCGACGGAGCCGGTGATGGAGTAGAAGATCCCATTGTCCCAACATATATAGCAGGTTTGCCGGTTGATCCTTCTACGGGCACTACGGCGAATACTGGTTACTTTACGTGTTTAGATACCGGCACAGGGCGCATAAGCTTTTTTGCACCAGACGCGGAGTTGGGTGTTGTAATATCAGTGGAGCGTTAAATATCTGGAATTGAGGAGATTGGCCGCGCTCATCTCCTCTTTTCCGGCGGTGGGGGGGGTTATTTAGAATATCGAAAAACCAGAATATTTATCAACAGAACGTGCTTGCCAAAAATTAGATTGATTTTTGTGGTTGCGGTTTTGGCGACTGCTTCTTTGCTTTTGCCACGGGTTGCCATTGCACAAGGAGATGTGATAAGGGTGTCCGCGTTTAGCATAAACCGTAGCGGGTCTGCTTTTTTGGACTTCGATAGTGATCCCATTGACCACCCGGCAGGCCAAACTTAGATGCAACCAGAGTGGGGAATTTCATGCTAGATAAAGCTAACTTTAGGGCAGGCGGAACGGTGGAATGTGTGGTCGACTTTATTCCCCCTGTAGACTTTTTGTCGACGGGTACTTTGGTGAATCAAGATGGACGATTAGCAGTTGATGTTTTTTTTGCCACACGAGTGAACCAGCATTTTACACAAGAGGAAATAGAAGAACTTGGAAGGTTTCTCAATTTGGGAGGGATAGTTTACCTGCACAGCAGCGCAAGCGATCTGGGAACATTTTATAACCCAGTGCTTACATCTCTTGGGCTGAATATTAGTTTTGGGTCAAGGGTGGATGTGCCAAGTTTGACAAGGACTAACGAATTGGCGGATAGTCCGGTGACAAACGGGGCTTTTGGCCCAGTCGATCCGCTTTTATTCCTCTCCAATCTTAAAACCACGAGAGGTAGCTCGTGGATGAAGATTAGCCGAGAGCGCTAGCTCGAGGTCGTGCGTAGCACGCAGAGGGACAAGAATACCACGGGCGTAGCGTAGCGAAGTCCGTGGATTCTTATAGATGGCATATATACAAATGGATATTCAAGTGGCAATTTGGTTTGGGGCGCGATAAGTAGACTTTCGGAGAACGCTAATAGTCAGTTTGGCACGCAAAAAGTGGCAAACCCCATTATCGAGCCATTTAGCGAGGCACGTTTGCGTGAACATATTGACAACGGCAACCCCGTGATTCTTCGAGTGTTGGGCCCTTTTGGGACCCACTGGCCGCTGGTTATTGGCTATACGGATGACGACTTTATCATCCACGACCCCGCTTTCCCCGATCCACCGGCTGGGCAACACATGACACTCGCTTCTCAAAGCTACATTCCGCATCCGAATGACCCAAGGATGATCGTGTACGAAAAAACCAATTCTGACTTTACCAGTTTGGAAATTCATTCTCCTGCCCCAGTACAATTTTTGATTACTGATGGGCTGGGAAACAAGCCTGGTTTTGACCCACAAACCGGGATTACTCACGAAGATATTCATGGGGGTTCTTACTTCTTTAGCTCTGCCTATGGCGATCCTACGGTTCAGTCGCCAGTGCCACCCGCCGCCGCAGGCGAGTATGTGGCATTTCTGAATTTGCCACAAAGTGGAGATTATAGCATTCAGGTCGTTGGCGACGTGGGTGAAGAGTACGCGTATAGGTGTGTATGCATCCGACAGCGAGGCGAACTCAAACTTTGGGGTATTGGACGGAGTACTTGAGGACGGAGCCGAGGTTGTGGAGTTTCACTTTGACCCTGAAAACCTTGAGCATAATCTGGAGCTGAAAGTAGACATAGACGTTATGACCTTTGTGGCTTTTAATACGGTGGTGAGTGGCACCCCCGTTCCCGTTGGCGTTTTGTCATCCCAAGCGCTTGATGTTCAAAATATAGATCCGGACTCTATCAAGCTATCGATAAGTGGTGTGGAAGTAAACAAACAGCGGTGTGCCGATAGGACCTTTGATATAAACCGCGACGGCCTCGCTGATCTACTCTGCATTTTCAGGCCAAATGAGCCTTTTCCGGCAGGTGTGCAAACAGCAACTGTTACAGGGCAGATGCTATCAGGTTTATCGGTGAGTGGACAAGACGAAGTCCGCGTCTTATCAATCCGAAGGTTTTGGAGATAAAGTGCTACAATGCCTTATGAAGTCTATCCTTGGAGGTATTTGTACTATCTTTCGCGATGATGGCCGGGTCAAGTTGGCATATTTGTTTGGGTCACGGGCCGGTGGTGACGTTGGCCCTTTGAGTGACTATGACTTCGCCGTTTTTCTGGAGGAGAATAATCCGGTCAAGGTCTTTGAAAAGAAGGCAGATCTTGAGAGCAAGCTTTCAAAGTTTTTGGGAACAGATCGGGTCGACATAGTAATTCTGGATACTTTAAAGGAGCCGGAGCTGGGCTACAACATCATAACCACTGGCAAAGTTGTTTTTGAAAAGGATCCCTACCGGATGATCGTTGAACCGAAAATACTGAACATTTACTTCGATTTCCACTTTCTTCTGTCCAGACACGGCCTTACAGCGATGGCATGACACAAAAAGTTGTTTTAGAAAACAAGATAAGCTCGATCCAAAAGTACTTGGCCGTATTAGGCAGGTACAAAACTTTGACGCGGAAAGAAATTGTTGACAATTTGGATACACGAGGTGCGACCGAAAGGTATCTATACTTGGTAGTTCAAAGCGCCATTGATTTGTCGGCGGCGGTTATCTCCTACAAAAAATTCCGCAAACCGACGACATTTTCCGAGGGCTTTACTATTTTGATGGAAAACGGCCTGATCTCTAAAGAACTTGAAGACAGCCTCGTCAAGATGACCGGTTTCAGAAACATCCTTGCCCACGGGTACGAAAATGTGGACTATGATGTCATGTACGACGTGCTGCAAAATAGACTGGAAGACATAAAATCGTTTGCTTTTCAAATGGAGAAAGTTGAATAAATCTCTCACCCCATAGTTTGACTGTTTTAATTTGCCTGGTATAATATGGCATGAGTGCTGAAGTGCACAACCCGAACCTGGATGTAGGACATCAGCTTGAGCATGCCGTAGTTTTCAATGTCGCAGAAACGGTGGGTGATGCATATGCCAGAGAGCTTGGGGAAGCAGGGCTGGTCTTGGAAAGTGGTACCA
>Ga0210057_1006239_pt1 | contig 14885 bp, 16 predicted proteins | sample CryGeyCG2114_010_2_FD_183968 | JGI IMG/M metagenome (GOLD analysis project Ga0210057, IMG submission 183968) | Groundwater microbial communities from aquifer - Crystal Geyser CG10_big_fil_rev_8/21/14_0.10 (SPAdes) (version 2) | ecosystem: Environmental > Aquatic > Deep subsurface > Groundwater ... | reverse complement strand
CTTGATAAACCAAGCCGTTGACAAATTGTTCGCCTTTAATTTCCTGAACGGCCACATTGGTTAAAATGTTAATCTTAGAATTTTTTCTAACCATTTTCTGAAGATATTCATCAGCGGTCAATTGAGACAAAAATTCCAAAAGATATATTTTTGAAGCGTAATCAAGCAAATCCAAAGCCGCTTCCAAGCCGGCGTTGCCGCCTCCGATAACAGCCACTTTTTTGTCTTTAAAAATTGGCCCGTCGCAGGTAACGCAATAACTGACTCCTTTGCTAGAAAATTCCTTTTCTCCGGGTATGCCCAGTTTTTTGTAATTCCGACCGGTCGCCAGAATTAAGGCCTTGGCCTGATAGACCTTGTCTGCTTCTACTTTAACTAATTGCTCTTTTTCTGCCTCAATTTTTTTTATCTCACTTCTTTCTCTAATTTCCAAATCCTCGCCTTGATACTTTTTTAGATGAGCAACTAATTTCTTAACCAGTTCCGGCCCGGTAATTGATTCAAAGCCGGGATAATTCTCAATCAAATTAGTCCAATTCAACTGACCGCCCCAATCTTGAGCGATTAAGAGAGTTTTTAACTCCTTGCGAACCGCGTAAATCCCGGCCGATATAGCGGCTGGTCCGCCGCCAACAATAATCAAATCATATTCCATGTTAAATTAAATCTGAATTCATTAAACTCTGCTTAAGTTAAGATTTTTTTGCTAATTTAAACATTAACTCAAAAGCCATCTCTAAAAGAATTTTCAATTTAAAAAAGCAAAGTATCTTAACCGGCTAACCAGCCGCCGTCAACAAACAAAATGACTCCGGTGATATAATCTGCTTCTTCCGAAGCCAAAAAAACAACCGCGCTGGCTACATCCTTGGGCTGGCCTAATCTTTTTTTGGGAATGCGGGCCATCAGTCCTTCTTTCGTTTTTTCATCGGACAATATATCCTTGGTCATCGGCGTTTCAATTATTCCCGGACCAACAGCATTGACATTAATTCCCAAAGGAGCCAATTCCAAAGCCAAGGCCTCGGTTAGGGCAGTTACTCCTCCTTTGGAAGCGCAGTAATGAGCAATATTTAAAAAACCAACGCCGACCTGTCCGGAAGCAATGGAAGCGGTATTGACAATTCGCCCATACTTATTCTTGGCCATTTCTCGAGCGGCCGCCTGACTGCATAGAAACATCCCCTTAAGATTAATATCTAAAGTCCGGTCCCATTCTTCCTCGGTTAATTCTAAAAATGGTTTAAATTGGGCAATCCCGGCATTATTAACCAAAATATCAATTCTATTAAACTTCTCAACGGTTTTTTGGACGGCTTCTTCGACATCTTCCTTGTTTGAAACATCAACTTTGAGAGCTAATCCGTCTTGGCCTGATTCTTTAATCTGGTCTACGACCTTTTGACAGTCATCCTGGTCAACGTCAGTAACAACTACCTTAGCGCCAGCTTGAGCCAAAGCCAAAGCAATGCCCTCTCCGATGCCACGGCGGGCTCCAGTGACTAAAGCGACTCTATCTTTTAAATTCATTTTTTTCACCTCCTTTCTATGTTTCCGCGATAACGCAGAAAGATTATTGCTTAATTATTTATTCAATTTAAGTAGAGCGTCTTGAGCAGCCGCAATAAGAGGATAAACAGTCGGCGCTGAAGTTAAAAGCGGATGGGTCGCTATTTGCCAAGTATTGAAATCATAAAGCGTTGCCCGATGCTGAATAGCCATGGCCACCGTGTTAATCATTTCGCCGACACTCTCCGGCCCCATGATTTCTGCTCCTAATAGCAGTCCTTCCGATGATTTGGCAAATATCAATTTGACTGTAACCAGTTCGGCTCCAGCCAGTTTGCCTGGATGACGGTTAGGAGACTCGGCCTGCCCGACAATATATTCAAATTTTCCTTCTTGGGCTCTTTTTTCGTTTAAACCGGCCGCCGCCAAAGTCAATCCGTTAATATATGTTGAAAAGACTCCTAGAGTTCCTTTGTTTTCTCTAATCAGTTTTATCTGATACAAATTGTTCGCGGCAATTCTAGCTTCGCTAGCGGCCACAGAAGCGAGCATCACCGGAACATTTCTCCCGGTGATAAAATCCTTGGTTTGAGCGCAATCGCCAACAGCTAAAACGTCCGGCTGGCTGGTTTTCATATATTCATCAACACAAATACCTCCTTTTTCTTCAATCTTTATCCCGGCTTCTTTGGCCAAATTAACATTCGGCCGAGCACCAATTGACAAAATCACCAAATCGGCCGCAATTTTCTCTCCGTCCACCAATTCCAGATATTCTACTTTGTCCTGACCGCCAACTTCTTTTATCTTCATTCCTAGATATATCTTGACTCCTTTCTCTTTCAGCTTTCCTTCAGCCGCCAGAGCGAATTCTTCGTCAAAATTAGTTAACAAACAGTGCTCCGCCAGTTCGATAACGCTGATTCTTGAATTCTTAAGGCTGCTTAATTCTTCGGCCAGTTCCGCGCCGATAAAACCGCCTCCGATAATAGCTATATTCTTTGCTTGAAGAGCCGCTTCTCTCAGTTTTTCTAAATACTGACAGTCTTTTTTTATCTGCCAGACGCCTGATCTTTCCAGTCCGGGAATAGGAACTAAATGGGATTCTGAACCGAGAGCTAAAACTAATTTATCGTATTGGCAAATCTGATTATCTTTAAAAACAACTGTCTTTTCTTCCGGATTGATCTTAGCCGCTTCTCCAATAGTTAAATCAATCTGACTATCAATTAATGACTGGTCAGACATGACGTTTTCTTCAACCGAATTTAAACGATTAAAAATATAGGGGATGCCACAAGGAATAACTCCTTTTTTCTCTCTCTTGACCAAACTGATTTTTTTATCCGGGTAATTTTTTCTAGCCGTTAAGGCGGCGACCATTCCGGCCGGACCGCCGCCAATGATTAAAATGTCTGTTTTTTTATCCATAAATATCATCCGGGAAATCCGCTTTTCCGTATGCAGGAAAGCGGTTTTCCCGACATATTCTTCTTACGGGAAGATTTTCTACATTATATCATAAGATTGAAAATAAAAAAATCCTGACCATTGCTTAGATCAGGATTATCAGGTTTGCTGGAGAGAATCAATCAGTTCTTTTTCCAGTTCCTCCTCCGTTTGTTCTCTATCTATGATTCTTATTGGAATTACGTTGTACTTAGTCCTTCCAACTGTTATGGCTAAAAACCCCCGAAAGTTTTGATATCTAGCTTTCGGCAAAAAACCGGTTATTTTACCCTCATCTTTGAGTTTTTCAAGAATTTCCTTAATTTTTTCTTCCAAACTCCTGAAGTCTATTTTGGAAATTCCTTCTACCATTTTCCTAATCATTGCTTCTTCTTGATGAGATAATCCACTTAAAGCCATTGAATCACCTCCCTACTAAATTATTAAAGTTCATCTTCAATTATTTTTTCAAACTGGCTATAAGGCTGACTGCCGACAATCATTTGGCCATTGATAAAAAAGGTAGGTGTTGCTTCAACGCCAGCCGCTTCGGCCTGGTCAAACCAGTTAACTATTTTTTGATGGTATTTATCCGAATCAAAGCATTGGTCAAAATCGGCCTGGTTTAAACCTGAATTGCCAGCAACCGCCTTGAGCCATTTGGCAACAATTGCATTCAATTCTTCTTCAGAAGCGGCTTGACTCGTTTGCTCAAGAAGCTCCTGAGCATGCTCGAAAAGATAATCATCAACGAGCTGAAATTTATTCTGTTCTTGAGCGCAAAGCAATGTTTGTCCTAATTCCGAAGGTGAAAGTCGACGAGGAATCAATTTAACCTGACCATTCTTAATATATTTCTCCATAATTAAAGGCAAGGTCTCTGAATGGAAATTAACACAAGCCCCGCAAAAATGACTGGAATATTCGATAATAGTTACCGGCGCTTCCGGATTGCCTAAAATAAATTCTTCCTCAATCAACTGAGAGGGTTCTTCTTTTGGGAAAAGGCCTCCTCTTAAAAGAGCGGCCGCCTGTTCCCCGATTGTTGAATCTTGCCGGCTGCCGTACCAAATTATACCGGCCAAGGCGACCAAAGCGACTAATCCGAAAATAATTGTCCTTTTATTAAGCATAAAACTAATATATCATTTATTTTAAAAAATAGCAAACTTTCTTACTTTGTTAAAAACTTCGTCCTGATTGATTCTTTTGATTTTCCTTTTTTCCATAACCATCCGGCCGTTAATAATAACTGTTTCCACGTCGCTGCCTCGAGCGGCGTAAACTAAATGAGAAACGAAATTGTGGACAGGGACTAAATGAGGTTGATTAAAACCAAGCATAATTAAATCCGCTTTTTTGCCTCTTTCCAAAGAGCCGATTTCTTTAATTAGACCCAGGGCCTTGGCTCCGTTGATGGTAGCCATATCTAAAATTGTTTGGGCCTTAGCCAGGGTTGGGTCTAATTGATGGACTTTGTGGACTAAAGCGGCCGTTTTCATCTCTTCAAACATATCTAAATTATTATTAGAACAAGGACTGTCCGTGCCTAAACTGACATTAACACCGGCTTTGAGCATGGCCGACAGAGGCATTATTCCGGAGGCCAATTTCATATTAGAAATAGGACAATGAGCTATAGAAGCGCCGGCTCGGGCTAAAATTTTAATCTCCCGTTTAGTCAGCCAGCAAGCGTGAGCCAAAAGAGTTCTTTGGTCTAAAATATTCGCCTCGGCCAAAACTTCAACCGGCCGCCGCCCATATTTCTTTAAACAAAAATCGACTTCTGTTCTGGTTTCCGACAAATGAGTCATTAAAAGCAGTTTATGTTCTTGAGCCAATTTTTTACATTGCTGATATGTTTTCAAAGAAACGGTCCGAAGCATATGAGGAGCCAAAGAAACTTTAATTAAATCGTCATTGGCCCATTTTTCAATTATTGACCGAGATTTCTTCAAGGCCTCAGCCGCGGTTTTGAAATAGAAGGTAGGCGCATCGAGCACGCCGCAACCCAAAACGCCCCGCAGGCCTATTTGATGAGCCGCTTTGGCTACTTGGTCCTGATGATAATAAAAATCGGCAAAGCAGGTCGTCCCTGACTTGACCATTTCCAGCATAGCCAGCAAAGAACCCCAGTAAACATGCTTGGCCGTAAAGCGCGATTCCGCCGGGTAAACATATTTAAACCACCAATCTTCCAAAGACAAATCATCGGCGAAGCCCCTTAACAAAGTCATCGCCAAATGGCCGTGGGCATTAATCAAGCCCGGCAGAACAACCTTATTCTGACCATTAATAATTTTCTCGGCTCGCCGACCGTATTGCCTTTCTATCTCCTTGCTTTGGCCAATCGCTTCGATGGCATCTTTTTCGATAACCAATCCCCCTTTTTCAATAATTTCTCTCTGCGGATTCTGCGTAATAATAGTGGTATTTTTAATGAGAATCATAAGATAGAGTCCCTCAAGGACTCGAAAATTAATCAGGGTCTCTCTGTTACAATTCTATTACAAAATTAATCTATTAACAATTAAAGAATAAAAAACAAGGCGATTTTGTTCGTCTTGTTTTTTTAAAAAAATAAGAACTTTTTTTCTCCCTGATAACAAATTTTCCTACCAGGGATTACTAAATTATCAATAATCTCTAGCCGGTCGTCAAAATAGAAATCGCATCCCTCTTGATTAATAACTTCTTGCTTGAATTCGCAGACCGTTTTCCTTCTGTCCCAAAGATAGATAGCATCAAAAGGAATATTTTCCTTTCTTAAAAAATCGCTCATTTCCTTCTGATATTCTCGGTATTGGGCAGAAATTATAACAAGGCGATTTTGTTCAATGGCCAAAGAAGATAAATACTCAACTACTCTAGAATTGATTCTGACAAATCGATAAAAGACCATACGCCAAAATCTACTTTTTCGCATCAATTTCTGCGAAAGAAAATAGTCAAAGTCGAATATCTTTATCTGTTTATAGAATGGAAACTTTAAAATAACTCCGTCTAAATCAAAACAGAAAACCATTTCCGCCTCCTTTTTTAAAGATTAAAAGTACTTGATCCTCTCCTATTAATTAAAATATTAAATTCCGCTGATTTTGTCAAGTCAATGCCCTCTTTTCTGAGTAATTTTCTTTTAAGCTGGCTTCCCCGGTTATAGCCGCCGATTTGGTTATCGGAACGAATGACCCGATGGCAGGGTATCCGGCGGTTCTCGTTTTTATTCAAGACATTGCCGACGGCTCGGTAAGAACGCGGCTGGCCGATTCTTTGAGCCACTTGTTGATAGGTCATTACCTGACCGCGCGGAATCCGACTAACGACGTAATATACTTTATCCTTAAAAGGCAGCTGATTGAAAACCGGACGGAAACTGTAGCGATGAATTTCTGATGGGCCAAACTTAGTTAGTTTTTCAAAATGCAATCTGGTTCCGTAGCCCTTATGTTGAGCCAAGCTGTATTGAGGATATTTTCTCCCCAATCGTTCCATTAATCGGTCCCGGCTGACTTTAGCGACAATTGAAGCCAGAGATAAAAGAACAATCTTCTGGTCTCCTTTAATAACGGCGCGCTGGGCTATGTTTGCGACATCCGATGTCGCAAATGGAAGAACGTATTTACCGTCTAAAAACAAAAAATCCGGCTGGTGATTTAATTTTTTAAGACAACGTCGCCAAGCCAGCAAAGTGGCCTGCCAAATATTAATCCGGTCAATTGCTTTTGGCCAAACAAAGCTAACCCGCCATTCAATGGCCGGCTCCTGTTTAATCATTTCAAAAATCTCTTCTCGTTGTTTAGGCGTTAGTAATTTAGAATCCCTCAAGGGCGTACTTTTGAGGGACGCCCTTAAAAGGACGCCCTTTAAGGGCGTCCCTCGGAGGGCTCGGAGGGCGTCTCTCGGAACAACTACTGCGGCTGCCGCAACCGGCCCGGCCAGAGCGCCGCGCCCAGCTTCGTCGATACCGGCCACTATCCGATATCCTTTTCTGAAAACGGATTTCTCTTGAGGCGAAAAAATCATTTTTTGGAAACAAATTGATTGTTTTTAATAAAAAATCGCCAAGGGCGACTGGCCCAATAAGGCCCGGCGTAATCTACGCCAATTCTTCCGGAGCTTCCAATTTTAAAGTTATTCGGTTCTTTTCTTTGCTCAATCCATAAACAACAATTCTGACCAAAGGCCTTTGTCTTATTCAAACTTCTATCAATCTTCAAGGCCTGACAGAGCTTGCCCGGTCCGGAAGATAAATCTCTTAAATTCGACTTTTTTCTTAATCGCTTCATTGTTCCAATTCCCTCTATCGGCTCCAGGGCTCTAATTAAAACAGCCGCCGGGAACCCTTTTTCTTGGGTAACAATATTAAGACAAGAAAAAATTCCGTAGATTAAATAAACGTACCAGAAACCGGCCAAAGCGAACATAATTTCATTGCGAGCCGTTATTTTCCCAAAAGCATGCGAGGCCTCATCCTGATAACCAAGATAGGCCTCTGTTTCAACAATTCGGCCAACTAACTTTTGTTGACCAATCCGCCGAACCAAATATTTGCCCAACAACGCTTTAGCTACCTTCAAAGTTGGCTGTCTATAAAACTGACGAGATAATTTTTTGTTCATTACGTCTTAACCAAATTCGGCGGCGTCTGGCCCTTTAAAGCGGCTATAACATTATTGGCGGCCATTTCAGCCATTTTGTCGCGGGTTTCCTTGGTTGCCGAAGCGATATGCGGCGTCAAAACAATATTTTCCAACTCGGTTAAACCGGAGGTTAGTTCCGGCTCGTTTTCGTAAACGTCCAAAGCCGCTCCGGCAATTCCATTATTCTTCAGGACTTCCACCAAGGCTTTTTCGTCAATAATCGGGCCGCGGGAAGTATTGATTAAATAAGCCGTCGGTTTCATTTTTTTCAATCTCTCGGCATTAATCAAATGCTTGGTTTCCGGAGTTAAAGCCGTATGCAGGCTGACAAAATCCGATTCTTTTAATAAATCATCAAGCTCCCGATACTCTATCTTGAATTTCTTTTCCAATTCTTCGTTTCGTTTAATGTCATAATAAATAATTTTAACCCCGAAGCCGTCTTGCATCCGCTGAGCGATTGCCGAACCAATCCGACCCAAGCCGACAATACCCAATGTTTTCTCTCCAATACCGGTTCCCAAAAGCAGCTTTGGCCCCCAGGCCTTATACTGGCCGGCCCGGGTATATCTATCAGCTTCAACAATCCTTTCGGCAATAGCAAAAAGCAAGGCGATAGTGTGTTCGGCGACCGCTTCAGTTAAAACATCCGGCGTATTGGTCACCATAATTCTTCTTTTAGCGGCCTCTTTAACGTCAATATTATCATAACCGACCGCGTAATTGGCAATAATCTTTAACTGTTGGCCGGCCGCCTCCATAACTTGGCCGTCAATCTTTTCGGTTAAGACCGACAAAATTGCTTCCACTCCCTTAACTTTTTCAAGCAATTCTTCCCGGGATATTTCTCCTTCCGGGCCAACCGAAATATCCCAGCCCTTATCTTTTAACATTTTGATTCCTTTATCCGGAATCTGACGGGTAATAAATATTTTAGGCATAGATAGTTTTCCTTTCTTAATAAGATTTTAACATGAAAAGATAAAAAAGGCACTGATTCATGACAAAGACTATTTTTCCCCTTCTCTAATTTCTTTTCTAATTCTCTCCATTAAACGGGCAATAAACCAAAGATTGTGATAAGTCGCCAAGCGGTGGCCGAGTATTTCTTTAGCTTTGAACAAATGGTGCAGGTAAGCCCGGCTGAAATTCCGGCAGGTATAGCAAGAGCAATCGGCCATAATCGGTTTTTTATCTTTTCGGAAAGCAGAGTTAAAAATATTTAATTCGCCCTGCTCGGTCAAAAAAACGCCGTGACGGGCCAAGCGGGTTGGGTAAACGCAATCAAAAAGGTCTATTCCCTTGGCAACCGCTTTTTCCAAGTCAATCGGCTGGCCAATGCCCAATAAATGGCGCGGTTTTTCTTGAGGCATTCCCGGGATGACCCAGTCCAAAATTTTAAACATATCTTTTTTGTTTTTGCCTAAAGAGCCGCCAATAGCCAATCCTTCAAAAGGCAATTGGCCGATAAATCGAGCGCTCTTCATTCTTAAGTCCTTCCACTGACCGCCTTGGATGATACCGAAAAGCGCCTGGTCTCGGCGTTTCTTTGCTTTGAGACAAATCTCGGCCCAACGATGCGTCCTTTCCATAGACTTTTGAGTATATTCCTTAGTCGCCAAAGGAGAGGTGCATTCGTCAAAGGTTAAAATAATATCGGCCCCTAAATCCTCCTGGATTTTAATTGACTTTTGTGGAGTTAAGCGATGTTTCGAGCCATCTAAATGAGAGCGGAAATCCGCTCCTTGTTCATCTATTTTGACTAATTTGGGCCTGATTGCTTTGGTCCGTTTAATCTGACCGGGGAAAAAACCGACTATTTTGCCAATACCTTCTTTTAAACCAAAACCTAAACTAAAAACCTGGAAACCGCCGCTGTCGGTAACAATCGGCCCGGGCCAATTCATAAATTTATGCAAACCGCCCAGTTTTTGAATGATTTTATGGCCGGGCCGCAAGTAAAGATGATAGGTATTGCAAAGCAATGCCTCAAAGCCGATTTCTTTCAAATCGGTCGGGCTTAAGCTTTTAATCACCGCTTGCGTGGCCACTGGCAAAAAAGCCGGCGTTCTAATCTGGCCGTGAGTCGTTTTAAGCAAACCCAAACGGGCGGCCGACTTTTTACTTTTTTTGAGAATTTTGAAAAATTGTTTCATTTTTTCAAAAAGGGTGTCATTTTGAGGGACGCCCTCTGAAGGACGCCCTCCAAGGGCGTCCCTTTTCAAGACGCCCTTGGTTGAGATAATAGCCGGCCACGCCAAAAGAAACAGCCACATTCAAAGATTCTTTACGGCCGAGCATCGGCAAATGAATAACCCGGTCAGCTCTTTTTAAGACGGCCGGCGAAACCCCTTTAATTTCATTGCCTACCACTAAAGCCAAGGGAAACCGCGGCTTAAACCGGGTATAAATTAAACTATTTTTGGTCTGTTCTAAAGCGACGATAAAAAAATTTTCTTTTTTGAGCCGTTCAATTATCCGCCAAACAGACCATTGATATTGCCAGTCAATTTTTTTTTCAGCCCCCAAAGCGGTTTTGCCGATTTTAGGGTGAGGCGGCCGGCCGCAAATGCCGGTTAAAAAAATCTTATCCACGCCCAAAGCATCGGCTGTCCGGAAAATTGAGCCGATATTTTCCAAGCTGCGAATATTGTCGCAAATTACAAAAAAGAGTGATTTTTTTCTAATTCTCATAAACTTATTTTAGATGTTTCCCTTTTATTTTTCAAGAAAAAAAGCTGTTGGCCTTAATTTGACCAACAGCCGCTAATGATTGCTAACGGTCCGATTCCGGCAGCTGCATTCGCTTTTCGTGAGCGAACGCTCCTTTCCAAACATTTTTCGTCTTCCAGTCACTTTTTTTCTTCTTGATGTTCTTTCCCAAGAAGAAATCGCTGTCTTTTTTGGTAATGGTAATTTTCCTCCCGTTTAAAACAGAAAGAAATTCTCTGGCCAAGAAAAGGATCTCATCTCTCGTCAGATATCTTCCTCTTTTGAGCATATGGACAGCGCTTAAAAACAAAGAACGAGGAAGAGCAAGTTTAGTCGGAATTTCGCCGGTAATTTCCTCTTCGTCCAGCAAACGCTGGACTATCTTTCTAAAAGCTTCTCTTTCTTCTTCTATCATCTTTTTCTCCTTCTCTCCTATATTATTAAAGGGACACAAATTTGCTTTTGAAGCGCAACACCTCATAATTAGAATATATGAGGTACAAACACTTTACTAAGGATGAGAGAAACGAGCTCTCGATCCTATTGAAGAAGGGCTACTCACAGGCAGCTATTGCCAGTGTTTTAAGAAGGAACCCTTCTTCAATAAGTCGAGAACTAAAACTTAATAGCATTAATGGTCAATACGATCCAGACAATGCTCAACACAAGGCCTATGTTAAGAGAAAATACTCTAAATATCAAGGGATGAAGGTCAGAGGCAATCCAGAAATAGAGACCTATGTTAAAGAGAAAATCAGGCTGTCCTGGTCGCCCGAATCAATTGCCGGCAGATTAAGAGTAAACACTGATGGAAAATTATCAATTCATCATACCGCTATCTACAAATATCTGTATAGTCAGTATGGTCAATCTCTTTGTAAATATCTGAGATACAAACATTACCGGAGGAAAAAACAAAAGAAGACTAAAGATTTAAGAGGAGCAATCAAGGATCGCATCTTTATTGATCAAAGACCGGAGGATGTTAATCAGAGGGAACGTTTTTGGGATTTTGAAGGTGATACTCTCGGTTATCCTAAATCAGGCAAGGAAACAATCGCTGGGTTAATTGAAAGAAAATCCAGATACATCCTGATTAAGAAAATCAAGCGATTAAGGCGCGCTATTGAAGGATTTAATCGTTTGCTCCAATCTCTTCCAGTTAATTCTTTAACTTTGGACAATGGTCGGGAAAATGCTCGTTTTAAGGAATTAGATATTCCTACCTACTTCTGTCATCCTTATTCATCCTGGGAGAAAGGAGCGATTGAGAACGCTTTTGGTCTTCTAAGAGAGTATATTCCTAAGAAAACAAGATTGGAAAACTACACTCAATCTGATTTGGATGCTATTGTTAAGATAATCAATAATCGCCCTAGAAAATCTCTGGGATTTAGGGCTCCCAAAGAGGTTTTTGAAGAACAACTTTTTAAGTGAGAGTGTTGCGCTTGAGGGGCGAATGGGCTGGACAAGAATATTTTATATATTAACAAATTATTATCTATTTGTCAAGGTTCAATTTACCCAGAGCTTTTTAGCTTCCTGCCAGAGAGCGTTATTGCCCTGTTCTTTTTTCCAATACCACCATTCAACGCCCCAGAGATAGGCCTCGTCAAAACCGGTTCGCCGGGCGTAATCAATGATGCCTTTAAACTTGTCTAAATCCATTGATTTGGCTTGTTTCCAAACAGCCGTTTCGTTGATAGCGCTGGGACTCCAGGGCTCGGCCTGCAATTCAACAATAATCGCCCTTTTCACCCCGGTCAGCCATTTAACTAATTTGGCTCTTTTGTAATAAAAGACGGCCGGGATGGGATATTTAAAATGGCCTATTTTTTCAATCCAGACAATTCGGTAAAGGGTTGTCCCGAAAATATCGGCCCGGAAAGCCGGTCCCAGCCAACAGCTTAATTCGCCGCTGGCCGTAACAATAATCGGCCGTCGGTCAAAATCCAATTGACGGACCAAAGCAATTTCCTTGTCTAAAAACTTTTTATCTAACGGCGGACATTCGCCAAATCCTTTTAAAAACGGCTCATTTTCAACTTGCCAGAATTTAATCGTCTGATTGCCCTGATAATGCTTAACTATTTCGGTCAGCAAAAGCAAAATTCGTTCTTGCTGTTCGGCTTCGCTTAATCTCTTGGCCCAATCGGGAATATGGCATTCGGGCCAACGAGGCACTTTTCGCCCCATGGCTAAAATGACCTGGGCATCCTGTCTGGCGGCTTCTCTAATTTGCCAATCTAAGTCCTCAAAAGAATATTGGCCCGGCTCCGGTTCAACGAGCGGCCAATAAGCCACTAAGCGCAGCTTATCAACTCTCAAATCGTTAAGAATGGCCAAATAAACGTCTTGCCAGTCAAAACCCATTTCTCGGGCGAATTTTTGGCTAAAAGTGACTCCGAAATTTACTCGGTCGGCCGGTTCGGCTTGGCCGGTGAAAAAATAAATCAAAAAGCCGAACAAAATAAGGACAATCAGCAGAATAGTCCAAATCAATACTCGCCAAGGATTTAAAATGTTTTTTGAAAATATCATACTCTTAAGGCGATAAGAACTTTATGATTAATTAAAAAGCTAAAATAACCAAACCCAGACTAATTAAACAAATAGCCATCACCTTTCGCATAATCACTCCGTTGCTAATTTGCTCTTTAATAATTTGGGGGAATTTTTTAGAAAGGAAAAGGGCGATAATCAGAAGAAAAGCGTATTGGACTCCTTGAAGGGCGTTAACTAATGTCACGCTGCCCAAGGCAATGGCGTAATTTAAAAGAAGATGAGAAAAAGCGGAAATACTTTTATTGGCCGCGGCCAAACCGCCTACTTTAAATTTAATCTTCTTTGAAGTTTTGAAAACGGCCTGACGGACATTCGGCCAAAAGAGCAACAGCCAAGCTCCCAAAAAACCGCCGAGCCGAATCCAAATAAAACCGTTGATAAAAGATTGTTCCAAATAAATGAATTTGGATAAGACATAAGAAGAGGCGAAGAAAAAAGCGGCTAAGAGAGAGAAAAACAATCTTTTGTTCAAAGACGCTTTGGCTAAAATCTTTTCTCTCCTTGGCCAGAACATGACAACGCTTCCAATAATCAGCAAGAAAAAGGCAATAAACTGATCCCAGCTTAAACGTTCGTCTAAAAGGAAATAACTGAAAAATAAAGTGAAAAGAGGGACGGCCCCGCCGACAATCGGGACAACCCGAGAAATTTCACCTAATTTAATCGCCTGGTAAAAAAACAAAATGGCCAAGACGAATAAAAAGCCGGCTAAGAAACTGATTAAGATTTGATTAATCGGCAAAAGGCCAAAACCAAAAGGAAATAAAGCCAAAGCGGTTATGCCTAACAGTCCGACATAAAAAGCATAGACAGTCGGCTGAAGGACCGTTTTAGAAAGAATAAATTTGTCAACAATAAAAACTAAGGCAAAAAGAAAATGAGCAGTAAGAGCAATCAGAAGCCAATTCATAAAATTTAAATTCCGAGCTTATTGAGAAAATTAGGCAAAATTTGGGCCTCAAAATTTGGGCCCCCTAAGGCCCAAGCAGAGTTTTGTTATTTGATGACCGGGCCTTAACTTTTGTATTAAGGGCGTCCCTGGAAGGGCGTCCCTGGAAGGGCGTCCCTCAAAATGACGCCCTTGGTGATTATTTCTGGCACTTTGGGCAAAAATGCGCCGACCGACCGGCTATTTTCAGGCGTTCAATCTTAGCGCCGCAAATATAACAGGGCTGGCCCTGACGGCCGTAAACTTTGAGCAAGGGCAGATAATCGCCTTTTTGGCCGGCTGTATCAAGGTATTGGTCGGCCGAAGTCCCCCGGCGTAAAACAGCCAAAGATAAAATATCTTTAATTCCCTGGTAGATTCTTTTTATTTCGGCCGGCTTAAGAGTGCCGGCTTTTCTGAATGGCAAAACTTTGGCTAAAAACAAAACTTCGTCGCTATAAATATTGCCGAGGCCGGCCAGCCAGGTCTGGTCCATTAAAAGCGGCTTAATCTTAGCGCCTTTTCTTTTATTTAATAATTCTTGAAATGTTTTAAGAGTAAATTCTTTAGATAAGGGTTCGGGACCGTATTTCTCTTTTTTCAGAAAAAGAGCCAATTCTTTTTTAGGAACTACTTTAACAAAACCGAATTGCCTTAAATCATTATGAATCAAACGAGTGCCATCGGCGAAATAATAAACGAGGTGAGTATGTTTATTCGGCTCGCCTTGATAGATTAATTGGCCGCTTAATTTTAAATGAATAACCAAACAATATCCGTTGGACAACTCAATAATTAGCAATTTAGCCCGCCGGCTGATATTGGTAATGATTGCCCCGGCAACAAGTTTTTTAAACTTTTCCAAAGGATATTTAATAAGCTTCGGCAAGCGAACTTCAACCGCCTTTATTTTCTTGCCTTTTATTTTCCTGTTTAGTTGTCTTTTAATTGTTTCAACTTCCGGTAACTCGGGCATAATTTTAAAGATTACCTCGGCGGTTCCTGATACTGAGAACTGACTAAGACTTCTCTGAGGGCATCAATATCTTCCAAAACTATACCCGTTCCCCGGACAACGGCCG